>Ga0310695_10001295_pt1 | contig 60034 bp, 45 predicted proteins | sample RumenRJG_04DNA_FD_203882 | JGI IMG/M metagenome (GOLD analysis project Ga0310695, IMG submission 203882) | Bovine rumen microbial communities from Lethbridge, Alberta, Canada - RJG_04 (v2) (version 2) | ecosystem: Host-associated > Mammals > Digestive system > Stomach > Rumen | place: Canada...
TGCACCCACAGCAATGGACGGCAGATTCTGACCAACGGCCAGCTTCTTCTGCAGATTAGCAGCCTCGACCTGTTTGCCTAACAATTGATACTCGGGGAGGTTTTCTAATTGACAATTGACAATTGACAATTGACAATGATTGGCTACGCCATCAGTAGCGGCAGCTAATTGTGAATTGTCAATTGTGAATTGTGAATTGTCAATTGTGAATTGTGAATTGGTGAGGCCACAGTATTGCGACAACAAGAGACGAACAATAGTGATACCGTTCTGCAGTTTCAGTCGCTGACTCTCAATATCGTTCTGGCGCAGTTGTACCTGCAGCAGGTCGTTACGCATGGCCAAACCAGCACGCACAGCCACATCTACATCTTTGTAGATATCGCGCAGCAGCGTATCAACAGCATTAATGGTGTTCATCTTCTCCTGCAGGGAGGCCAACTGCCAGAAGTACTGTTCGGCTGTTTTCTCCACCTCGTTTTCCGACAGTTGCAACTGCAAACGGCTCACGTCCTCGCCCACCTTGGCGAGTTTATTGCCGTTGATAATCTGGCCGCCGGCAAACACGGGTTGTACAGCCATCAACGAGCCAATGGTACCATTCTTCATCATCGAGATGCTGATGGAGTTGGACAAGGCTACAAGCGCTTCGGCAGGTAGCATCTGTGCCAGGCTGGCCCCCAACTCAGGGGAAATCATCTCTGAAGGATTAACGGTGGTCTGCGCCATCCCCTTGTTGGCATTAAACCACAGGCCAGTGCCACTGACATTTGGGAAGTATTTGGTAAACGCCTCCTTCCGTTGCTGCTGGGCAGCCTCGATACTAAGCCGTGCATTGCGAATGGCGATATTGTTATGGAGGGCAGAATCCTTGATCTGCTGCAGAGTAAGAGGGAGACTCTCCCCCTGCCCCTCCCTGTGAGGGAGGGGAGTAGATACTTGAGCATACGAAGAAGCCACTGATGTAACTAGGAATAACGATATAAGAACTTGTTTCTTCATTTTATTCACATTTTTCAATTGACAATACTATTTACTCCCCTCCATTCAGGGAGGGGCCGGGGGTGGGTCTTCTATTTTGTCGAAACCTTCCAATAAACGACTGGTAGCATGGTGACTACCATGATAAGCGAGCCGATACCGCCTGCGAAAATGGTGACACCCACAGGCATCCAGAACGAACTCTGGGCGATAATCATCGGCACCACACCAACAGCAGTAGTGGCTGTAGTGAGGAAGATAGGTACCATGCGGCGCTTGCCAGCTTCGTAGGCCGCCTGCTTCACAACTTCGTTGTATGATTGACCATTGACCATTGAACATTGACCATTATTGGCATTCGCCTCTTTTTGCGCAGCAGCGCTCGAACTTGTTCGCTTTGCTTGCAAAGAATGGTCAATGGTCAATGGTGAATGGTCAATGATTGAGTTCGCATGTTCGAATATCAGAATCTCGTTACGCATAATCATTCCCATCAGCGTGATGACACCCATCACAGAGGTGAGACCCAATGTGCGGTCCATCAGTCCAAGACCGATAAGCGCACCAGGAATCATGAGTCCAAGGGCTGCGATACAAACGAAGGTTATGCCGTATTTCTTGAAGTTGAGCAGCAGGAAGAAGAACACGATAATCATCGATATGGCGACGCCACCAAAAATCTGAGGAATAGACTCGCTGTTGTATTCTATCTCGCCACCAACCTCGGCACGTACACCTTGCGGTAAGTCTATCTCGTTCTCCATGATTTCTGCCACACGACTCTCGACGGGAGCCGCATAAACGCCCTGTGCAAACTGGGCCGTCACCGTGATACAACGCTCACCACCACGATGCATGATGCGACTCTCTGTCCACTGTGGTCTTACTTTTGAAATCTGTCTGAGTGGTACGGTTGTGTTGCCTCCTGAAAGCATCGACACAGGTGTGGCAATACCCAGATTCTCAACATCCGAGAAGTTCAAGTTTGCTGTGTCTTTCACTACGATTGGCATCTCATAGTCGCCAGCCCATAGTTGTCCCACACGCAGGTCGCCAGTGGCACTGTTGAGGGCTAAGGCCGCTGTGGCTCTAGTGACACCTAACTGCGAAGAAGTCACAGGATCGAGCGTCACATTCATCATAGGATAAGGTTGCAGATAGTCTGTATGTACCCATTCCAGTTCCGGCATCTCTCGCATGCGGTCCATCAGTCTCTCGGCCACCACATGCAGCGAGTCGAGATCTTCGCCATAGAAACGATACTCCATCTCAGGCACCATCAGATAGTCGAGACGCTTAAAACGTACATAGGCCTCGGGGAATGCCTCGCTGAGCATGGACTGATAACGGGCCAACAGTTCGAGCGTGGCATCTTGCGACTGGGTGTTGACGATGAGTTGGGCGAAATTCTTACCTGCCATCTGAGGCGCATAACACACCATGAAGCGGGGTGATGAACAACCTAAGAACGAGGTGATACACTTCACCTGTTCGTCGCGCTCCAGCACGTGGCGTACGGAATCGGCCACCACCAGTACGTCAGCCAATCCTTTCCCTTCTGGCAGGAATATCTCTACGGCAAACTGGTCGCGGTCGGCATATGGGAATTGGCGAATCTTCAGTTTCTGTATGATAAGGCATGATAACGCTATCACGACAATACCACCACAGATGGTGAGCCAAGGACGACGGAAGGTGAAATCAAGCACATGATTGTAAGTGCGCTGTACCCATTTCGTAATAGCATTACCTCCTGTCTTGACCTTATCAGGACGGATAATCAGCACCTCAAGGAACGGGATAACCGTCACAGCCAGGAAGAGCGACACCATCAGATTGATAGTAACTGTCCAGGGGAAGTCCTCGATAGCATCGTGGAATGCTCCCTTCATCGTAATGAGCAAGGGGAAGAAGATGACGCTGATACAAAGGGTAGCCAACATCATCGGCATGAAGTACTGACGGGCCGAATCGATGGCAGCATGTTTGGGCTCATAGCCCTTTCCTATGTACTCCAGATAACCATCGATGACTACAATGGAGTTGTCGACCACCATTCCCAGCACGACGATAAGTGCAGCCAGAGTAACCGTGTTGAGTTCTATACCAGCCATGTACATAATGGCCACGGAGATAAACGTGCTCAATGGAACAGTAATTGCTGCCACGATGGCACTTCTGATTGGGAACAGCACCATCATGACGATGATAATGATGAGCATCGAGACAAGCAGGTCACGAAGGAAATCGGTGACACTCAGACTCACCACTTTCGGTTGGTCGGCAATGCGGGTCAGCGTGACGTCGTCAGGCAATTCTGTAGCCCTGTATTCATTGAGGACCTTGTCTACATCCTTGCCATACTGTACGATATTATTACCAGGATTCATCTCCAGCGAGAGCAAGATGCAGCGATGGCCATCCTGTTCGATATAGCCGCCAGAGGTATCATATTCTCGCACCACGCGAGCCACATCGCGAACACGCACCACCTTGCCCGTAGCGGGGTCACTGAAAATGATCTGGTTGGCAATCTCCTCTTCCGAGTCGTCAGTCGCCTCTATGTGAATGGGCGTTTGCTGGCGGTCGGTATTGATGCTGCCACTCATGGTGGTCAGTCCTTGGGCCTGCAACTGCGTGAAAAGCATCTGCTGACCGATGCCATAGGTCTGCAGGCGCTGGCGGTCTATGTAGAGAGAAATCTGTTCTTTCTGATTGCCAAACACCTTAACGTTGGCCACAGAAGCGATGCGACGCAGGCGGTCGCCCAACTGGTCGGTATAGTCCTCCAGTTCGCGGTAACTACGCTCAGGGCTCTCAATGGCGATGAGTAGCGCCGAGGTATTGCCAAAGTCGTCGTTGGCAATCAGCGCAAGCACACCGCTGGGCAACTGTTGTTTGAAGAGATTCAGGCCGTGCTTGATCTTCGACCACACCTCGTCCTTGTTGTTCACATCGTCGTTCAGTTCCACCATCACGATACACATGCCATTCTGCGACTGCGTGGTGGTCTTGTTGCGCTTCACCTCCTTGAAGGTGAAGAGATAACGCTCCAATGGACGCGCCACTTGCTGTTCCACCTCCTCGCTGGTGGCACCAGGATACACAGCCACGACTACGCCTTGACGGATGGTGGCTTGTGGGAATTCGTCCTTCGGCATATCCCACATGCCAAAGATGCCCATCACAAACAATATGCCTACGATGAGCAATGATATCGAGTAATGCTCCAAAGGCCATCGGAGCCAGTTCTTGCCTTGCAAGCGACCAGAGGTCGAGCGCATCTGTTTCATGATTCTTCTGTTTTCGTTCTCTCGTTCTCTCGATATTTCGTTATTTCGATATCTCGACATATCGACATTACTAAAAAACCACCTTCGTTCCTTCACTGAGTTTCTGATACCCCTCGGTCACTATGCGACCACCCTCAGCGACGCCATCGGTGATGGTAATTCGGTTGCCAGTAGTTTCGCCAGTAGTAACAGCCGTGCGATGAGCCGTGCTGTCGCTGGCTAACGTCCAAACAAACAAGGTGCCATCAGCCTTACGCTGAACAGCCGTTACCGGTACCGAAAGTTGTCCTGTAGGCTGCGACTCCGTCGCTGCAAACTGAACGCTTGCCACCATCCCCGGTAGCAACTTGCTCTCACCGTTCGCCACATTAATTCTTATATCGTAGGTATGCGTGAGCGCATCGGCCTGCACACCTTTTTCTATAAGGCCGCCAGTAAAATTGCCATTCACGGCCTCTACCTTAATCATAGAAGAGGTGTTGGCACCAATACCACTAATCTCAGCCTCGGGTATGGCCACCTTCACCTTTACTGTCGATATATCGAGAATGCTGACAACTGCCTGCGAGGGCAATGCTGTTTCGCCAGCACCAATTAGGCGCTTGCCTACGATACCACTCACAGGAGCCACTAGTCTGCAGTCGGCCAGATTCTTCTTCGCTACCTCCAATTGTGACTTCGCCTGTGCCACCTTGCTCTGTATCTCCACCCATTGCACCTCGGGCAGCGATCCGTTGTCGTGCAGCATCTTATATCGCTCCAGTGCATCGTTGGCCTGTGTCATCTGAGCCTCAGCACCACTCAGCAGATTGCGGGCCTGCGTGTCGTCCATCTCGGCAATCAACTGACCCTTACTGACAGCCTGCCCCTCGTTCACCAACATACGTTTCACCACACCCATACCGGTAAAACTAACAGCAGTAGCCTCACGTTCTTCGACAATGCCTACATACGTCTGTCCGTTGGTACTCGTGGTAGTTGTCGCTACCTCTGTCTTAACTCTAACAGGAGCCTTTGCATCCTGCTCCTTTCTCTCACTACAACTGCTAACGGCTAACAGCCAACAGCCAATCGCTAAGAATACTACCTTTTTCATAACTAAATGATAATTTTTGCTTGCAAAGGTAGTGCTAAATTGGCCATTATACATGTTCTATTTTACTGCTATTATTATCAAATCAACTAATTGTAGTCAAATAGAACACGAATAACGCTAAACAAGACACAATATATGAGAAATTATGATTAATTTTGCCGCATGAAACAAAGAGAAGAGATTACAATTCAGTCATTGGCCAACAACGAGGACATCCAAATTGGCTATTCGGACAACGAAATTGTCATTGTGGACAGCATCCAACAATTTGCACAAATTAGTACAGCACATGTTACCATGAATGCCATAGTGATTTGTACCAGCGGCAAAGTACAGGCTCAGATGAACGGCATACAGATGGAACTACATAAAAATCAGGTAGCCGTCGTACCCCAGAATGTAACGGTGACAGATGTGATGGTCAGTCCCGACTTCAACATGAAGGCCATGTTCCTCACCAACCGTATTCTGCAGAGTTTCTTACGTGAGAAAATGAACATCTGGAACGATATGATGTACATCCATCGCCAGCATGTTGTGACGATGGACGAAGATGAGATCCTCTTCTACACCCATTTCTACGACATGCTCACGCTGGCTATCGAGCGAGGTAAGGAGAATCCTTATCACGCAGAAATCATCCAGGCTCTGCTCCGTTCGGCTGTTCTCGGCCTTTGCGGTGCAATGAAGTGGATGCTGTCGGCAAACCATCATGAAATACATACGACGGACAGTTACTTCCAGCGTTTCCTCGACTTGCTGCATTCTACTGAGGTCAAACATCGTACTGTAGAGGCTTATGCCAACGAACTTTGCATTTCGCCCAAATATCTTTCCACTATCTGTAAAAAGAATTCTGGCAAGACCGCCAATGAGTGGATTACGGAACAGGTGTTGGAGGATATACGCTACTATCTGAAACAGACAGACCTGAGCATTAAGCAGGTCTGCGACCGTCTTGGATTCCCCAACCCTTCCTTTTTTGGCAAATATGTGAAGGACCATTTCGGCATGACGCCAATGCAGTTAAGAGGACAATAAGACTTTACACATTCTCCTTCCTTTTCTGTCTTTGCGCAGAGAGTACACTATGGATAAAAGAAACAGCCCCGCCATCGTTCTTTCCAACGTGGCGGGGCTGCTGTTAGTTGATGCTTCACATTACAGGGCGGCAGTAGAGGCTGCCTTGTCAATCCATTCGTAGATGCACGAGCAGATGCCGAAGAGCAGGATGCCGATGGTGCAGATGGCGAGGCCCCAGTTGATGGCAGCGCCATTCTTAAATGTAGGCAGCGGATTCTCCTCCTTGGTGATATACATGGCTTTGACGATGAGCAGATAGTAGTAAAGGCTCACCACGGTGTTAACCAAGGCGATAAACACCACGAAGTAAGGCCAGAACGGAGCACTCTCGTGACCGCTGACGGCTGCCATGAACACGAAGAACTTAGAGAACATACCTGCGAACGGAGGTATGCCAGCCAGCGAGAAGAGGGCGAGCGTCATGAGCAACGCCAACTTCGGGTTGGTCTGATAGAGTCCGTTGTAGGCACTCATTTGGGTATTACCACCATTTTCCTCAACGGCACTGATAACGGTGAAGACAGCCATGTTGGCAGCCACATAGACCAGCACGTAGAACGTGAGGGCGGTGAGACTGGCATCAGAGTTGCCCACTACAGCCAACATGATGTAACCGGCCTGCGAGATTGAGGAGAAGGCCATGAAGCGCTTCAACTCGTTCTGACGGATAGCCATGAGGTTACCCACGGTAATGGTGAGCATGATGACGATCCAGAGCAGCGGCTCCCAGTAGTTGACCAGGCGTCCGAAAACGTGCATGAGGATGATGGCCAGCGTGAGCGTGGCAGCACCCTTCGAGACAACGCTCAGGTAGCCGGTGACTGGTGTAGGAGCACCCTCGTAGGTGTCGGCCGTCCAGAAGTGGAAAGGCACCAGCGAGATCTTGAAACCGAGTCCGCTGAAGAAGAACACCATACCCATGATGGTGAGCGGTGTGAGTTGGATCTGTGCGGCCATATCGTCAAAATACATCGTGCCAACGGCTCCGTACAGGAACGAGATGCCATAGAGCATGACGCCTGAAGAGAAGGTGGCGGTAAGGATGTACTTAGCGGCAGCCTCGGCCGACTTCTGCTTATAGCGGTCGAAAGCCACGAGGCAGGCCATAGGCACGGATGCCATCTCCAGACCGAGGAAGAACATGAGGAAATGTCCGCTGGACATCATCATATACATACCCAGGAGTGTAGAGATGACCAGGATATAGAACTCGCCCGAGATCTTGGTGGCGTTGTTGTTAATCCACGACTGCGACATCACCACGACGATGAAGGTACCCAGGGTGAGCACGGTCTTCATGACATTGACGATGGGAGATGTCACATAGAGGCCGCCAAAGGCCGAAGCAGGCTCTGCCAGGAAGCAGGGCACGAGTTGGCACAGCAGCAGGGCTCCAGTAAGCACGCTCAACACGAAGGTCTTGCGTGGGCTATTGCTCAATGCAAAGTCGGCACAGAACACTAGAATCAAGGCTAACATCAAGGTTGCCTCAGGAATCATATTCAAAAACTGTGAATAGTCCATAATCTTTTCCTCCTAACTTTACATTACACCTATTGAACTTAAGATATTGCCTACCGAAGGCGAGATCATATCGCTGAAGAAGAACGGAGCGCAACCCAGACCTGCCACACAGAAGATGAGGCAGATGACGGCGACGCGCTCGTCCCACGTAGCATCGGTCAGTTCGAGGTAGTGCTTGTTCTCTACCTCGCCATAGAGGATTTTTCCAACCACACGCAGGATGTAGACGGCCGTCACGACAATCGACGTACAGGCAATGATGGTGGCCACCATGCGGAACGACGACGAGGGGTCGCCAGCCAGTTCCTTGGCACCGAACGAGCCCACGAAGATGGTCATCTCGGCGATGAAGCCCGAGAAGCCGGGCAGACCGAGGTTGGCCAGACCGGCGATGACATAGCCCACGGCCAGGAACGGCATGATCTTCATCAGACCGGCCAACTCGCGGATGTCGCGGGTGTGGGTGCGGCCATAGATCATACCGATGAGGGCAAAGAAGAGGGCCGTCATCAGACCGTGGGACAACATCTGCAGGATAGCGCCCGTGCAGGCCGTCTGGCTCATCATCAGCAGGGCGAAGAGCACCAGTCCGCAGTGGCTCACCGACGAGTAGGCATTGATATACTTCAGGTCGGTCTGCACACAGGCAGAGAGTGCACCATAGACCACGGAGATGGTGGTCAGGATAAGGAAAATCCACGACAGGTCCTGAGCAGCATCAGGTAGCAGATACATCGCAATGCGGAAGCAGCCGTAGCCACCCAGTTTCATCAGCACACCGGCATGGAGCATCGACACGGCGGTAGGCGCTGAGGCATGACCGTCGGGCGACCATGTGTGGAACGGGAACAGGGCACCCAGCACACCGAAGCCGATGAAGATGAAGGGGAAGAAGGCATTCTGTATCTCCTCAGGGATATTGTGCATCGCAGCAATATCGTTGACGTTCATCGTGGTGTGACCGCTGAAGTAGTAGATACCCAGAATACCGAGAATCAGCAGGGCCGAGCCGCCCATCAGCATCAGGGTCAGTTTCATGGCCGAATACTCCTTACGGCCACTGCCCCACACACCAATGAGGAGGTACATAGGAATCAGGGCCACCTCGTAGAACATGAACATGGTGAACATGTCGGTGCAGATGAAGAAGCCGAACACACCCGTCGAGAGCAGGGTGAACCAGAGGAAATACTCCTTGGTGAGGGGCTTCAACTGCCACGAGGCGAAGGTACCGGTAAAGACGATGATGCTCGACAGGAGCAGCATGACCACAGAGATACCGTCGACACCTACCGCATACTCGATGTTCAGGGGTTTGAACCAGGGAATACGGCTCACGAGCAGCATCTCGTCGGCATTGCCGGCAGCGCGCTCGGTCACGAAATAGTAGGTCAGCCAGACTGACAGGGCCAGCAGACACGAAGCACCGGCCACCATCACACCACGCACCTGATTGAGGTTGCGGGCAATCCACAATCCCAGAAGCATCAGGACGGGAATCAAAACGAATAGACTAAGTATATTCATAACTCTTTAGATGCATAAAAGGATTAATGTTAATGCCACCGTGCCGGTAAGGAACCACACGGCATACTTGCGCACATCGCCACTCTGCCAGGCACGCAGCGACTCGCCGGTCTCGTTGGCTCCCCATGCCAGGAAGTTGAACGTGCCGTCGACCACATGACGGTCGAACCAGGCAATCGGCGTAGACACGCAGGCGAAGATAATCTTGTGAGTGACAAACTGCCAGATCTCGTCCTGATAGAAACGCTTGTAGGCAGCGCGATGCAACTTCGGGAAGGTCTTGTACAGACGGTCGGCGATGGGCTGGCTCTCACCTTTATATATATAGGTGGCCAGACAGATGCTCAGGATGGCGATGATGGTCGACGTGGCAGCAATCTGCACATCGAAGTGGATGGTGTAGTCCTCGCCGCTGGCCGACACGAACGAGCCGAACGAGCCGCCCCAGCCGAGGAAGCCGCCCAGCGTGGTGTAGACACCCACACCCACGGTGATGACCGTCAGCACAATGAGGGGGATAGTCATCGTAGCAGGAGCCTCATGGGGCGTGTGGTGCTCGTGGGCCTCCTTGTTCTCCGTACCCCAGAAGATGCCGTAGTACAGACGGAACATATAGAAGGCGGTCATGGCGGCAATGCCGGTCATGATCCAGCCCACCACAGGACTGTAGGCGAAGCAGGCAGTGATAATCTCATCCTTCGAACTGAAGCCCGAGAAGAAGGGGATGCCGGCAATGGCCAGACAGGAGATGAGGAACGTGACGTGAGTGACAGGCATATACTTGCGCAGTCCGCCCATCAGAGCCATCTCGTTGCTGTGCACGGCATGGATGATACAACCGGCACCCAGGAACAGACAGGCCTTGAACATGGCGTGGGTGAACAGGTGGAACATACCGGCCATATAGCCCAGTTGGGCATGGTTGTCGAGCAAGGCACCATGATGACCGGGCAGGCTGACGCCCAGCGCCACCATCATGAAGGCAATCTGCGAGATGGTCGAGAAGGCCAGCACACGCTTGATGTCGCTCTGGGCACAGGCCACGGCAGCGGCATAGAAAGCGGTGAAGACGCCTACCCACACCACGATGCTCATGGCCTGGGGTGCATACTCGATCCAGAGGGGGAACATACGTGCAATCTGGAATACACCAGCCACCACCATCGTAGCAGCATGAATCAGAGCAGATACAGGCGTCGGACCCTCCATGGCATCGGGCAGCCAGATGTGCAGGGGGAACATGGCACTCTTACCGGCACCACCGATGAACATCAGCACCAGGGCCGTGGGAATGACCAGTGCGCCGAAGCCCACTGCCTTGTCCATATTGACAGGGATGAAGGCGGCAGCGCCACTGCCCATCACCAGGTGCTCGGCATCGGCCACAAACGAGAAGTTGAACGAGTCGGTACAGAAGCCGAAGGTGAGAATGCCGATGAGGAAGAACATATCGGCAAAACGGGTCACGATGAAGGCCTTCTTAGAGGCTGCGATGGCCGGCTTCAACGGATAGTAGAAACCGATGAGCAGGTAAGAACTGACACCCACCAACTCCCAGAACATATACATCTGGAAAATGTTCGTTGCCAGCACCAGACCCAGCATCGACATGGTGAAGAGGCTCAGGAAGGCGTAGTAGCGCTGGAAGCCCTTCTCGCCGTGCATATAGCCGAAGGAATAGACGTGCACCATCAGGCTGACCGTCGAGATGACGATGAGCATCATCACCGAGATGGGGTCGAGCAGGATGCCCATGTCGAAGTGGAGGTTGCCCAGGGGCAGCCAGGTGAAGTTGTAAGGCACGATGGTCTGAAGCACACCGTCGATGCGGTCGGCCGTGAAATAGGTGAAGGCCGTCCAGTACGACAGGATGGTGACCAGAGCCAGCGAGCACGTGCCGATGATGCCGGCCGTCTTGTGCTGCATCTTCATGCCGGCCAGTCCTAACACAAGGAAGGACAGCAGCGGCAGAAGCAGAATCAGATATGATAATTCGTAGATCATAGCGTTGTTTTATCCTTTCATGTTAGTAATGGCGTCCACGCTGTCACTCTTGAAGTTGCGGAACACGTTAATAATAATCGCAATGGCCACCGCACTCTCGGCAGCACTCACACCGATGGAGAAGAGGGTCATGAAGAAGCCCTCCATCTCGCCGGGGAAGAGCAGACGGTTGAATGCAGCGAAATTGATGTCGACAGCGTTGAGCACCAACTCAATGGAGATGAGCATGGCTATCAGGTTGCGACGGGTGACGAAACCATAGACGCCGATGAAGAACAGAAGTGCTGAGAGCACGAAATAACATTCTACAGGTACCATGACTTAATCCTCCTTTTTACGTGAAACAACCAAACCGCCGATGATGCATGCCAGCAGGAATACCGAGATGAACTCGAACGGCAGAATATACTGATACTTTCCACTGCCAACGAGGGCCTCGCCAATCTTGTCCATAGGAACCTCCTCGGTCGTAGCGGCCGAGATAAAACTATTCTTCAAGAATACGAAAGCCACCGTAGCCAGTCCGATGACAGAGATAAGCAGTCCTGAGAGAATGCGTGAGCACTTGATATGCTCAACCATACCCTGAAGGGTCTGCTTGCTGACCAACTGGATGGCGAAGACATAGATCATCGTCACGCCACCGGCATAGACGGCAATCTGCGCTGCACCCAGATAGGTGTAGTCGAGCAGGAAGTAAAGACCTGCCACACCAAAGAGCACGAACAACATGAAGGTTGCGGCTCGCATGATTCGCTTCGTTGTCACACACAGCAGGGCAGAGCCCAGGATGACAACGGCGAGAATGCAAAATACTACTAAACTAGCCATAGTCGTTTACTTCTTTTTAGTGTTAAACTTACCGACCTGCCAGTCTGCCCCACCCTCCAGGATGTTAGGCAGCGAACCGCCATCATAGACCTCCTTGTCGAGATGAAGCACCAGTTTCTCACGGTCGAACACAGCGTTCTCGAAGTCGTTTGTAAACTCGATAGCGTCAAAGTTGCAAGCATTGGTACAGAGTTGGCAGAACATACAGTCGCCAAGGTCGTACTGATAATCGTCGAGCACCTTTTTCTTCTTGCCCGTCTCAGGATCTTCGGCCATGTGGGCAGTAATCTTGATAGTGCCATTGGGACAAGCCTTCTCGCAAAGCGTGCAGGCCGTGCACTTATAGGCACCATCCTCGTTGCGCTTGAAGACCAGACGGCCACGATGACGCTTTGCCACGTGGAGGGTGGTCTTGCGGTTCTCTGGGTACTGCTCTGTTGACTTGTTGGTCCAGTAGTCCTTGGCGTATTCCGTCAGAGTGACCTTCATACCGGTTGCCAACGTCATGATGCCGTGCCCGATTTCTCCGAAATATGATTTTTCTTTTTCCATTTCTATATATTTAAATAGGTTTAGAGGGCAGCGGGCTCAAAGAACCAACCGAAAGCCACCACAGCCGTCATCAGCACAAGGTTGATGAGCGCCAGCGGCATGAGGTACTTCCACTCCAGTTTCAGAATCTGGTCGATACGCAGACGGGGGAATGTCCACTTGATCCACATGAGCAGCCAAACCAGCAGGAAGGCCTTACCCATGAACCACACAATGCCAGGAATATAGTCCATCACGTTGTTGAAGGCATCGAGGCCTGCAATGTGCAGAGGCATCCATCCTCCCAGGAACACCGTGGCAGCAATGCCAGCGATGATGAAGAGGTTGAGGAACTCAGCCAGATAGAAGAAGCCGAAGCCCATACCTGAATACTCAGTGTGATGACCGGCTGTCAATTCACTCTCGGCTTCTGCCATATCGAACGGGCCACGGTTGGCCTCGGCATTACCAGCCACCAGGAACACCAGGAAGGCGATGATGGCGGGAATGGCGGCTACGCCATTGAAGATGAGCCACGAACCGCGTTGGAACTCTACGATACCGCTTACCTGCATGGTACCCGTCAGGATGACGGCTGTAATCAGGCAGAGACAGAGCGACATCTCATAGGAAATCATCTGCACAGCGGCACGCATGGCCGACACCACAGAGTACTTGTTGTTAGAGCCCCATCCGGCAAGGAAGATACCTACCACACCTATCGAAGAGATGGCGGTGAGCAGGAACACGCCGACATTGAAGTCGAGGATGTGTGCACCGCGGTTCCAGGGCAGGAAGGCAAAAGCACCAACCGAACCGATGATGACCAGGAAAGGAGCCACGATATAGAGCAGTTTGTCGGCCTTGTCGACGAAGAATATCTCCTTGATGAGCATCTTCAGCACGTCGGCCATCACCTGCAGCAAACCCCAGGGACCTACACGAACCGGGCCTATACGGCACTGGAAGTAGGCACAGACCTTGCGCTCCATGAAAATCAGAATCATGGCGATGACAGAATAGGCACCGAGGATGACTGACCCTACGAGCACGCACTCTATCAGTATCGCCCACATCTCACCCAGTCCTATCGTCTGTGTAAGCAGCGCGTGGAACCAGGCGGTCACTTGTGAAAAATCAAATATATGTTCCATACCTTATTATTATCTGTCAATGTCGGGTATAACAATATCGATAGCGGCACCGGTGGTCACCAGGTCGGCAATCTTCTGGCCGCGCAGCATCGGGTCGAGGGCACCCACCAGCGAAAGTCCCATGGGGCGCATCTTCATGCGGTAGGGACTCTTGTCGCCATTCGAGTCGAGATAGACGCCAAACTCACCGGCTGATCCCTCTACAGAATAGTACCACTGTCCTTCGGGCACCTTGATGATGGGCTTCTGCTTCACATAGAAGTCGCCCTCGGGGATGTTGTCGATGAGTTGCTCGATAATGTTCAGGCTTTGATACATCTCGTTGATGTGGATCAGATAACGACCCATAGAGTCGCATGACGTCTCGGTGCACTGCTCCCACTCCACCTTGTCGTACATATCGTAGGGATGATTCTTGCGCACATCGTTCTTCCAGCCCGAAGCACGTCCGGCAGGACCAGTCACACCATAGTTGATACAATCTTCGAGTGACATTGGACCGACATTCTCTAAACGATTGTGAGTAATGACGTTATCACCGAAGACATCCATATATTCTTTAATCATTGGACGGAGGTACTTCACCAAATCCTTACAGTTCTTGACGAAGTTAGGATCGATGTCGTCCTGCAAGCCGCCGATGCGGTAGTAGTTCTGTATCAGACGTCCGCCGGTGGTCTCTTCCATCACGTTGAGCACGTGCTCACGGTCACGCATACCATAGAGGAATGCTGTCAGGGCACCCAAGTCCTGAGCGCAGCACGAGGTGAACAGCAGGTGGCTGTCCAGACGTTGCAACTCATCCATGATGGTACGCACATACTTGATGCGGTCGGTGAGTTCAACCTCCATAGCCTCCTCAATGACACCTACCAGCGCATGACGCTGCTGCATGGCACAGAGATAGTTCAGACGATCGGTCAGAGCCAGTGTCTGCGGATAGGTCATAGACTCCCACATCTTCTCGATGCCACGATGAATATAGCCCAGGTGCGGATAGATGCGCTTAACCGTCTCACCGTTCAACACGGTCTGCAAGCGGAGCACACCGTGGGTGGAAGGATGCTGAGGACCGATGTTCACCACATAGTCATCGGAAGTAAAGAGGCTGTTGCGCTTTGACTGCAGGTCGCCGTTATTGTCGATGAAATACTCCAGACCATAGTCGGGCTCCACATCGTCGTCGAGGGTGTATTCATCGGAAGCCTTAAAGTCCTTACGCAGGGGATAGCCCTTGAAGTCGTTGCGCAGGAACAGACGGCGCATATCGGGATGTCCCAGGAATACGATACCCAGGAAATCGTAGACCTCACGCTCCAGCAGATCGGCACCTTTCCAGATGCTGATAACTGAAGGGATATAGGCCATTACATGACCGTCGGTGTCACCTGTGCCGTTTGATGCCATTCCGTCACCACAAACCTTGGTGCGAGCCAGCATCTTCACGCTGCAGCGCTCGTGGTTCTCTGTATTCTCAAGAATATATACACAACCTAAGCCTTCTTCACCGAAGTCCTCACCTACTATAGTCACCAGGAAGTCGAAATGCTTCTTGTTCTTCAGGTTCGCCATCTCCTGTGCGAACTTGTCAAAATCAAATACAAGATGATTTAGTTTCATGCCTGCTCCTCCTGTTCTTTTTTAAGGGTTTCAGTAAATTCCTCTGGCACCTCGGTCACCACGATGGGCTTCTTGCCGCCGCGACCATAAGTCAGTTCCTCATTGGAAACGCCAAGGGCAGCCTCCTCGCGAGTCTGCTTATGGTTGGCACCACCGAAGAATTTTTCAATTTTCACCTTGCGCTGCAACTGCATCATACCGTAGAGGATAGCCTCCGGACGGGGAGGACAACCTGGGATAAACACATCGACAGGTACGATTTCCTCGATGCCCTTCACCACATGGTAACTCTGTTTGAAGGGACCACCGCTGATAGCGCATCCGCCAACGGCAACAACATACTTAGGCTCTGCCATCTCGTCATACAGACGTTTTAGGGCGGGAGCCATCTTGTGTGTGATTGTTCCAGCACACATGATCAGGTCGGCCTGACGGGGAGAGTTACGCGTCACCTCGAAGCCGAAGCGCGAGAAGTCGTAACGGGCGCATCCACAGGCCATGAACTCAATACCACAGCAACTGGTAGCAAAGGTCAGCGACCAGAGCGAGTTGCTACGTCCCCAGTTGATGAGAGAGTCCAGATTGCCAGTCACCACGTTGACACCACCCTCATGGAGTTCGTCAACAATTTTCTCCAACGACTCGTTATCTTTGAACTCGTCGTAAGGCAAGGCCTTGATTTTCGGTTTTCTTACTTCCATTCCAGTGCTCCTTTCCGCCAGGCGTAGGCCAAGCCAAATACTAATACAACAAGGAAGAATCCGATCGACAGAAGAGCCATCGAACCGAACTGCTTCACAACTACTGCCCATGGATAGAGAAACACCGTCTCTACATCAAACATGAGGAAGAGGATGGCAAACAAATAATAGCCCACGTTGATAGGTATCCAACTGGAGCCGTGCGTAGGAATACCGCATTCAAACGGTTCTCCCTTGATCTTGTTGTAAGAACGCGGGCCCAACAGTTTTGCCATCACGTAGGCTGATGCCACCAGTGTAATAGCCGTCACAAGGACGGTAATTAACATTGTGAAATTCATAAAACTATTTTTGTTATAACAATATTGTTCGCTTTTCTTAGCGGCTGCAAAGTTACTAAAAAAAACAGAAGTAACGAAAGAAAATGCGTTTTATTTTCTTATTTATGGAAAAATGATTACCTTTGTCAGCGTTTTCAGATTTTACACACACAACAGTCATGTACAAACCAGTATTCCAGAAGCGCAAGCCCATCGTATTCCGTCAGTTTCAACGGAAGGGTTACTCGCTCTTCGCCTGCCTGGGACGTGAGGTGCTCATCTCCGTGCTGAGTGTTGCCACATTGTCTGCCACCAAGGCAGCAGGCATCAGCGACGAGATATGGCGCACCGACACAACGAAGGCGGCCCAAGAGGTGTTGCTCGACGACGTTTCCGTCACGGGTTCCCGCGCACCGCTGACCAAGAGTCAGGCGGCGAGAATGGTCACCGTACTGAGCCGTGAGGATATTGCCCAGGCCCCAGTACAAAGTATTAACGACTTGCTAAAGTACGCCGTTGGCGTAGATGTCAGGCAGCGTGGAGCCTTAGGCACACAAACCGACATCTCCATTAGGGGCGGTACCCAGGAGCAAATCATCATCCTGCTCAATGGCATCAACATCTGTGACCCGCAGACAGGCCACAACGTGTTCGACCTGCCTTGCGACATCAATGAGATACAGCGTATCGAAGTGCTGGAAGGTCCGGCAGGCCGTGTCTATGGCACCTCATCTCTTGTCGGTGCCATCAACATAGTGACCTCACCGAAATGCAATCCCAGTCAAACACGTTCCCCGAAATCAATAGGCCGCGATATCAACGTAGGACTGGAGACGGGATCATTCGGTTACCTGAAATTTGGCTTTGGTGTCAAATGCGGACTGCCATCCGACGACCTCGGACTCTCATTTAGCGGAAATAGCATCAGGAGCGACGGATTCTCAAGGTCAAGAGACGGTCATCTCAACACCGACATAAATGCCATAAAAGGTTTTCATCAGGGGGCTTACGACAATCAGAGCATCCGTCTGGGATGGCACCTGGGCTACTCCAATAAGAAATGGGGCTCTAGCACATTCTACGCTACACCCACATGGCAAGCCGACTACCAGTTTGAGCATACACATAAGATATTCTCAGCCATTCAAGGAGAAACCAAACGTGGCTTTTTGCGCATACAATCAGCCCTCTACTGGAATCAAAACAAGGACGAATATCAAGGGTACAGAGGACATCCAGAATTAATGAAGTATAACTATAATCGTTGTAATGTTTTTGGCTTTAAACTAAATAGTTACTTCGATTGGAAATTAGGAAGAACTGCCTTTGGAGCAGAGGTTAGAAACGAGAATCTCGTCAGCACTAATTTGGGCGAGCCGCTATCAAAGACATACCATATCAGCGGAACCGATCGCGACTATACTTTGGGAATCAACCGCACCAATATCTCTGCTCATCTAGAGCACAATATTCTGCTTGGTAGCCTGACACTTTCGGCAGGACTCGTTGCCACAAAAAGCACAAAAAGCGACATGGATATCAGCGTCTATCCTGGTATCGATGTCTGTTATCGCCTTGATGACAAATGGAAGGTTTTTGCCTCATACAACTCGTCACTCCGACTGCCCTCATTTACAGAGATGTACTACAAGTTGAAAGGCTATGCTGCCAATCCTCATCTGAAACCTGAGGAGATGCAGGCTTTGGAGGCTGGTGTGCAGTTCCACTCCCCCGCCCTACAGGCAAAAGGCACCGTCTGGTACCATCATGGAAAGAATATGATTGACTGGATCATGGACACCTCATTGGGTGATGCCGCCGTATGGGAGAGTGTGAACCACACGAAAATCAACTCCGTGGGTATGGAGGCAGACCTCGGCTTGGACTTCAAGAGGCTTCTCAACAGCCGCATGCCACTCAACAGCCTACACTGCTCCTACAGTTACATCAATCAGGAGAAAGACGACAGGCCTGATATTGTGTCTCAATACGCTTTGGAGTATTTGAAGCACAAACTGGTGGTAAATGCCAAATTCGACATCTGGCGTCAACTGTCGTTAGGGTTGAACTTCCGCTGGCAGGACCGTACAGGCTCCTACACGAACTTCACAGGTGAAGTGTGCGACTACAAGCCCTTCGCCCTGCTGGATGCCCGTCTGAACTGGACTGCGGAACGCTATACGCTCTACACTGAGGTAAGCAATGTGCTGGACAACCGGTCGTACGTCGACTTCGGCAACGTGCCCCAGCCTGGAGCATGGTTCATCATTGGCGCAAGATGGGAATTCCCCCTCTAGGCACTTTTTTGCAACCTGCAGATAGCAGTATGCCGCAGATAGCGCAAAAAAGACTTAAATAATAGAATATCGAATGCAGATTACAAAAAAATATTGTATCTTTGCATTCGATATTTGATTTTTCACAATTTAACTATAGTTTCAATTTTAAGAATTATGACAATCAATGAAATGAACTTTGCCGGTAAAAAGGCAATCGTGCGCGTTGACTTCAACGTGCCCCTCGACGAGAATGGTAAGATTACTGACGACACCCGCATCCGCGGTGCGCTGCCTACTCTGAAGAAGATCCTGGCCGATGGCGGCGCCGTCATCATCATGAGCCACATGGGCAAGCCCAAAGGCAAGGTGGACATGAAGAAGAGCCTCGGACAGATCCGCGAGGCTGTAGAGAAGGCACTCGGCGTGCCCGTGGCCTTCGCTCCCGACTGTGCCAAGGCTCAGGCAGAGGCTGCTGCCCTGAAGATGGGCCAGGCACTGCTGCTGGAGAACCTCCGCTTCTATCCCGAAGAGGAAGGCAAGCCCGTCGGCATCGACAAGGCCGACCCTGCCTACGACGCCGCCAAGAAAGAGATGAAGGCCCGTCAGAAGGACTTCGCCAAGACCCTCGCCTCCTATGCCGACTGCTACGTGATGGATGCCTTCGGCACCGCTCACCGCAAGCACGCCTCTACGGCTGTCATCGCCGACTACTTCGACGCCGACTCGAAAATGCTCGGTCTGCTCATGGAGAAAGAGGTGCAGGCTGTCGACAACGTGCTCTCTAACATCAAGCGACCCTTCGTGGCCATCATGGGCGGCTCTAAGGTATCGTCGAAAATCGGCATCATCGAGAACCTCCTCGGCAAGGTCGACAAACTCATCCTCTGCGGTGGCATGACATACACCTTCGCCAAGGCTCACAACGGCGAAATCGGCGATTCCATCGTAGAACTCGACAAACTGGACGTCGCCCTGGGCGTCGAGGAACTGGCCAAGAAGAACGGCGTAGAACTGGTGCTCGGCACCGACTGCACTGCTACCAACGGGCTCGACTTCGACACCATGACGGTCAAGCCCGGCGCAGAAATCATCACCTGCCCCGCCAACAAGGTGCCGGCAGGATTCGAAGGCGTCGATGCCGGTCCAGAGAGCCAGAAGGCCTTCGCCGCTGCCATCGCCGGTGCAAAGACCATCCTCTGGAACGGTCCTGCCGGTGTCTTCGAGTGCGACGCTTTCACCGCTGGCAGCCGTGCTATCGGCGATGCCATTGCTAAGGCAACTGCCGAGGGTGCATTCTCTCTGATTGGTGGTGGCGACTCTGTGGCTTGTGTCAACAAGTTCGGTCTGGCCGACCAGGTGAGTTACATTTCTACCGGTGGTGGTGCTCTGCTTGAGGCCATCGAGGGTAAGGTTCTCCCCGGTGTGGCTGCCATCAAGGGCGAATAACAACCACACGACCCACGTTTTTCTATGAAGAAAACGATTTTCACACTTGCTACGGTACTGCTGCTCTTCGCCAGTTGCGACAGAGTAAGGCAGTACCTTGGCAAGGCGAAAGACGCGAAAGGTACCAAGGAGATCGTGACGCAGACTAAGGAAAAGGATAAGGACAGGCAGGCCAGCCTGCAGTTCGAACACCTGACGTATTTCTCGCCCGACTCAATGGTGTCTATCTCGGCTGATGTGCCGGCAGTTGTCGGTACACCGCTGGCAGACTCGATCATGGCTTATGTGGGCGAGACTTTTGAGGCCTTCGCTACGATCTATGCTGAGAGTCATGATGCCAGAAAGGCTTTCCAATATGCCGGTGAGGGCATACACAACCAGATGACGACAGAAATAACCGAAGCCAAAGCGGAGTATTCTGAGGAAGACCTTCGGGATATGGAGTGGATGTTCCACTGGACCAACGAGATCAACCTGCAGAAGGAGTACGACTGCGAGCACTATATCACCTATGTTAATGTAGGCGACAACTATACCGGAGGTGCACACGGCTACCACTGGGTGTTAGGTACTACCTTCAACAAGGAGACAGGCAAGCGTATTGGTAAGGAGATACTAAAGAACACCAACAGCCAGGCCTTTCGAACCATGTTCCAAAAAGAACTGCTCGACTACTTCACAGAAAGCGACGGTGAGAATGCCTCTGACGATCTGAAGGAATATCTGCTCATCGACATCAACAACCTGCAGATCTCCAACATGCGTATCACCGACAAGCACTTCGTCTTCCAGTACCAGCCCTATGAGATTGCCTGCTATGCGGCAGGTATGCCCATCGTGATACTGCCCTTCGACAAGATGAAACCCTACCTGACGGCTGAAGGACTGAGGCTTATTGGGGAGTAAGTGAATGAAGAAACAATGACTTAATCCTAAAAACAACTTTGACTATGAAGAAATTGCTCATGATTGCCTTGATGGCAGTGGCTTGCGGCACACTACAGGCACAGAATGTGGTGACCGTTGAGGATGCCACCCAGATGAGTTCGAAAGAACTGAAGCAGGCGGCCAAAGAACAGAAGAAGATTGAAGATGCCGACAAAGATGTCAAGAAGGCTCAATCTGACTTGGCCAAACTCCAGAAGAAATACGACAATGCCTTAAAGAAAGCAGAAAAGGCTAAGAATGAGGCTGAAAAAGCCGCCAAGAAAGCCGAGGATGCCAAGGAAGACCTGGAGAAAGCCCAGAAGAAGGTTGACAAGGCCGTAGAAAAGCATAAGAGTCTGCTTGGATTATAACGCTACCCTACCATTTATTAAAGAGAGGATGCTTCGACGATTCGATGCATCCCCTCTTTCTTTTTGTACCAAATGATAGACGAAAAAACTTCTTACCGCCTCTTCCACTTGACAACCAGCGGGAGGTGATCACTAAAGCCCGAGGACTGGTAATGGTTGTTCTGGAAAGTACGGCGCGGATGCTTGCCGCCATATTTCTCGTCTTCGTCCAATAGGAAAGCGGCATCGTTGATATAGACGGTGTCAACACGAGCAGCCAGTGAGGAAGTAACGAGGATATGGTCGATAGAACGCCATTCGCCGTGGAAGCGATAGGTACCACGAGCCCCATTGCCGCCACGGGCAGAGGCTGAGATGTTGTTGAGACCATGCTGACGGAGATGCTGCAGGGAGGGACTATCAGCATAGTCGTTGAAATCACCCGCCACAATGACTTTGGCTTGAGGGTCAAGGCGCGAGATATAGTCTGTAATGAGGGTAGCCACCTGCAATCGGCGGGGCGATGTAAGCCGTGTTCCCCCATAGCGGCTTGGTGCATGGACAACGAAGAGATGAAGGGTGTCAGCGTCAACGGTTACACCTTTTATATATAATATGTCACGTGTAGGACGTTGACCTTCGGCACATGGAACGGTAATCGACTCATGGGAAAGGGGCTGGAAACTCTGGGGTCGATAGAGCAATGCGACATCCAGGCCACGGACATCAGGGGAGCAGGTCATCAGATAGCGATAACCAGCATTCCGCAACAGCGACCGGTTTGTGAGTGCATGGAGCACAGAATCGTTCTCCACCTCGACCAGTGCCACCAGGTCCGGGATGTTGTCGGCACACGAGAGTATCTCCTGCCCAATGGCGTTGACCTTACGCCAATATCGTGGAGTCGTCCAGTGCCGTCTGCCGTCAGGCGTGAACTCCTGATCCTGCTTGAGCGAGTCGTGACGGATATCGAAGAGGTTCTCACAATTCAGTTCAACAAGGGTGAGTGTCTGCGCCCTTGTTGAACTGAACGATAGAAGGAATAGTAAGAAAAGGTAGTGCATGCTACTTAGTGACGCGCTCCAGCCACTTCACCATACCGAGCATGACACCCATTGAAATGAAGCACACTGCCAGGAACACCATCCAGCAGATCCATATAGGCCACTTGTTGTACATCAGAGGACCAATCCACAACAACAAATTACCCACAGCCGTAGCCCCGAGCCAGAGACCCTGACAGAGACCCTGCAGATGTTTCGGAGCAACCTTGGACACAAATGACAGGCCCAGCGGGGAGATGAAAAGTTCTGCCACCGTCATGAAGAAGTAGTAGACGATGAGCACCCAGGGACCAGCCTTCATCACAGCCTTGGTGCTGTCGCCAAGAGCCTTGAACTCCTCAGCAGAGGGATAACCCTGAGCATAGGAGTATACGGAGATGAACAAATAGGCGATGCCGGCAATGCCCATACCATAGGCAATCTTCATGGGCGTGGAGATTTCCTTGCCACGACGTATGAGGATGCTGAACAGCCACATCACGATAGGCGTCAGGACGATGACAAAGAAGGGGTTGACAGCCTGCCAAATCTCAGGAGCGATGGCATCGGTGACAACGAAGTCGCGTGCGAAGAGCGACATCGACGTGCCGTTCTGATGGAATGAGAACCAGAAGAATACGGCGATACCCAGTACGGCAAAGAGGGCGTACATGCGCTGCTTGATTTCCTTGGCCATCGACTGCTTCTCTTCCTCGGTGTAGTTCTCCACGGCCTTGGCCTCTTTCTTACCTGGCGTCGGGAATATCTTGCGCGAGAGCAAGAAGATAACCAGCGAGATGAGCATAGCCACCACCGATGCGACGAAGGAATAGTGGATACCCGTGTTGAACACATCAAGATACTGGGTGCAGAAAGCAGTCAGGTCGGTTGTCGAGCCACCCACCTTTTCTACGAGTTCAGTCAGGTTCTTCATAGCATCACCTGCCATTTCAGTCCCTTCGTTCAGATACTGATGGCACAGGGCAGGCAGACCGGCATCATAGCGTAGTGCGTTCTGCTTGAGCCACCATTCGCGCAGGAATGGAGCCACGAAAGGAGCAATCAGTCCACCGACATTGATGAACACATAGAAAATCTGGAAACCAGAGTCACGCTGTCCACGGGCCAGACGCAGGGATTCTTCACCCTTCTTGGCTGCCTCGGCCTCGAAGTTGTCGTACATCTGTCCGACGATAGCCTGCAGGTTGCCCTTGAACAGACCATTACCAAAGGCGATGAGAAACAGAGCCACGCAGGTGAGCGGTAGCAGCCACGAGATATTGTCTGCCGTGGAGAGGATGGGCACAGAGAGGATGACATAGCCGATGGCCATAATGACCAGACCAGACATGATTGTACCCTTGTAGTTCTGCGTACGGTCGGCAATGATACCGCCAACGAGGCTTAGGATGTAAATGCCGGCATAGAAGAAAGAGTAGATCAACGTGCCATTCTCATCGGAAAGGCCGAACTTTGAACACAGGAAGAGCACGAGGACGGCATTCATAATGTAGTAGCCGAAACGCTCGCCCATGTTACTGAGGGCCGCAAGGAGTAGCCCCTTAGGATGATTCTTGAACATAACTTATTTTATTTTAGAGTTTTTAGTTCTACTGATATCGAAGAGATAGGTCAACTTGACGGTGATGGTCTGGAAGTTGGAGCGTGCAAAATAGTCGCGCTTCGAGTTACCATAGATATCGCCGAGACCATAGTAGTATCGTCCTTCGAGCAAGAAGTGTCCCACCTTGGGATGCGAGAACTCCAAGCCCAGACCGCCGGCAATACCGAAGTCGAACTTGTTCTCGACAGCCATCGAGTCCTGCGCCGTCACACCCAACTGACGTTCCGTGCGGTCGTAGTTCTTCTTCGTACTCTCGCTGAGGAACAAGCCCAACTGAGGTCCTGCCTGGAAAAAGAACTGAACGCCCTTGCGCTCACGTCCCCAGCCAAGACGGGCAAAGACAGGCAACTGCATGTAGGACATGTCTCGTTGGTAGGCTTCAGCCAGTCCTGTCTGTGAATTAACCACTGGTTGGTCGTTGGCATCGTAGATCTTCTCCTTCCAGCCTATCTGTACATAGTTCAGTTCTGCGACGATGGCACAGATGCTCTTGAAGTATTTCTCAGAGGTGTAGCGCATGGTGACGCCTGCCGTCATACCCGGATGTTGGTTCTGATTGACCTCTGGCGTAAAGCCTATCTGACTCATCACATAGCCGCCACTGAAACCTACGGACAGTTCGTTGCGATACTCGCCTACCTGTGCCGCCACAGTCAAGGGCAACATACAGAGAAGAATGTATAGCAGTTGACGTTGCATCGGCTTAGTAGTTGACTGTTTCTATCGTGTAGTCGGGCTTGTAGTGCACGAACATGAAAGAACGGTTCTGCAGTCCGCCGTTTCCTATGCGCTCGAACTTCAGGGGGTTCTGCACCGGCTGGTAGCCAAAGCGTCCGGCAGCACCGTCGAAGGTCTTGCCGTATTTCCACAAGCCACGCAGGAAGAATAGGGCATGATCGAAGCCCGACATGGCAAAGCGGGGCAGTGAGAGCATCATCTCCTGATGGAAAATGTTTGTGTAGTGCCGTTGCAAGGTCATAGCCTGCGGCGTCTGCATGTTCGTATAGAAATAGGAAGGAATATAGACATCATATTTATGGAAGTTCTCCTGCTGATGGGAAACATACATTAGCCATTCGGTATAGCCAAACATCGAGATCTGCAGGTTGGGATTACCGTTCCTGACGGCATTCAGGCGCGACAGAGCCGAGAGCAACTCCGGCGAGTGTTCCGTGTTGAGCACCACCATGTTGCGCTGTCCGGCAACGAAGGCATTCTTGAAACTGGCATCGGCCGACTTCAGGCTGGTCAGGCTGTACTGATGGCCTTTCACCTCAAGTTGACGACGAAGGGTCGATGTGAACGAGCCCTTGGTGCTGGTGGAGTCACCACAGTCTACCACGACGAAATGATAGTCCTTGAACCATTCTGCACATCTTCTGGCTGTTGACTCTGTCAATTCGTTGGGGGCCTGGTAAACCTGGAAGATATGGCGGTTGGAATACAACTCAGGGGCGTGGATGGAGAACGGCACGACCAGCAGGATGTCGTTGCTCTCCACAAACGACGAAAGGGCCGTCATATACTTTGAGTAGAGCGGGCCGATAATGATATCGCACTTCTTGGCATTGGGGTCGCTGAGTATGGTCTGGAGGTTGCCGTTCTCAGGCAGGTTCCAGGCATAGACATCGACGGAGACGCCTTCCTTCTTCAGGGTGTCACAAGCCATCAGTACGCCACGGTAATACTCTACCATGCGATTGCCGTCATTGTTGATCTTATGCAACGGCAGCATGACTCCCAGTCTGATGGGGGCACGGTGGGACTGGGCATTGCCTGTATTCGACGACGGGCCATTGACGATGACGGGAATCTGGATGACGTCACCCTTGTTCAACTGATAGTCGGGACGCTCCATGCCTGGATTGGCTTGTCTGAGTTGCTCTTCCGTGATACCATAACTATGGGCGATGCCATAGATAGTTTCTTTCTTCTTGACTTTATGAGGAACAGTCACCTGCTGGGCCGTGACGGATGTCGCCACAAAGAGAAAGAAGACCCAAAAATATCTTAATATTTTAGTCATAACCTACATTTTTTCCGTTTTCGCCTACAAAAGTACAAAAAATGTTTGTATCTTTGCACTTTAAACCACAAGAAAATGAAAAAGAAACTCATATTTCTGCTTTCAATGGCCTCTTTGATGCCTCTGGGAGCCCTATCGCAGACCGTTTCGGCCCGTGCCTACTACTACGACAAGACCGAAATGAAGACGGTCGAGACCACCAGCATCGATAATGTGGAACCTCCCATCGAGGTGACATTCAAGGCCAATCCTGCGGGGATGGATGACTATACGCCATCCTACGAATGGCATTTCAGCAAACAGGATGGAAATCAGGGCTCCCAAGATCTTTTCGTGCGCTACGAGGAGGAGACAACCTATACCTTCAGCGAGACAGGCACCTACAACATCACCCTGAAGACCTATCTGGGAACGGACTCTGTAGAACTGCCGTCTGACCCAATCACCGTGGTCATACCTGCCAGCAGCCTGGAGTTCTACAACGCCCTGTCACCCAATGGTGACGGCTTCAATGATACGCTGAAACCCAAAGTGGTGAAGGGTATTGTTAAATTCCATGCCTATATACTGAACCGATGGGGACAGCGGCTCTACGAGTGGACTGACCCTAACGGAGAATGGGACGGCACCTACAAGGGGCGCGTCGTCAACGATGGTGTCTATTACCTGCTGGTCAAGGCAACCGGTGCCGACGGCATAGAATACAACATTCGCAAGGACGTGAACCTGCTCACCAAACACGGACAAGGAAGAAACAGCGGAGAAAATGAGTAGCGAAGGAGAAAAGATATGCGTTTACGGCGCTCGCGTTCATAATTTAAAAAATATAGACGTCGTCATTCCCCGACAGTCGCTCACAGTTATCACGGGTCTTAGCGGAAGTGGCAAGTCGAGCCTGGCCTTTGACACCATCTTCGCCGAGGGGCAGCGGCGCTACATCGAGACATTCTCAGCCTATGCCCGCAACTTCCTTGGCGGCATGGAGAGACCCGATGTGGACAAGATTTCCGGTCTCTCGCCAGTTATCAGCATCGAACAGAAGACCACCAACAAGAATCCGCGTTCCACCGTTGGCACGACCACCGAGATTTACGACTACATGCGTCTGCTCTTTGCGCGTGCCGGCAAAGCCTACAGTTTTGCTACCGGCGAGCCGATGGTGAAATACACGGAGGAAAAAGTGATTGAGATGATCGGGCAGGACTATGCCGGCAAGAAGATTTTCATCCTCGCCCCTCTGGTGAGAAGCAGAAAGGGCCACTACCGCGAACTCTTCGAGGCTATGCGCCGTAAGGGCTACCTGACGATGCGCGTCGATGGCGAACTGACCGAGATCACCCGCGGCATGAAGGTGGACCGCTACAAGAACCACAACATCGAGGTGGTCATTGATAAGTTGAACCTCCCCATAGCCCCCTCCGAGGGAGGGGGAACTCAAATGCCTGAGGAACGTCTGAAGAAGTCCGTCTCTATCGCCATGAAGGAGGGCGAGGGCCTTATCATGATACTCGATAAGGACAGCGGCTCGCTGAAGCACTTCTCCAAGCGACTGATGTGTCCCACCACCGGCGTCTCCTACAGCGATCCTGCCCCCAACAACTTCTCGTTCAACTCTCCCCAGGGTGCATGCCCGCGCTGCAAGGGCCTCGGTATCATCAACGAGATAGACCTGCAGAAGGTCATACCACAGCGCAATCTGAGCATCTACGAAGGTGGAATTGTTCCTTTAGGGAAATACAAGAACCAGTTGATATTCTGGCAGATAAACGCCATACTTGAGAAGTACGGACTGGACCTCAAGACCCCTATCGAGCAGATACCCGACGAGGCGATGAACGAGTTGCTCTATGGTGCGCTGGAGAACGTGCGCATCGATAAGGATGTGGTTCATACGTCGAGCGACTATTTCGTCAGTTTCGACGGCATCATCAAGTATCTGCGTGACAGCATGGAGGTCGACGAGTCGGCTGCCAGTCAGAAATGGGCAGACCAGTTTATGGCGGAGTGCGAGTGTCCTGAGTGTCACGGCATGCGCCTGAACCGCGAGGCCCTGTCCTATAAGATTTGGGACAAGAACATCACCGAACTGTCGTCGATGGACCTGCTGACGCTCCGCGAATGGATTGACGAGGCGGAACAGCACCTCGACAACAAGCAACGACAGATAGCCGCTGAGATACTGAAGGAGATTCGTACGCGACTGGACTTCCTGCTGGAGGTCGGACTGGACTATCTGGCCCTCAACCGTCCGTCGGCATCGCTATCAGGTGGCGAGAGCCAGCGCATCAGGCTAGCCACGCAAATAGGCTCGCAACTGGTCAACGTGCTCTATATCCTCGACGAGCCGTCGATAGGCCTGCACCAGCGCGACAACGAGCGGCTCATCAAATCGCTGAAAGAACTGCGCGACCTGGGCAACACCGTCATCGTCGTAGAGCACGACAAGGACATGATGCTGGCTGCCGACCATATCATCGACATCGGCCCTAAAGCAGGCAGGAAAGGTGGCGAGGTGGTGTTCATGGGAACGCCAAAAGAGATGCTGTCCACCCACACGCTGACAGCCGACTACCTGAACGGAGCACAGGACATCAGAATACCAGAGACGCGACGCAAAGGCAACGGGCACGCCATCACCATTCATGGAGCCAGGGGCAACAACCTGAAAAGTGTAGATGCCACCTTCCCGCTGGGCAAACTCATCGTGGTGACAGGCGTCAGCGGCAGCGGCAAGTCAACACTGATCAACGAGACATTGCAACCCATCCTCTCGCAGCACTTCTATCGCTCGCTGAAACGTCCGATGCCCTACGACTCTATTGAAGGCATCGAATATATAGATAAGGTGGTCAACGTCGATCAGACGCCACTTGGACGTACACCACGTTCCAACCCTGCCACCTATACTGGCGTGTTCGCCGATATCCGCTCACTCTTTGTCAATCTGCCGGAGGCGAAGATACGAGGATACAAGCCTGGGCGCTTCTCCTTCAACGTGAAGGGAGGACGCTGCGAGGCCTGTGGCGGCAACGGCTACAAGACGATAGAGATGAATTTCCTGCCCGACATCCAGGTGCCCTGCGAGGAATGCCACGGCCGTCGCTACAACCGCGAGACGCTGGAGGTGCGCTACAAGGGCAAGTCCATTGCCGACGTGCTGGACATGACCATCAACCAGGCGGTCGAGTTCTTCGAGAACATCCCTGACATCCTTCGAAAGATAAAGACCATACAAGATGTGGGACTCGGCTACATCAAACTGGGACAGCCCTCCACTACCCTCTCCGGCGGCGAGAGCCAGCGCGTGAAACTGGCCTCCGAACTGTCGAAGCGCGATACGGGCAAGACACTTTATATCCTCGACGAGCCGACCACGGGCTTGCACTTCGAGGATATCCGCATCCTCATGCAGGTGCTCCAGACCTTGGTGGACAAGGGCAATACGGTAGTCATCATCGAGCACAACCTCGACGTCATCAAACTGGCCGACCATATCATCGACATGGGTCCCGAGGGCGGTCAGCGCGGTGGCATCATCCTCAGCGAGGGCACTCCCGAGGCTGTTGCCAAGAGCAAGAAGGGATACACACCGCAATTCCTGCATTTCCTTGTGAAATAATTGCGAATATTTTTGCAGCAAACAAAAATAATATGTACCTTTGCAGCCTAGATTAAAGCAAACTTATATAATATTACATTTTTAACACTATGTCAAACAACAAAGAGAAACTCTTTACCGAGTTTACTGCGCCTACCACTCAAGAGTGGCTGGACAAGATTGAGGTGGACCTGAAAGGGGCCGACTTCCAGAAACGCTTGGTATGGAGAACAAATGAAGGTTTTAACGTACAGCCCTTCTATCGCCGCGAAGACCTCAAGGACCTCAAGGCGGTCGATTCACTCCCCGGCGACTTCCCGTTCGTGCGTGGCAACAAGAAGGACAACAACCTCTGGTTCGTCCGTCAGGACATCTGTGTGGACGATGCCAAGTCTGCCAATGCCAAAGCCCTCGACATTCTGAACAAGGGTGTCGACTCCTTGGGCTTCAAGATCAGCGGCAAGGACGTCAGCGCCGAGTTCGTAGCAACACTGCTCGAGGGCATTCTGCCTCAGTATGTGGAGTTGAACTTCAAGACCTGCCAGCGCCACTGTGTTGAACTGGCTGAGATCCTGGTCGACTATTTCAAGCAGAAGGGCTATCCCCTCGCCGACCTGAAGGGCTCCATCAACTTCGACCCCATCGGCAAGATCCTCTGCAAGGGCAAGGACACGTCGGCCCTGTGTGCTGAGGTCGCCCCTCGCCTGATTGCCGCTCTCAAGGAACTCCCCGGCTACAAGTGCATCAACGTGAACAGCGTACAACTGAACAACGCCGGAGCCTATATTTATCAGGAACTGGGCTATGCGCTGGCTTGGGGTGCTGAGTACCTCAACCAGCTGACCGAGGCTGGCATCGACGCTACCGAGGCTGCCAAGCGCATCAAGTTCAACATGGGCGTCAGCGACAACTATTTCATGGAGATAGCCAAGTTCCGTGCTGCCCGCATGCTCTGGGCTCAGATTGTGAAGCAGTATGAGCCGAAGTGCGACTGTGCTTGCCAGATGCACGTCTGCGCCTACACGTCGGAATACAACCAGACATTGTTTGACAGTTACGTCAACCTGCTCCGCTCGCAGACCGAGACCATGTCTGCCGCCATCGCCAATGTCGACTCTATCGTGGTCACACCGTTCGACAAGCCCTACGAGACGCCCACGGAGTTTGCAGAGCGCATCGCCCGCAACCAGCAACTTCTGCTGAAGGAAGAGGCCCACTTCGACAAACTGGTCGATGTGTCAGGCGGTTCCTATACCATCGAGCATCTCACCGATGCCATCGCACAGGAAGGCTGGAAACTGTTCCTCGCCGTTGAGGAGGCCGGTGGCTTCCTGGCCGAGGCCCTGAAAGGCAACATCGCCAATGCCGTGAATGCTTCCAACGACAAGCGTCACGCCGATGCCGCCAAGCGCAAGGAGTTCATCCTGGGCACCAACCAGTTCCCCAACTTCACCGAGACCAGCGAGGGCAAGCAGCCCTGTTCGGCGGCTTGCTGTTGTGCCGCAAGCGCTCACGAGGAAGGCAGTCTCCCCACCCTCAACACAGCCCGTATGGCTTCTGAGTTCGAGGCCCTGCGCCTCGCTACTGAGAAGGCCCAGAAGCAGCCCATCGCCTTCATGCTCACTATCGGCAACCTGGCTATGCGTCAGGCTCGTGCACAGTTCTCGTGCAACTTCCTGGCTGCTGCCGGTTACAAGGTGATTGACAACCTCGGCTTCAAAACCGTTGAGGAAGGTGTCGATGCTGCCCTTGAGGCCAAGGCCGACATCGTGGTCATCTGTTCCAGCGACGACGAGTATGCCGAGTATGCCATCCCCGCCTTCAAGTATCTTGACGGACGTGCCCTCTACATCGTGGCTGGTGCTCCCGCCTGTTCAGAAGACCTCAAGGCCGCCGGCATCGAGAACTTCATCCATGTACGCAGCAACCAACTGGAAACGCTGAAAGAGTATAATGCAAAGTTAGGCATCTAATTATTTACGATTTTACTATTTACTATTTACGATTTATTTTCGATTTGGTTATTTAATCATTTATGAACAAACAAGAATTGCAAGAACGTATGACAACCTTTGCGGTACGAATCGTAAAGATGGTCGACGCTATGCCTTCCACCATTTCCGGGATGGCTATTGCACGGCAGATCATTCGCTCTGGCACTTCTCCGTCGGCTAATTACAGAGCCGCTTGTTTAGCCAAGTCCGACAAAGATTTCGTTAACAAACTGAAGATGGTAGAAGAGGAACTTGATGAGACTTGTCATTGGATTGAAATTATCATTCGCAGCGAATTGATGAAAGAGTCTCGCATGAAGCCTATACACCAAGAGGCTTGCGAGTTGCTTAACATTATTGCTAAGACAATAGTTTCAACGAAGACGAGAATGAATGCTGATGATATTTCCAAATCAAAGAAATCCTAAATAAATAGTAAATCGTAAATCGTCAAATAGTAAATAAATAGTAAATCGTAAATCGTCAAATAGTAAATTACAACGATGAGAAAAGATTTTAGTAAAATAGATATCTACGCTGGCATTCAACAGAAGAATGGCCGGCAGTGGCAGAAAGAGAATGGCATCACCGCTAACTGGCGTACGCCTGAGCAGATCGACATTCAGCCAGTCTATACAAAGGAAGACCTCGAAGGCATGGAGCATCTCGACTTCACCGCCGGTATCCCACCCTACCTCCGTGGCCCGTACTCCATGATGTACCCCTTCCGCCCATGGACCATCCGTCAGTATGCTGGCTTCTCAACGGCTGAGGAGTCCAACGCCTTCTATCGCCGTAACCTGGCTTCCGGTCAGAAGGGCCTCTCTGTGGCCTTCGACCTGCCTACACACCGTGGTTACGACCCCGACAACGCCCGTGTGGTGGGCGACGTGGGTAAGGCTGGCGTGAGCATCTGCAATGAGGAGAACATGAAGGTGCTCTTCGGTGGCATCCCCTTGAACAAGATGTCCGTGTCGATGACCATGAACGGTGCCGTGCTGCCTATCCTCGCCTTCTACATCGTAGCCGGTCTGGAGCAGGGCGCACAACTCGAAGAGATGGCTGGTACCATCCAGAACGACATCCTGAAGGAGTTCATGGTGCGTAACACCTATATCTACCCGCCCGCATTCTCGATGAAGATCATCGCTGACATCTTCGAGTACACCTCGCAGAAGATGCCGAAGTTCAACAGCATCTCTATCTCCGGCTACCACATGCAGGAGGCTGGTGCTACGGCCGATATCGAGTTGGCTTACACGCTGGCCGACGGTATGGACTACCTGCGCACGGGTGTCAACGCTGGTATCGACGTCGATGCTTTCGCACCCCGTCTGTCGTTCTTCTGGGCCATCGGCATGAACCACTTCATGGAGATAGCCAAGATGCGCGCAGGCCGTCTGCTCTGGGCTAAGATTGTAAAGAGTTTCGGTGCCAAGAACCCGAAGTCTCTCGCACTCCGTACCCACTCGCAGACCTCCGGTTGGTCATTGACCGAGCAGGATCCCTTCAACAACGTAGGTCGTACTTGTATCGAGGCTATGGCAGCCGTGCTGGGTCACACCCAGTCACTCCACACCAACGCCCTCGACGAGGCCATCGCTCTGCCTACCGATTTCTCGGCTCGTATCGCTCGTAACACGCAGATCTACATCCAGAACGAGACTAAGGTCTGCAAGCAGATCGACCCATGGGCAGGTTCTTACTATGTAGAGACCCTGACCAACGAACTCGTCCACAAGGCTTGGGAGCATATCCAGGAAATCGAGAAACTTGGCGGTATGGCCAAGGCCATCGAGACCGGTCTACCCAAGATGCGTATCGAAGAGGCCGCTGCCCGCACCCAGGCTCGCATCGACTCTGGCGTGCAGACCATCGTTGGTACCAATAAATACCGCCTGGAGCACGAAGATCCTATCGACATCCTCGAGGTGGACAACACCGCCGTGCGCAAGCAGCAGGAGGAGAGCCTCAAGCAGGTACGCTCCACCCGCGACGAGGCCGCTTGTCAGGCTGCCCTCAAGGCCATCACCGATTGTGTCCGCGACTTCAATGAAGGCCGCAAGAGTGAAAACAACCTCCTCGACCTCGCCGTCAAGGCCGCTCAGTTGCGCTGCACCCTCGGCGAGATTTCCGATGCCTGCGAAGAGATCGTAGGCCGTTACAAAGCAGTAATCAGAACAATTTCAGGCGTGTACAGTTCAGAATCAAAGAACGACAGCGACTTCGAGTTGGCCAAGAAACTGACCGACGAGTTCGCACAGAAAGAGGGTCGCCGCCCCCGTATCTTCATCGCCAAGATGGGTCAGGACGGTCACGACCGTGGTGCTAAGGTTGTAGCAACAGGCTACGCAGACTGTGGCTTCGACGTTGATATGGGTCCGCTCTTCCAGACGCCCGCCGAGGCTGCCCGCGAGGCCGTCGAGAACGACGTCCACGTGGTGGGTGCCTCTTCGCTGGCTGCTGGTCACAAGACGCTCATCCCGCAACTCATCGAGGAGTTGAAGAAACTCGGTCGTGAGGACATCATGGTCATCGCCGGCGGTGTCATCCCCGCCCAGGACTACGACTTCCTCTACAAGGCTGGTGTCGCCGCCATCTTCGGTCCCGGCACCTCCGTCGCTAAGGCTGCCGTCGAGATGATGAAGATCCTGCTCGACGAGGAGTAGACCGCAATTACTTAAACAACGGATTTCACGGATTTAAGTCCTATCTGGATATAATCCCCGATATTTGTTTTCAGATATCGGGGATTTATCGTATCTTTGTCGCGCTTTTTGAGGCTCAGACTTCCTGTCGGTGATATTGTTCTCCTCTTGGCAAGTGTTGAGTACTTACAAAGTAGGAACAGGTAACACATGTAACAGATAAAAACAGAAAATAGTCTCGCGCGTACCGTATGCACGTGGTACGCGGGGGACTTTTTCCTAGATTATTACTGTATTTACTGTATAGTGTATTGGCGTTGGTGAAATAGTGAATGGGGTTTTGTTTGGTGGATGGAGGATTGTTTCAAGGGCGGCAGCCGCTCGAGCTTGCTCGCTTTCACCAAGCGGAGCGACTGAAAGAAATTATTCACTCTTCACTCTTCACTTTTCACTTTATTTTGCAAATCTACAGCCTTTCAAAGAGCGCTTTACGAGTTATGATGAGTTAGGAGAGATAAGAAGAGATAAGAAGAGATAAGGTTTTCCGCCTCGTCCAAACGTCATCTACGACTCGTTCCAACGTCACCTTCGGGTCGTTCCGACGGCAGTTTACGGTCGTTCCGATGCTTCCTTTCCCTAGTAAACTACGGCACTTTCGGGCGTAAAGTGCCATCGGAACGGAGCGTAGATGACGTCTGGAGCATTTGCAAAAAAAAGAGAGCCCCCGAATTGCTTCGAGAGTCCTCATGGTTTTCCTTACTTGAATAAAGAAGAGAGGATTAAGCCTCTGCGGGAGCCTCTTCGGCAGCAGCCTCTGCGGGAGCCTCTACCTCGGCCTCTGCTACGGCAGCAGCCTTCTTGTCGGCCACCTTCTTGGCGATAGCCTCGTTCACCTTCTTCTCCTCAGCAAGAGCCTTTGCCTCGGCGTCCTTCTTGGCCTTAGCGACCTCGGCAGCCACCTTGTCAAGACCCTTCTGCTTGTCGGCCTTCCATGCATCGAACTTCTTCTGTGCAGTAGCCTCGTCGAAAGCGCCCTTCTTCACGCCACCACGGAGGTGCTTCATCAGATAGACGCCCTCACGGCTGAGGATGTTGCGAACGGTGTCGGTGGGCTGTGCGCCAACCTCTACCCAGTACAATGCACGGTCGAAATTCAAGTCTACCGTGGCAGGATTGGTGTTGGGGTTGTAAGAACCAATCTTTTCAGTGAAACGACCATCACGTGGTGCACGAGCGTCGGCGATAACGATGCTGTAGAAAGCATAACTCTTACGACCACCGCGCTGCAATCTGATTTTTGTTGCCATGTTTAATTTTAAATTTTTGAATGATTAAATTGTTGAATTTCATGCCTCCATCTCGTGAAAGCGGGTGCAAAGGTACAAAAAAAAGTGAAAAGTGAAGAGTGAAGAGTGAAAAATTTGCTTCCGCGCCCCAGTTTTTTACTTTTTTTTGTAATTTTGTGCCCGTGAAACGTGAATTGTCCATATTAATACCTGTCTATAATGGCCATTGTCTGAGTCTGGTGACTGAATTGAGCCGCCAGGCTGAGGCTGTCGAGGGACTGATTTACGAGATAATCGTGGCTGATGATGGTTCGCCCGATGCTGCTTGCGTAGAGGCCAACCGTCCCATCGAGCACCTACCCCATTGCCGTTATGTCGTCAGGAGTGAGAACATCGGCCGTGCAGCCATCCGCAATTTCCTGGCCCGTGAGGCCCAATACTGCTGGCTGCTCTATCTCGATGGCGACATGAGCATCGTGCGCCCCGACTTCCTGCAGAACTATCTGAACGATGATTCCAGCAATGTCGCCTATGGCGGCTATACGGTGGGCCATGCCGAGACGTCGTGCCTGCGCTACCTCTATGAGAAAGGCGCTGAGGCCAGCCACACCGTTGAACAGCGCAGGTTGCAGCCCTATCGCGATTTTCATACCGCCAACTTTATGGTAAGTCGTGAGGTGATGACGGCCCATCCCTTTGACGAGCGTTTCCGCCACTATGGCTATGAGGATGTGTTCTGGGGCAAGCAGTTACGGCAGGCAGGCATCGCCATCACCCACATCGACAGCCCTGCTCACTTCGCCATCTTCGAGGATAACGCCCATTTCGTGGCCAAGACTGAGGAGGGCCTGCGCACCCTCCACCAGTTCCGTGACGACCTGCGGGGGTACAACAGTCTGCTTACCTTCGTCAACGGCATCCATCTCGGTCCCGTCAAATGGGGCATCTGTCTCTGGCATCGCCTCTTCGGCTCGCTTGAGCGCCGCCTGCTATGTAGCAGCCATCCTAACCTCACCGTTTTCAAACTCTACAAACTAGGATACTATTTGAGTTTAGAATTTAGAATTAAGAGTTAAGAGTTGTTGCCCTACAGGCAATTAAGATTTTAGAGTTATTGAATTAAAAATTTAGAACTATGACACGGAGATTCGCATTTAAAATGTTCCTGAAGCCAGGCTTCGAGGAAGAGTATCAGAAACGTCACGCCGCCATCTGGCCCGAACTGGTAAAGATGATCAAGGAGCAGGGCGTACAGAACTACAGCATCTACTGGGACCGCGACACCAACATCCTCTTCGCCTATCAGGAGTGCACCAAGGAGGGCAATTCGCAGGACACGGAGAACGTTGATCCCATCACCCAGCGCTGGTGGGACATGATGGCTGATATCATGGAGGTGAACCCTGACAATTCGCCCGTCACCATCCCCCTGCCCGAAGTGTTCCACCTAGACTGAATGCGCTGACCCTCTAAAAGGAAAAAGAAATAGTTTAGGAAAACAAAAAAAGCGAACAGTTTTGTTCGCTTTTTCTTTGCTTTCTGTACACCCGCAGGGGTTCGAACCCTGGACACCCTGATTAAGAGTCAGGTGCTCTACCAACTGAGCTACGGGTGCATTGCCAACCGTTGTTTCAATAAAAAAGTACACCCGCAGGGGTTCGAACCCTGGACACCCTGATTAAGAGTCAGGTGCTCTACCAACTGAGCTACGGGTGCATCTTTCTCGATTTGCGGGTGCAAAGGTACAAACTTTTTGGGAAACAGCCAAACTTTTTCCAAACTTTTTATTGGACAAGGCAAAAAAACGCCCAAATGCCTCCCCTATCATTTCGTGTTCAGCCACGAAGCCTGTGAAAAATGCAATATTTATTTCGCAGAACGCTTGTATTTCTGATAGCGCAGGCGGATGTTGTCCACATAGTTGGCGGTCTCCTCACCACGCATGTAGCCATGACGGACCAGCGAGTCTTGATAGTAGCGAGGCTCGCTGAGGCGCAACACATAGATGCGCACATCGCTCCAACGGTGAGGATTCCTATGGTCGCGCTCGGCTAAGCGCATGGCATCGCGGATGTGATGCAGGCCACCGTTGTAAGCCGCCATCGCCAGGTTCTGACGCTCAGTATGGTCGCGAATGGCAGAGAGTTCACCCTCGAGTTCCTTCAGGTAGCGGGCACCAGCCTCGATGTTGCGCTCTGGGTCGTTGATCACCTGACGGGGCAGTCCAAGATGGTCTGCCGTGCCAGGCATGATCTGCATGAGGCCCTGGGCACCGGCAAACGAACGGGCACGAGGGTCGAATGTCGACTCCTGATAGCAGAGGGCAGCCAGCAGTCGCCAGTCCCAGCCGTACTGCCGTCCATAGCGCTTGAAATAGGCATCGTAGCGGGAGATGACACCCCTTGAGAGCATGGGGGCAAACACGTGCCTGACCACACGCCGCTGGGTGAGCAGGTCGCGCTCTTCTTCTTGCGTCGCGGCCAGCATTGCCGGCTGATACCAGTTGGCAAGGGCCTCTTCCAACTGCGGCTTGCCTTCCCCTACCCTCCATCCAGACACGGTGGTATCGGCATCGAGCCTGACAATGGCCAGGTCGCCGTCATCGTTGCCTAACCGCTGTAGCAGTTCTGCCGTATCGCGGCACACCTCGACACGCAGTTTTGTACCGATGGAACTGGCAAATCTCTCAGCCATCAGGTACTGCACGCCCAGGTGCCGCCCGCCGAAGTCATAGTAGGTGTCGGGCCCGGAGATTGTCAGGGCAATGAGTTCGCCCGCGCCCTGAATCTCAGAGAGGTCGAAGCCCGCAGAGTCCTGTACTGCTCCCCAGGGTGGAGTCGGTGGTTCCTTACGGTCTGTGCAAGCGGTAAAGATGCACAAAGTAAGTATAAATATGCCTATTCGTTTCAATTTATGAACTTTTTCGCTGCAAAATTACGCAATTAATTGCACATTCAGAAAAAAAATGGTAATTTTGCAACGATTTTCAAGATAATTAGACTTATGCTTAGAATTGCAGTACAATCGAAGGGCCGTCTGTTCGACGACACCATGCAACTGCTCAATGAGGCAGACATTAAAGTAAGTGCCAGCAAGCGCACATTGCTGGTAGAGGCCAACAACTTCCCCCTGGAAGTGCTCTACCTGCGTGACGACGATATTCCACAGAGTGTGGCTACGGGCGTGGCCGACATTGGCGTTGTGGGAGAAAATGAGTTTGTGGAGCGCGGTGCCGAGGCAGAGATCATCTCGCGCCTGGGCTTCAGCCGTTGCAGGCTGTCGCTGGCCCTCCCCAAGGAGATTGACTATCAGGGACTGGAGTGGTTCAACGGCAAGACGATAGCCACATCCTACCCCGTCATCCTGAAAAAGTTCCTGACCGACAACCATATCGATGCTGAGATACACGTCATCACAGGTAGCGTGGAGATCAGCCCAGGCATCGGACTGGCTGACGCCATCTTCGACATTGTCAGCAGCGGTTCGACGCTGGTGAGCAACAACCTGCGCGAGGTGGAGGTGGTCATGCAGAGCGAGGCGCTGCTGATCGGACATCCAGGCATGAGCCAGGAGAAGCGCGACATACTGAACCAGATGTTGTTCCGCTTTGAGGCTGTCCGCGAGGCAGAGGATAAGAAATATGTACGCATGAATGCTCCCAAGGCTCGCCTGCAGGAGATCATCAACGTGCTGCCAGGACTGAAGAGCCCCACCATCATTCCTTTGGCCGACGACGAGTGGTGCTCTGTGCACACGGTGCTCGACCAGAAACGTTTCTGGGAAATCATCGGTCAACTGAAAGACCTGGGGGCACAGGGCATCCTGGTGACACCTATCGAGAAGATGATACTTTAAGGTAAAAGTGAAGAGCGAATAGTGAAAAATTTCTTTCAGTCGCTTCGCTTGATGAAAGCGAGCGGAGCTCGAGCGGCTTCCGCCTTTGAAAGGGAAAAGTGAAGAGTGAAAAGTGAAAAATTTGCTACCGCAAAGATGAATATTATCAAATATCCCAAACAAGAGCAGTGGGCTGAGATATGTGAACGTCCCCATTTGGACATCACGCAACTGCAGGCTACTGTGAGTGGCGTGCTCAACGATGTGCGCACAAGAGGTGACGAAGCCGTGAAGGAATACGAGCAGCGGTTCGATCATGTTGTGCTCGCATCCTTGGCTGTCACAGAGGCTGAAATCGACGAGGCCGAGCAATTGGTTAGTGAAGACCTGAAAGCCGCCATCACGCTGGCCTACGAAAATATCCATCAGTTCCATGCTGCCCAGAAGTTTAAGGGACAGAAGATAGAGACTCGTCCGGGTGTCGTCTGCTGGCAGAAGAGTGTGGCCATCGAGAAGGTGGGCCTCTATATCCCAGGCGGTACTGCTCCACTCTTCTCTACCGTGCTGATGCTTGCCACACCCGCTAAGATTGCCGGATGCAAGGAGATAGTGCTCTGTACCCCGCCAAACCGCGAGGGGAAGGTGAATCCCGCCATCCTCATGGCAGCACGTATTGCCGGCGTGAACCGTATCTTCAAAGCCGGTGGCGTACAGGCCATTGGCGCGATGGCTTACGGCACGGAGTCTGTACCCAAGGTCTATAAGATATTCGGCCCTGGCAACCAGTATGTGATGGCTGCCAAACAACAGGTATCGTTGGGTGAAGTGGCCATCGACATGCCCGCTGGTCCCAGTGAGGTGTGCGTGTTGGCCGACGAGACTGCCCATGCCGACTTTGTGGCTGCTGACCTACTGTCGCAAGCAGAACACGGTGCCGACTCGCAGGTGCTGCTGGTCACCACTTCCGAAGAGATGCTGGACAAGGTGCAACAGGAGGTGCAGCGTCAACTGTCACTCCTGCCCCGTCAGGAGATTGCCGCCAAGGCCCTTGAGAACAGCCGCCTCGTGCTTGTCGGTTCATCCGACGAGATGATGGCACTCTCTAATGCGTACGCGCCCGAACATCTTATTATACAGACAAAGGACTATGATCAGATGGCCGACCGCGTGGTCAATGCCGGAAGCGTCTTCCTCGGTCCCTACGCCTGCGAGAGTGCCGGCGACTATGCCAGCGGCACCAACCATACACTGCCCACACACGGCTATGCAACGGCCTATAGTGGCGTGAACCTTGACAGTTACTGCCGTAAGGTGACTTTCCAGCATCTCAGCGAGGAGGGCGTCATGCAGATTGGCCGTGCCGTGGAACTGATGGCTGCCGCCGAGCAACTGGATGCGCATAAGAACGCGATGACGGTTCGCTTGAAGGAAGTGAAAAGTGAATAGTGAAAAGTGAATAATTTCTTTCAGTCGCTTCGCTTGATGAAAGCGAGCGGATCTCAAGCGGCTACCGCCTTTGAAAAGGAAAATTGAAAATTGAGAATTGACAATGATGTTCAACCTTGAGCAATTAACACGTAAAAATATTTGGAACCTGGCGCCATACAGTTGTGCCAGGAACGAGTTCTCGGGCACGACAGCATCTGTGTTTCTTGATGCCAACGAAAATCCATACGGTGGCAACTACAACAGATACCCCGATCCCCTACAGACTGAACTGAAGAAGAAAATCGAGCAGGTGAAGGGCATACCCGTTGACTACACCTTCGTGGGCAACGGCAGCGATGAGGCCATAGACCTGATGTACCGCTGTTTCTGTGAGCCTAAAGTGGACAACGTCGTGGCCATCGAGCCTACCTATGGCATGTACAAGGTGTGTGCCGACATTAACGATGTGGAGTATCGGCCGGTGCTGCTGGACGAGCACTTCCAGATCAAGGCCGACACCCTGCTTGGTGCCTGTGACGCACATACCAAACTCATCTGGATATGCAGTCCCAACAATCCTACGGGCAACGACATCAACCGTGAGGAAATCCTCAAGGTCATCGACGGCTTTGAGGGCATCGTCATTGTTGACGAAGCCTACAGCGACTTCTCACGTCAGCGCCCGTTGCGCTTCGAACTGCCACGCCATCCTAACCTGGTGGTGCTCAACACGCTGAGCAAGGCATGGGCTTCTGCTGCCATCCGACTGGGTATGGCCTTTGCTTCACCAGCCATCATCGACATCATGAACAAGGTGAAGTACCCCTATAACGTCAACCTGCTCTCACAGCAACAGGCCATCAGCGTGCTGAGCGATCCCTTCGAGGTGGACCGCTGGATACAGATGATCCTGCAGGAGCGGTCGCGCACCATCGAGGCTTTCAAGCAATTGACCATCTGCAAGGAGGTGTTCCCATCGGATGCCAACTTCTTCCTGGCTCGCGTCACCGATGCACAGGACATCTACGACTATCTCGTGAAGAAAGGCATCATCGTCAGGAACCGCACGAAGGTTCAACTCTGTCACAACTGTCTGCGCATCACCATCGGCACACGCAACGAGAACAGCGAACTTGTGGGTGCCCTGCGTGTCTATTGCTGACACGTGACCAAGAAGTTTGGCACACCTTTTGCTTGGGCATTTTCGAACACAAAAAGAAGAAAGGAAGTTAATGACAAGTCAATTTTCACCAAAGGTGTCAGAAATACTGGCCTTTTCGCGCGAAGAGGCCCAAAGGCTGTCGTCGTCGACGGTCGGACCAGAGCATCTGCTCTTAGGTCTACTCCGCTACAACGAAGGCCCTGTCAGGGATGTCTTCAACAGACTCCAACTGAACACGAGCCAGATCAAACAGCAACTGGAGCAACTGGTGCGCGAACCCATGAATTTCTATACACCCCTCAACTCGCAGGAACTAGTGCTCAACGAGAAGGCATCCAACATTCTCAAACTGGCTGTCCTCGAGGCTCGTATGCAGCGCGTGCAGAAAGTCAACGAGGAGCACCTGCTGCTGGCCATTCTACACGATCAAGGCAACAACAAGGCCAAGGACGTGCTGGAAGAGTGCCACATGAACTACAACGACGTGCTCAGCCTGCTCAAGGCGGGTAACATGCCGCAGAATGCCATCCAGTTGCCTGAGGAAGACGAGGAGGAAGAAGGTGCCAAGACCACCACAAACACTCAGCAGAATCAAGAAGGCACCACCAAGTCGAAGTCGAAGACGCCTGTCCTTGACAATTTCTCGACCGACCTGACACGTGCTGCCAAGGACGGGAAACTGGATCCTTGCGTAGGACGTGAGCATGAGATTCATCGCGTGATTGAGATATTGGGACGCCGCAAGAAGAACAACCCCATCCTCATCGGCGAGCCGGGAGTTGGCAAGAGCGCCATCGTAGAGGGACTGGCCCAGATGATAGCAGACCGCAAGTGCTCACCGATGTTCTTCAACAAGCGCATCGTCAGTCTTGACATGACGGGCATCGTGGCAGGCACCAAATACCGCGGACAGTTTGAAGAGCGCATCAAGGCCCTGCTGAAAGAGATTGAGCAGAACCCCGACATCATCGTATTCATTGACGAGATACACACGATGATTGGAGCCGGCTCGACACCTGGCTCCATGGATGCCGCCAATATCATGAAACCGGCATTGGCTCGCGGCACCATGCAATGTATCGGTGCCACCACACTTGACGAATACCGCAACTCCATAGAAAAAGACGGTGCACTAGAACGCCGTTTCCAGAAAGTTCTCGTGGAGCCCACCACAGCCGAACAGACGCTGCAGATCCTGCACAACATCAGGGATCGCTATGAGGAGCATCATCACGTGACATATACGGACGAGGCATTGCTCGCCTGTGTCAAACTGACAGAGCGCTATGTCACAGACCGTGCCCAGCCTGACAAGGCCATCGATGCCCTTGACGAGACGGGCTCGCGTGTACACCTGCTGGCAGCGCATATCCCACCAGAGGTCGATGAGTTGGAGAAACAACTCGAGGTCATCAAGGAAAAGAAAAACCGTGCCGTCAGCAACCAGAACTACGAACTGGCAGCCAGTTACCGCGACAACCAGACTCAATTAGAGAAACAGTTGGCCGAGGTGCAGGCACAATGGCTGGCAGGCAATAACGAAGAGCGACAGACGGTGACCGAAGCCGAGGTCAGCGACGTGGTCAGCATGATGACCGGCGTGCCAGTACAGCGCATGGCCGAGAACGAAGGCGAACGCTTGAGAGGCATGGGCACAGTACTGAAGAACAGCGTCATTGCTCAGGATGCCGCCATCGACAAGATGGTGAAGGCTATCCAGCGCAACCGTGTGGGACTGAAAGACCCCAACCACCCCATCGGCGCATTCATGTTCCTGGGACCGACAGGCGTGGGTAAGACCTATCTGGCCAAGAAACTGGCCGAACAGATGTTTGGGTCGTCAGACGCGCTCATCCGCATCGACATGAGCGAATATACCGAGTCGTTCAATGTGTCGCGACTCATTGGTGCGCCTCCAGGCTATGTGGGCTATGAAGAGGGCGGACAACTCACCGAGCGTGTGCGCCGTAAGCCCTACTCCATCGTCCTGCTCGACGAAATAGAGAAGGCCCACGGTAATGTCTTCAACCTGCTGCTGCAGGTATTGGATGAAGGACGACTGACCGACGGCAATGGGCGCTTTGTGGACTTCCGCAACACCGTCATCATTATGACTTCAAACGCCGGTACCCGTCAACTGAAGGACTTCGGACGGGGTGTGGGCTTCACGGCAGGCAGCATAGGTCTGGCCATGAACGAGAAAGACCGCGAACACGCACGCAGCATCGTGCAGAAGGCACTCTCCAAGCAGTTCTCGCCCGAGTTCCTCAACCGCCTCGATGAGATCATCACCTTCGATCAGTTGGACCTCGATGCCATCAAGCGTATCATCAACGTGGAACTGCTGCCTCTGGTCAAGCGTATTGCCAACCTCGGCTATACCATCGAACTCACCGATGCCGCCAAGGAGTTCGTGGCTACGAAGGGCTACGACGTACAGTTTGGCGCACGTCCGCTGAAACGTGCCATCCAAAACTACATCGAAGATGGCATGTGTGAGCGCATCCTCAGTAACGACATCGCCATAGGCTCGACCATCCACATCGACAAGCATCCTGAAAAAGAAGAACTGACATTTACCGTCTGAATACTTAAAGATTCTTAAATTCAAAGACAAAAGCGGACGTAGAGGGCTCATTCTCAATTATTTTGAGTACCTTTGCGCCCGCTTTTTGTACCCGTCTGGGTACAGGGGAGTCGGGACAGGCGCCGGCTCTCAGTAATATTAATCATTTAAACATTGGCTTGGTTAACGTCTGTTCAGGCCAAACATCCCCTTGAAGGGGAACAAGAAAACAATTATGTCAGAATTAACAAAGAACGTTCAGCCGTTGCAGGACTTCAACTGGGACGAGTTTGAGAAAGGCACCGTGGCCAACGTGAGCAAGGAAGAACTTGACAAGGCCTACGATGAGACCCTTAACAAGGTGGCCGACCACCAGGTAGTAGAGGGTAAGGTCGTCTCTGTTGACAAGAAGGAAGTCATCGTGAACATCGGCTACAAGAGCGACGGTATCATCCCCGCTACTGAGTTCCGTTACAACCCCGACCTGAAGGCCGGTGACGTAGTGGAGGTCTATGTGGAGAGCGCCGAGGACAAGAAGGGTCAGTTGATCCTTTCTCACAAGAAGGCCCGCCTGAGCCAGGCTTGGGACCGTGTGAACCAGGCTCTTGAGGAACAGCAGATCATCCAGGGCTTCATCAAGTGCCGCACCAAGGGTGGTATGATTGTCGATGTGTTCGGCATCGAGGCCTTCCTGCCTGGCAGCCAGATCGACGTTCACCCCATACGCGACTACGACCAGTTCGTGGGCAAGACGATGGAGTTCAAGGTGGTGAAGATCAACCAGGAGTTCCGCAACGTGGTTGTTTCTCACAAGGCCCTCATCGAGCAGGAACTCGAGGCTCAGAAGCAGGAGATCATCTCTCGTCTGGAGAAGGGTCAGATTCTCGAGGGTACAGTCAAGAACATCACCTCTTACGGCGTGTTTGTCGACCTCGGTGGTGTTGACGGTCTGATCCACATCACAGACCTCTCTTGGGGCCGTGTCGACGATCCTAAGAAGGTGGTTGAACTCGACCAGAAGATCAATGTCGTTATCCTCGACTTCGATGAGGAGAAGAAGCGCATTGCCCTCGGTCTGAAGCAACTCACTCCTCATCCCTGGGATGCTCTGGATGCCAACCTCAAGGTGGGTGATCACATCCATGGCAAGGTTGTCGTTCTTGCCGACTACGGTGCATTCGTTGAGGTTCAGCCCGGCGTTGAGGGTCTGATCCACGTCAGCGAGATGTCTTGGAGCCAGCACCTGCGCAGCGCTCAGGAGTTCCTGAAGGTTGGCGACGAGGTGGAGGCTGTCATCCTGACCCTCGACCGCGAGGAGCGCAAGATGAGCCTTGGCATCAAGCAGTTGAAGGAAGATCCTTGGGAGGCTATCGAGGTGAAGTATCCTGTTGGTTCGAAGCACACCGCAAAGGTTCGCAACTTCACCAACTTCGGTGTCTTCGTAGAACTGGAGGAAGGTGTCGACGGTCTGATTCACATCAGCGACCTGTCTTGGACCAAGAAGGTGAAGCACCCCTCAGAGTTCACCAAGGTTGGTGAGGCTATCGACGTCATCGTGCTCGACATCGATAAGGAGAACCGCCGTCTCTCTCTCGGTCACAAGCAGTTGGAGGAGAATCCTTGGGATGTCTTCGAGGAGAAGTACACCGTGGGTTCTGTCCACACGGGCAAGATCACCGAGATGCTGGAGAAGGGTGCTGTTGTTGCCCTCGAAGAGAATGTGGAAGGCTTCGCTACGCCTAAGCACCTCGTCAAGGAAGACGGCACACAGGCTCAGCAGGGTGAGGAACTCGAATTCAAGGTGATTGAGTTCAACAAGGACTCTAAGCGCATCATCCTCTCTCACAGCCGCACCTTCGAGGATGCACAGCGTGAGGAGAAGCGTGCTGCTCGCAAGACTGCCGCTCCTAAGAAGAAGGACGAGGCTCCGAAGATTGAGAACGTTGCTGCCAGCACCACACTTGGCGACCTCGACGTTCTGGCCAATCTGAAGGCTCAGATGGAGAAGGGTGAGTAATCCCCCACTCCACCAACCATAAAAGAAGCGGAGGGTGTGCCCAAGTGGCGCACCCTCCTTGCTTTGTATATGGCATCTGTTTCAATTAAGTTATCAAAAAGATTGGAATAAATAAAGATTTCCGCTTAAAAATTTGGAATTTACTAAAATTCTTCCTATCTTTGCAGCGTCAGAATGTATGTTTTGACTACGCCGCTGAGTGCGGGGAGCAAGACTTGATCGACACTACTCCATTTAAAAGCCACCTCTTGGGTGGCTTTTATTTTTCATATCTCTTACGAAATAATTTATAGTACTGAATACTGAGAGTGAGGGTTCGCTCAACAGAAAAGAACTTACGACCTTTAAATATCAATACTTCAACAGCATTAGGATTTGTCTCAAAATACTTTTTTATGTCCGATGCCAGTAAACGGGTTCAAATTCAAATCTTATATCTTCAATTATGACTGACTCCATATTATGTGCAAAGATAAGAAATTATTCAAGAACTAAGAAAGAAAAAGTATGAAAAGTTTGGAAGATCAGCGAAAAATACCTATCAACACAAAAAAGAGGGCCGACAGCATCTACATCTGTCAGTCCTCTCGTTGAGTTTAGGTGTTGACCTTCGCTCCTTAGATCTTAGGGCGTTACGGGTTCAACATTCATGGCATTGTCGTGAGTTTCCTCGAACACAACGTCCTTGACCAGTTTCTTGGCGGTGACGTACTTCTGCACAATCTGACCCTGCTTGTTCTTGCCCTGGCCCACGACGATGCGCTCGGTTTCAGGGGTGAACAGCACGCGACGGGTGGTGATGGTGGCAGCGGTGACATCCTCAGCCTTGGCTACGCCCACGCTGGAGAAACCGACCTTGAAGATGCCCAGTCCGGCCAGGCGCACCTTCTGTCCCATCTCCAGGAAGTGCTTTACAGCCTCTCCCAGTTCGTCGAGGGAGCCCTTGATGTCGCTTCGCTTCAGGGACGCCTGGGTCTGGATGAAGTCGGCGATGTCGTCGGTCTCGATGAAGTGCTCGTCATAGACGGCGCTGGCGTAGTACTTGCCGTAAGCGGTGCTCTCGGCGTTGTTGTTCTTTTTCTTAATGTACTTCTGACTCATAATTTTTTATGGTATTAAAGGGTTAATAAATTGGTGAATGGTGGATGGTTGATGGTGGATGGAGGATAGACCTGCGCGCTTGATACTAAACTCTTACTCACTTATCACTTCTCCGGTTTTAATTCTTACTTCTTAATTCGAATGCTTCGCGTCATTCGTTCCCTTGCTTTGCAAGAGCGGTTCCGATGCCTCCCAGCTTCCGTTCCGATGCTTCCTTAGGGGGGTAAGAAAGCATTCCGATGGCTGGTGCAAAGCATCGGAGGGGGGCGTAGGAGACGTTCGGACGCCCCGTCCGAGGCATTGCAATGGATATCCTTGCTGTGTGTGTTCATCATGGTCTATAATCTTAATTCTTTATTCATTTCTGTATTGCAAAGGTACTAAAAATATCCGAGAATACCAAACATTAACCCATTTATTTTCAGTGTTTTACGTTAAATTTTGTATATAATTCAAGACCGATTTTAAGCGCTTAAAAAAGGGGATGTAACACATCGTCACACCCCCTGCTTTTGTTCATTAAACAAGCGTTCCGCGTATTTAGATACTTCGCCATCGCTTCCCTTTTCGATAATTTCTGTAATCCTCTTCTTAGTCAGACAAATGTTACGATTTCATTCCAAACTGCCAAATAATTATGAACTGTGATTGTGTTCCTTAAATGGCATTTTTTTTACCTTTGTCCTCATGATACGGACGATACGGACAATATGGACATTGTGTCTATGAGTTTAATTCTCTATAAAATCATGTATAAAAAGCAATATTTCATTTTTATAATAAACTCTATAATTCCTTGTCCGCATTGTCCGTATCGTCCGTAGAGGTTAATCTTCTCCATGTCGATATACACCGCTGTTAGGGTCATGTAACTGTTGGATTTCAGCCTGGGTATACTCGCGAACAACATATCCGCGGTCTCGATTGTGACTGTTGTCTCGTCCCTTAACAAAGTGGTGTTTCTTCATCATGGCACTCAAATGACGAGTGTCTACAGATTTGTGAAGATTACCGTAGACTGCGATTTTTGCAGCAATCTCTGATAGTTTCAAGAATTTTGCGCCATCCATGTTTTTTTCAGCCGGAGCAAAACAGCAAAGCAGAAGTTCTTCGATACTGTCGGGCACCATAAACTTATCCACATGCTCCTTGAGCGCATCAACTTCAGCGTTGTCGAACCAATAGTTGAAATTGTTTTTAAGCAAATATAGAGCTTGAGCATACATGCCCGAATAAGGCAATTTGTTAGTGAACGGTGAGTCGATGGAGATTACATGGAATGGCAACCAGCGGCGATTACCCGTTTGGTCAGTCAGGAACTCTTCTTTGTTGCCGCTGGCAGCATAGAATGCAATGCGAACGCGCTTTTCTTTGTTATGGCCGAACGAAGCACGTTCGTCAATGTGGGTACTTGTAACCAATGCCTTCAACTTGTTAAGTTCACGGTCTGACAGTTTGTCGAGTTCATCGAGGTTGATGATAGCATATTCTGCAGCACGCAGACGCTCGTCTTTGTCGAAACGCTCCAATTCGGGCATGTCGCTGACATAGGCCTGTAACTCTGGTGGCAGCAAATTGCGTATCCATGTTGACTTGTAAATTCCCTGTTTACCAATCAGACAAATGACCTGATGGTTCACCACATTCTCGTCTATCCATCCTGCCACCATAGCAACAAGCCACTTGCGGAAGCAGATATGCCATATTTTATTTTCCTTCTCGCTGACCATGTGAACCGTATTAGCAGCCTGGCTGATATAGTCGGGCATACCTTCAGTCCACTCATCCAGTGAGTTCAGATAAAGACGAAGAGGATTAACAGCGGGTACGACACTACTGTTGAGTACTGTCTCGAAAAGTTTCTCAGTGAAGTTTTCGCCAGTGACCGAACAGCACTCTATGAACAGGTCGTTCTGGTCGCGGTCGAACATTTCTTCCCACATGCCGTTCTCCTTGAGCATACGTTTCTTACGCGTCAGCATGTCGTATTGCAGTTGTTTTCCTTTGAGGAAGTTGGCTATCATCTCTGCCTTCACAGCATTGCTGGAGCGCTTCTCCATCCATGCGCCAAACTCACTAGCCGCTGTGCGGTAGCAACTGTGGATGATGGCCGCCGGACTATCGCTCATATCGGCTGCGTATGCATCGTCCGCAGCCTGTGCTGCCTGATCCTCATCAATGCCAAGGCGGTTAAGAATAAAGCCCACACGCATCACGAAATTGTGATGGTTGCCAGAGGCGAAGTCTACACCATCATCACGGACCATTTTCTCAGCACGCTGAAGACTGTCGCCCAAAGCTACGGCCAAGTGTTTTCCGTCCTTGCCCGTGGCCCAGCGCGGAGTCTTCATCTCCTTCAGGTTGCCCTCGTCGTCAATGCCGAGATCCTGACGTGACAGACGGAACGGACGTGCATCAGGACGATAAACAGCCTCCGGGTCGTAGCCCAGTCCCATCATGCGGTTGATGTTGCTGCACCCAGGATCCATCTGGTGTCCGCACCATACTCCGTACATATTATTTATAAACTGGTGGACACGCTTGAAAATGGCTTCACCGCGCTTGAAATCGGTAGCCAAATCAATGCTAATCCCCTCAGGTAAGATGAAAGGCACTACGATGTGATAGCCTAGACCGGAAATGCTGCGACAGCCTATTTCTGTATGATAAGATGTACGCATGATAGTAATGACGCGCTCCAACTCCTCTGCCGACAGCTGTTCGCCAGGATTCTTGGCGTCGAAGTCAATCATGACGTAGTTCAGACACTCACGACAGTTAACCTTTTCCTTGCCACCTTGCATGGAGAAAGCCACGGTCACCTGAGGAAGCTTCTTCTTTTCTTTCTTGGCTTGAACACACTCCGCAGAATCCTTCTGGTAGCCACCCTTGACCAGTAGGCCACGGTGCAACTCCGTCTGTGCTTTCATTAACTCATCGGTACGAATCATCGTTACCAACTCCTCCGGACTAATGTCCCGATAATCCTTGCTGTAATAATTGTCAATAATCTGCATATCTTTATCTATTTTATTGTTATCTCTATTCTATAAGGAATACGCGCGTCAGTTTACCGTCTCGTCATAAAACGAAAGCAACCGAGGAACGCGCTGTTCTTCGGTTGCAAAAATACGAAAAATAATTGTTTGATTATCAGTAGTTTAACAATAAAAAAGATAATACCAAGTACAGGACCATGGTATTTTCAAAAGGTCATGTTTTGGACCAACTATTGGCCATATTTCAGAACTGAAACTTCATTCCAATAGTCTTCATCCAATGGTTCATCTTGAGTAATAAATCTTCCTGACGGGTAACATGATCATCTTCCTTTTTCCAGAATTTCTTCGCTGTATCATATGGTATCCGTGACAGTGTGGACATGATGTTTTGTGCAGGAACTTTCTTGCCGTGACCTTGCACATTAGCACCATCCAATTGCATCAGATACCAAAGTAGCTTCAAGATGGGCAAGCTCTCCAATTCTGACAACATCTCTACTTCTTGTTCTTCACCTGTCAATACTCGCGACTTACTCTGTTTCTCTGTCAATTGCTCTGTTAGTTCCTGCACCTTGAGTTCCAGCTTCTTACGCTCCGCACTTTCGTTCTCGATGATTCGCGTTCTTATCCGCTCGATGTCGGCACTGGTGTAGGTTTCGTTGGCCGCAGATGGCTCGCCGATGTAGTCGTAGCCATCTGTTATAGGATGCTCATCCACCCACTTCTTCACGTATCTGATACTTCTCTGTATCGCCTGCAAATCGGTGGGAGCTGAACTCATGTCTTCCATGTTCTTAATGAAAATATTAAAATACTCATTATTCTTCGAGGAGCGTATCATCGCATAGGCGCAGAGAAGAATGATTTGCGCCCCTTCGTATCCATTGTATATCTGCCCTTCCACCAGCGCTGTGGCGGCTCGCTCGATGAGCAGTTCCGGTCGTTTGACATCCCGAAGCGTATGGACTACGCGTTTGGCATTAAACCACACGTTGGCTTCGTCCTGATTAGTACTGAACTCGTGGGCCAGATTCCTGATGACGCCGCTCATCCCGCGGAACAGTTCCTCCTCGTTGTATTCTATGCAGAGATAGTCCATCTCATTCCTGTTGTGTGCTACATAGGCAAAAACTGGCTTTACATGTTTTTTCTCTTCTGTTTGCAGTTTTTCCAGCATTTCCTCTATTTTAAGAATCTTGTCTATTCGCTCGTTAATGCTTTCAAAGTGAGTACGGCCGTAGACGCCCATATTCTCTTTCAATCGGGGAAAGACAAATTCTATATACCGCGGGTTATTTCGGCCGCGATAGTAGAGCAGGATATAGACCCTGCACAGGATGGCATGATACTGGCGGGGTGTGTTAATACCGCTTATTAAGTTGTTGTGCTTACGTGCTTCTCTCAATATATTATAAAGTTCAAATGGGTCGCTTTCTATCTTCTCGCACATCTTGATTGGCTCGTCCCATAGCGAGGCGTCAGAGTTAATCTGTGTGGAGAGATAGTCGAAGGGACGACAGACTTCTTCGAGCAGCGCATTGAGTTTGTTCTGCGGAATAACGGAAAAACTATTCATACTTAATACGTTATAAATCTTTGCCTACAAAGATACACAATTTCCTCGTGTTTTCCGTCACTTCTCTTAACTTTTTTGTAATTTTCTCCCAATTTGCAATCGTTTGTGAGATCACGACTCGCGCCCCACGACAAGGTTACAAAGGGGCTGGCACTGGGTTATTCACGCTTCAGCAGCGTTGAACCATGCTGTTGTATTTCATGGTAATCTTGTGACAAGGAGGGCGTGCCATTTGGTCACGCCCTCCCCTTTTATGTGTTGTATCGCTGACTATTCCAGTTCGAAGATGCCGGTGGGCATGGTGCGCTTGAGGACATCGAGTTGCAGGTCCTTGCCGACAATGATGCCGAAGGAACGGAGCACGGCTTCAACGGTCTTTCGGGCCAACTCGGGGTGGTTGTTCTCCTCGGAGAGGTGGCAGAGCCATACATGACGCAGATGCTCACGCATGTTGTTGGCGATGGCCTCGCCACAGAGGTTGTTGTTCAGATGACCGCTACCGGAGACGATGCGGGTCTTCAGGTATTGCGGATAGGGTCCGTTCATGAGCATCTCCACATCGTGGTTGGCTTCGATGACGAGATAGTGTGCCCTGCTGATGTACGAGGCAATCTCGTCGGTGATACGTCCCACATCGGTGATAATGCAGAACACCACATCGCCGGCAACGATTTCATATCCTACGTTGTCGCTACTGTCGTGAGGCACCGTGAAGGGTGTCACCACGAAGGTTCCTACCTGAAGCGGCACACCAGGCTCGACATAGCGGCGAAGGTCGGCAGCCACCTTCTTGGCGACGCAGTAGTTGCGATCGATGCCCTCGTGGACGATGCGGGTGGCATAGACGGGCAGGTGCTGCTTGTTGCTGAGACTGCCTACGGACTTGATATGGTCAGCATGATCGTGGGTGATGAGTATGTGGTGAACGCGGGAGAGGCTCAGGCCGTAGTCCCTGAAGTGATCCTTCAGCCCTTTCTGCCCTTTATGCCCTCGGATGCCGACACCGGCATCTATGAGCAGGGCGTCGTCCTCGCTTTCCAGATAGTAGCAGTTACCACTGCTTCCGCTTCCCATTGAAATGAATTTCAACATCTATTTAATTTACTATTTTACAATTTACGATTTACTATTTATTTACGATTTAACTATTTACGATTTACTATTTATTGAACTATTTTTATATTTTACTATTTATTTTTATTTACGATTTGACAATTTACGATTTACTACTTATTTACGATTTGACAATTTACGATTTACTATTTATTTACGATTTAACTATTTATTGTAATTTATTTAAGTTTCAGTTGTTAACAAAAACCTTAAAAACCCCTCTTCCGATGTCTTGGCTCTTCGAGTTTCTGTGCTGATCTCATGGCTTTGTGCCTGTGAGCAAGCTCCCGCACAAACCATGACATCACCACATATTGCTTCGCAACGTAAGACATCCTCAGAGGCAAAAACACCGTTCCGCTTCGCTCCACTAAAAAAACAGCGCATTGCTAAATAAGGTTTTTTAGCCCGAAGGGCGGGGTTTTTGCCACCATGAAGACTGTGTTTTGGAACAAAACCGTACTGGACTTCAGGATTGTGCAAGAGCGTGCTCTTAAGCACAAAGACGGAAGGACAGTACGTTGGCCCGAAGGCCACAGACTTCATGAGTGGTGTTTTTTTTGTTTTTGTCTTTATCATATCAACTTCCGAAAGTTCAATAATTTGACTATTTGACAATTTAGAACGGCAGACCGACGGCAAAGTGGAAGGCATTGTCGCGACTGAACTTGGGATGGATGATCGGATAGTGCTCGTCACCCTCCTCGTAGGCAGGATTGATGGCCTTCATACCCAGGTCGAAACGCAGGATGAAGAAATCGAAGTTGAGACGAAGTCCCAAGCCGTAACTGACGGCCAGTTGGCTGGGCAGATTCTCGAAACGGAACTGTCCGCCTGGCTGTTCGGCATATTCACGCAGCGTCCATATATTGCCGGCATCGATGAAGAGGGCTCCGCTGAACTTCCAGAACAACTTGGTGCGATACTCCACGTTGAGGTCGAGTTTCATGTCACCCGTCTGGTTGATGAAGTTGATGGTTCCGTCGCTCTCCTTGTATTTGCCAGGTCCCAGCGAGCGCACGCTCCAGCCGCGCACGCTATTGGCACCGCCTGAGAAGTAGCGCTTCTCGAACGGCAGCACATTGGAGTTGCCATAAGGATAGGCGATGCCCAGTCCGAAGTGGAACACCAGTTGGTTGGCGGGGTCTATCTGGAGCGTCTTGCTGATGTCGATGTCGCCCTTCACATACTGTGCAAAGGCGATGTTGAACAATCGGTAGTAGCCGTTCTCGTCCTGATTGGCATGGAAGATCTTGGAGCCTACCTGCAACAGGTTGCCAGCCGTCTCGATGTTTGTCTTCAACGCCAGGCTGCCACGGGTGTAGGAATAGCCGAAGCCTATCTTGGTGATGAAGAGGTCTTCGTAATTGTAGCGCAGGATGGCATTGCGTGTATAGTCGTTGTCCAGATAGTCGTGGGCGAAGGTCTCTGATATCCAGGGCATGAACACGTAGTTCAGGTCAAGCAGGTCCAACTGGTAGCGGCTGTTGCTGCCTGGATAGTTCCATCGGTAGCGCCATGCTGCCGAGAGGAGGCGGCGATGGAACTCAGGACGGTTCTGCAAGTCATAGAGCAGCGAGAGTTCGCTGGTGGCATTCAGGCGCTGACGCTGTTCGCGGCTGAAGAAGGGCGCGATGAGTCGCGGGAACTGCAGGCGCGTCTGGACACTATACTCCACGAAGTCTTGATTGGAATAGCCTTCCAGTCCGCGTATGGCCTCATAGGCTCCACGCAGTTCCACAGAGAACACCTCGCTGCCTCGGAAGAGGTTGCGGTTCTGGTAGGTCAGGGACGCTGCGGCTCCCAGGTCGCCTGCCGTGTTGGTGCCTTCGGGCTGGAAACTGATGGTTGAAGGCTTACTGGCCAGCAGGCGGATGTCGCAGTCGAGCGAGTCGCTGCCAGGCACTTGCTGCATGAGGATGTTGGTGTATTTCACGGCCTGTAGCCTTCCGAAGTGATTATAGGTGTTCTGCAGTCCCGAGGAGCGATAAGGCTCGCCTGTGTTCATGTGGGTGCACTCCTGCAGCACATGGCGGCGCAGATGGATGCGGTCGTCAAGCGGGTCACCGCTGCCGTAGGTCACGTTTCGCATCCAGAAGCGGGTGTGCAGGGTGTCCCGCTGCTCGTTGCGATGTACCAGTCCCAGACGGAGCGTGAGGTCAATGAGTCGCGAACTGGCCATCGTGTCGGCCTGATAGGTGATGTACTCCTTGTGGAAACGGTAGTAGCCGTTGTCGGTCAGAATGTTGGTGATACGCTTGCGCTCGGCATCGAGCATCGACACGTCGAACTTCATGCCTTCGGTCAGCAGGCTGTGGCTGTCGGCACCGTCCAAGATGCGTGCGATGCTGTCGTCGGCTATCTCCTGACGGATGGCGTGGATGAAGTATGGCTCGCCTGGCCTGAGCCGATAGACGATGTTGACCTTCTTGCCATTGAAAACCTGTTCCATATCAACCCAGGCATTGAGATAGCCCTCGTTGCGCAGTTCCTGTTGCAAGTCGGCGCAGGTGGTTACTGCCTTTGTGCTATCGAAGATGACCGGTGCCTCGCCCATGGAGCGCAGGGTGCGGTTGATCCATTTCGTTGAGTCGCGTCCGGAAAGCGAATAGGTGGCCAGTGGGAGTTTGAACAGGGAGAACCAGCGGCGATTGGGGTTCTGGCGCACATAGTTGCGAAGGTTGGAAGTGTTCACATCGTCATAGTCGCCTACGGTCTTCACCTTGACGCTGTTGAGCAAATACTCACCATCAGGCACGTATTTGGTGGAGGAACAAGAGGCCAGAACGGCTGCCAGTCCCACCGTCAGGAAGACGATATAACACACTTTTCGCATAATCACGTGCAAAGATAGCGATTATTTTTGTATCTTTGCACCATGTTAAGCAAAAATCAAATAAAATATGTTCGTCAACTGGAACAGAAGAAGTTCCGCAAACGTGACGGCGTGTTCGTGGCAGAGGGTCCGAAGGTGGTAGGCGACCTGCTTCGCGCAGGCTTCGAACCTGTCCAGTTGTTCGCCATCAGGGAATGGGCGAATGAGGGACAGAGGGTGCAGGAGGTGACTGACGAGGAACTACGCAAGATCAGTTTCCTGCAGCATCCGCAACAGGTGCTGGCAGTATTCAGGATGCCAGAAACACCGACGGTTGTTCAACCTGTAGGGAAAGACCTCTACCTGGCTCTCGACGGCGTGCAAGACCCTGGCAACTTGGGGACTATCATCCGCATTGCCGACTGGTTCGGCATCGGTACTATCTATTGCTCGGAGGACACGGCAGACGCCTGGAATCCGAAGGTTGTGCAGGCCACGATGGGCAGCATCGCACGCGTGAACATTATATATATTTCTCTTGAGGATCTCATCCAGAAGGCACAGGTGCCTGTCTATGGCACCTTGCTCGACGGGCATAATATCTACGAAGAGACGCTCACACCGGAAGGCATCATCGTGATGGGTAACGAAGGTAACGGCATCTCACAGCCTATCCGCCAACTGATCACCCGCAGGCTGCTGATACCGCAATACCATGAGGGACCAGAGAGTCTGAACGTAGCCATTGCTACGGCCATCACCTGTTCGGAATTCAGGCGGAGAGGGCTATAGCCTTAAAGAACATGTTGAAGGAGGATGGCATCATGATAGTTGGTGCCATCGAACAGCCAGTCGGTCAACGTGCCGGTCTGGCTGTAACCTAATGTATGGAAGAGGTGGAGGCAATGGGTATTGTCGCTGGCGATGACGGCATAGACCTGATGCAGGTGAAGAGTGGTCTTGGCATAGTGATGCAGGGCCTCCATAGCAGCACGCGCATACCCTTTATGCCGCTGGTTGTCCATGATGACGAGACCTATCTCGGCCCGCAGGTGCTTGGGATCGAAAGTCGTCAGGTCGGCCATTCCCACCGTCTCGCCAGCCTCGTTCTCAACCATCAGGCGCACCTGCTTGTCAGTATAGATATCGCCAGTGGACTGGCAGATGAAGTCGCGCAGCACATAGCGTGAATAGGGCACGTTGGTGATGCCTATAGGCCAGAGCGACTCGTTGTTCTCCATGCTGTAAAGCGCATCGAGGTCTTCCGGTTCCATAGCACGCAGTCTGATGATGGGAGTTGTCGTCATTTTATTATCTCTTGTTGTGTGATGAGGATATGGTTTTTGGTACTATAGGTGCCTATCGATGAGTGGCCGTCTTTCTCTGCCCGCTTGATGACCTCCTCGAAAGAGAAGATGCCCAGATCATAGACCACACATTGCGAGGGGTCACCCTTGATAGTCTCGTTCTTTGTGTGGAAGGTGGCTGACAGGGCCTTGCGGCGTGCCAGCAGGCGACACTCCTTCAGCATGGCTTTGCCGCCCACAAAGACATATTCCGTGCTTTTGGGCTTGCTGACGATTCCCATACCCTTACGGATGCGGTGGTGCCACATGTCCACGAGGGCTATCAAGGCCCGCATGTAGATGGCCATCTTGATGGGCAGGGTGATGAACAGGCTCAGGTGTCCGTAGTGCTTGCGGAAGAAGATCAGCATGGCCTGATAGAACACATGGACATAGCGGAAGGAGGATTTCTGGGTGGACTCGCCCTTATAGTGAACAATATCGGCAGGCACGTACCAGTTTTCGTAGCCGTCTTTCAGGATGCGATAACTCAGGTCGATGTCCTCGCCGTACATGAAGAAGTCTTCATCAAGCAGTCCCACCTCATCGAGCACCTTACGACGCAACAGGCAGAAGGCACCACTCATCACGTCGATGCGTCCAGGCTGATCCCACGACAGGTGACTCATGTAGTAGCGACGGGACATGCCGAGCATCTTCAGGAACGACACATAGGGCGTAGGCAGTCCTCGTCTGGACTCCATAGCCAGCGTGCCGTTGGCATTGTGCATGCGGCACCCCACTCCACCAGCCTTGGGATGTTCGTCCATGAAGGAAACGACCTGACTGATGGCATCCGTGCCGACAAAGGTATCGGGGTTCAGCAGGAGCACATACTCGCCCTGTGACTGCTTGATGGCCAGGTTGTTGGCACGTGCGAAACCCAGGTTGTGGTTGCTGTCGATGAGCGTGATAGACGAGCCGAAACACTTAGTCAGGTAGTCCACGGTACCGTCGTTCGAATGGTTGTCCACAACGATGATCTCGCAGTCAATGTCCTTCGTCGCCTGACGGACACTACGGATGCATTGCTCTACATAGTAGGGCACCCTGTAACTGACTATGATAACGCTCAGTTTCATTTGTCTTCTGCGACTTCGGCCTCACAACGCCCCTTGGTAGGAACGATGAACGGCAGTATCAGTAAGAGAATGACGGCAAGCCAGCCGTGAGTAGGCTCTTCTTCAAACAGATAGTAGAAGAGAATATTGAAAACCAGCAGGTCGCCAATCATCACCATGCGGATGAGTCCCCACTTGAGCAATGCCGGTGCCTTGCGCGTATGCAGGTCGCGCGCGATACCTTTGAACTTGAATAGCCGGAGGGAAAAAGGTATGGTGGCGAGGGTGAGCAGTATGAACACGCTGGTGGTGGTGAAGCGTGTTTCATCGCTCACGTGGAGCACAGGCATCGTCTCCGGCAGGAACGTGTACATCAGATAGAGGCCTGCTGAGACGAGACACAGCAGAACAAAGACGGTCATCAGTATTTGTTGGGTTCTTTTCATAACATTCTCATTTTTTCATTTACTATTTGACAATTTACTATTTACTATTTATTTACTATGGAATGATTGGATTATTTCATCTACGCTTCGGCCACCTGTAAATTGGTAAATAGCCAAATCGTAAATAAATCGTAAATTGTAAATCGTTAAATCGTAAATCATAAGACTTCAGAAAGTTGTATTATTTGTTCTCAAACGGCGTCCTGTTCAGAATGGAACGTCCCAACGTCACCTCGTCAGTATATTCCAGTTCGTTTCCTACGGAGATGCCTCTGGCAATGATGGTGACCTTGACATCGAAGGGTGCCAGTTTGCGGAAGATATAGAAGGCCGTTGTGTCACCCTCCATTGTGGTGCTCAGGGCCAGGATTACCTCTTTCACGTCACCTGCCTCGACACGTTGTGCCAACGAACTGATTTCCAGATCACCAGGGCCTATGCCGTCCATCGGTGAGATGAGTCCTCCCAGCACATGATACAGTCCGTGAAACTGCTGCGTGTTCTCTATGGCCATCACGTCCTGTATGTTTTCCACGACACAGATGGTGGTGCTGTCGCGACGGGCATCCGAGCAGATGGGGCAGACTTCCTGATCGCTTATATTGTGGCAGACCTTGCAGAACTTCACCTCACGCTTCATCGTGGCAATAGCATCGGCAAACTGCTCCACATCTGCCTGCT
>Ga0310695_10001297_pt1 | contig 60029 bp, 50 predicted proteins | sample RumenRJG_04DNA_FD_203882 | JGI IMG/M metagenome (GOLD analysis project Ga0310695, IMG submission 203882) | Bovine rumen microbial communities from Lethbridge, Alberta, Canada - RJG_04 (v2) (version 2) | ecosystem: Host-associated > Mammals > Digestive system > Stomach > Rumen | place: Canada...
TCGCTAAGACTCCTGTAATATGAATCATTCGGATTAAGGGCAACAACCTGCTTAAGGTAATACTGCGCCTTCCTGTAATCCTTCCTTCCGTAATAAATTCTGTAAAGCCTGAACAGCGAATCACTGTTACGAGGATTTGCCATAAGGCTAGAACGCAGGTCCGAAAGCATAGTCTCGTCGGAAGACTGAAGAAAACTCCTCTCATAATAGAGAAAACTTTTCAGATGCGGAGATGCAGTTCCCAAAAGCTGATTTATAAGTGTCAGCGCTTGAACAGAACGCCCGGATTCTACCATAACTAAAACGCATTGCTCAATAACCGTATCGTCAGAAGGTGAATTTTTATACATTTCAGAAGCAAGATTCCATGCCTCATCATATTTTTTTAACTTAAGGCAGATTTTTATGTGATTTGAAAGGACTGCCTTATCACCTGAGCGGGAAGAAACAAGGGATGAACTTAATGCATATGCATCAGTCCATTTTTTTTCAGAGATAAAGCCTTCTACGGCAAACTGACGGGCAGCCGCATCTGAAGGATCTTTTTCCAGAACCTGAGCCGCATACCAGGTTACATTTTTTCCAGCTACGGTAAGTCCTGTTACAGAACAGAGGCTGGCAGCAAAAAGCATTACATCCTTATCTGACGGGTAAGTTTTTAGCGCTGTTTCGATTGTAGATATTGCGGCTGTTGTATTGCGGCTCCAGTCTGACTGAATGTGTGCACGGAGAAGAAGATATTCCTTTGATGTGCTGTCCTGACGGGCGTAAACATCAAGAAGCGACGCCGCATGAATAAAATCTTTTTTTTCTACAAGAACGCGTGCACGGAAAAGCAAGGCAGAAAGATCATTCGGATCCTGCTGAAGGAGCCTTGAAATAAATTCTTCTGCACGGTCGTAATCGCCTTTTTTATAGAAAACCCGAGAAGCAAGCTTTAAGGCAGCAGGATTTAGCGGATATTTCTGAACAAGAGAGTCAACTGCGGCAAACGCATCAAAATCTTTTCCGGCATCAAAAAGGCATTCTGCATTCATGTAACTGGCCTGAAAGCATTCCGGAGCAGCAGCTGCTGCTGCCTTAAGATACGGGAGTGCCCTGTCAAGCATGGAATTCTTTTTATACAGAAGCCCAAGAAGATAATTTATAAGTACAGAATCAGGACTCATTTCAAGGCATTTTTTTAAGGCTGCTTCTGACATTTCAAAGAACGGAGAAACATCCTGAACCTTTACAATTACAAGAGAAGGAAGAGCCGTTGCAAGAAAATCAACGTTTCCAGTGCTTGTGTCATAAATTCCGTCGCGCGCAGAATTAATTGCACCAAGATAGGATGTTCCCGAAGAAACTTCCGGAGATTCCCACTCTACTCTTTCCTGCGGCCAGACCATATTCATTATGTTTGAACAGATTAAAAGAAGCACTCGGTCATTTTCTTCATAGCCGGAATTAAAGCGCCTTAATGCAGATGCCGCACGCCTTAATGAAGCCGGAGAACCATTTTCAATATCCTTCATTACTTCTGGCGAAACATATGAAAAATAAGTATGCACTTTTGATTTAACGTTATCAGGAACAGTTATCGCAGAAGGCGGCTGATTCTGCTGAGCCGGCGTAGGAGGCAGCATATCCAGTACTGCATCCGTAGGAACGCTTGCACATGAAAAAAGCAGCACACCTGTCAGCATAAGAGAGAAAAGTAAAACTGTCCGCAGATAGCAAGTCGATTTCACAGGAATACCAGAACCACGCTTTTAGTCGCAGTCCTCCATATCATCATCCTTGTTAAGGGCATCTGAAATTTCATGCGGAAGGATTTCAAGCAGAGCCTTTCTGCGCAGGAACAGAATTACAAGAAAAATTCCTCCAAGGATAAGAAGAAGAGGACCGCTGAAAAGAGCAATTGTCCTGAATGGAGCTGTAACTACTCCAAGAGAAAACAGAAGAAATAAAAGTCCTATTAAAATGAGCATAAGGGCAGAAAAATCATAGCTTAAACTGAACGAAGCATGCCTGAAGCGTGCCGAAATAAAGAGGCATACACCTGTAATCATAATGAAAACAGGCCACATCTGTTTTAGCGAGAGGGGAATAACCTTATATGCAATCAGAGAAGCAAATACTCCGCACAAAGTAAGTGTAAGTGCAAGGAAAAGCCTGAACGATGATTTTTTTATGGCTAGAAAATAGAAAAGATTTGCAAAACCTGCAAGAAAGAGAAAATCAGGCAGGATAAGTACAGAAAGATGAGGAACTGTTCCTGCAAAGCACAGTATCAGGATGAACCCGATAAAAATCATTCCCAGTCCTACTGCAAGACCTACGTTAAGGGATTTTACGTTCTTTTTATCCATATTGCTTATTCCTCCGCATTAACTAATAGAATACAATATAAACCCTTATCTTGCCAACAAGTTATGAACATGGTAAATTCAAATATGCGCATAAAATCATATTTTAAGAGACTTTTTTTCTATTTATTTGCATTAACAATGCTTTCATCTTTTATTTCATGCGGAACAAAAAATCCAGAAAAGGACAGCCGACAGGCAATTGAAAAATCACAGGCCGAATTATATACACTTCTGGAAAACCCGGATTTAAAATCGGTAAGCCGCTATGCAATTGTAAATCAGATTGCCACAAACCTTATAACACTTCAGGACAGACAGGGCGTAATTCTTTTTCTTACAAGCTGGGTAGAAAAACATCCGGATGACATTTACAACGCTTACTGGCTTCTCCTTACGGCATATGCCTACCTTGCAGACGGAGCAGAACCTGTTGCTGAATATTACTTTGATAGAATTCTTCTGTGCTACCAGGACCTTCTGGTAAAGGGAAACTCAGTTCATTTTTCGTGCCTTCAGAACCTGATTCAGATCAGTAAGAATCCAAAAAGCCGCATCCGCTATTTTAACGAGCTTATCAACAGGTTTCCTACAAACGTTTCCATTACAGAGCTTTACTTAAGACTTGCACTTGAATACGAAAAAGAAAGCGAATGGGACGAAGCGCTTAAAGCATACTCAATGTTTCTTGCCCAGCCGGATTCTTCATCAATTCAGATTGCCGGAGAACCTAACGCATATAAGAAAGCACGACAGCTGGTCGGATTCAGTGCTTCTCCAAAGGACTGGACTTTTGAAAGCCTTCCTGCTCTTGAAGCTGCCGTTAAAAAGGCGATTCGCAACTATGACTGGAGGGCTCTGGATAATTACAGGGCAAAAGTAAATTTCTTTTCCATGTCATGGAAACAGGATGAAATGGATCCTAACGCGCAGGAAGAATTTTCAATGCGAAACTTCATGCGCGGAAACCGCGTCCGCTACAATCTTGAACTTGACTCAGACTCTACGTCAAACGAAGCATACCTCAGGACATGGGGCTGGAGCCAGTACGTTTCTGTATGGTACCTTTACTTCAGAAAAGTAAACTTCCCGCTTGACCCAGATATTCACGGAAACTGGGAATGGGCAGGAATCTACATTGGTGAAAAGCTTTAATGAAAGTTCTGAACAGGCTTTTTTCAAGAAAAACTTTTTTCTGCTCATTAATTCTGTTTTTTCTGCTCTGCCGTACAGTATTTTCAAAGGAAAAGAAACCTGAATACAAAAATTTAGGCTATGACGGCATGCAGTCCATGGAAGTTGACCTTTTAAGGCAGAAATACCTGACAGAGCTTCAGAAATGGCTGTATCAGGTTCTGGATGACGGTCAGCAATACCGCATTTTTATTCGTAATGAACTTGAAAGGCAGAAAATGCCGCAAATTCTGGAATATCTTGCCCTTGTTGAATCAGATTACAATCCGAATGCACGCTCAAGATCTGGAGCAACAGGGCTTTGGCAGTTTATGACAAACAGCGTTGCTGGTCTTTTAGAATACGACGAATACGTTGACCAGCGACTGGATCCATGGGCATCTACAGAAGCGGCACTAAAAAAACTTAACACAAACTATAAGACATTCGGCGACTGGCTTCTTGCAATTACAGCCTATAACTGCGGAGCCGGAGCACTTCAGAGGGCAATTAAAAAAGCAGGCTCAAAGGATTTCTGGTATTTAAGCAGAAACGGCTATCTTTCTAAACAGGCTTCCGGCTACGTACCGAAACTTCTAGCAATTGCGGACGTTGTAGAAAACGATTCTTATTACGGAGTAAGTTTTCCGCATTGCCGGGCATGGAACGGCACAACTTTAGAAACCCGCGCCGGTAAATTTGATTACATAAAGGTACGAGAATCAATTCCGTTAAAGCGCCTTGCACATGAACTGAGAATTGATGAAGAAACTTTTCTTTCCCTTAACAGCGCCCTGATAAAGCAGGTTACACCGCCCGGAAAAACATATCGGTTAAGATTTCCGGAAGGAATGCGAGATTCAGCAGCTTACGCGCTTAACGAAATGGGATTTTTTGCTATAACCCCGGAATAAATTCTCCGATAATCTAGGAGGTGGATTATCTATGAAAAAATCAATTGCTCTGTTTATATTTTCCGCAGCGTTATGCGCGTCTGTTTCTGCTCAGTACAATTCTTCAATAAGCGCTAAAAGCTGCGTAGACTGGACAACAAAAATTTTTACGTCTCAGATTGAACTTGACGTTACGGATACAGACATGAAGCTTCCTTCAGGACGAAATTCTGCAGAAAGCCTTATACGCATTAAAACTCCGGGACTCGTAAAAAATCCGCTTCTTTCCCTTTATGTTGACAATTCAAGTTATCTTGCAGACCGCGTACTAGATGAATCCATCTCTATGGAAGAAGTCACTAAAATCATTGAAAACGGAAGACAGACACCTGCACTCTACTCTTCTGACGGAAACGGTGTAAACACCGTAAAAAAAATCGACATAAACACAATCAGCCGCGAACTTATAAAACATAAATTCCCGTATATCCCCGATGAACCGATTGAAATTGTTTCTTCACGACCTTATACAGGAATCATAATTGATGCGCGCGGTTCAATTCCTGTACACGGTGAATATGTAAAAAGCGAAACTTATCCATGTTTCTTCCCTACTATTTGGGACGAAGACATGAACATAATATACGAAAAAAACATTGCAGACAGGGAAATTTCAAAGCAGAAAGGACTGGTTAAATATGATTGGCAGGACGATTTTTCTGCATATGAAGACAGAATCGGGCTTGATCCGCTTTATATCCGTGCATACAAGGTCTTCGGACGCAACAGAACAGACCCAATAATCAGAAAAAATGATGCGCTTAAAATCCTTACTGTAAAAAAGAACAGGGATCTTTTGATGCAGGGCAAGGTTGTAATCCTTCTGGACAAAAATAACCTTATTTATGATATTTCCGTTCCGGAAAAGGACGACCATTACTACGCATCTTACAAGAACATAAAGCGCTATATCTACGAAAACAAGGTTCCGGATATTGAAGTTTCTGACACCCTTACCGGAATTCTTTTCAGTGTTGACCTTAAGTTCATTCCTGATTCTCCAGAACTTCTGCCGGAAGAAGCTCCGCGAATTCAGAAAATCGCTTCCATGCTTGCTGAAATTATAGAAAAAAATGAATTTACAATTCTGGTAGAAGGTCACACTGCGGATTTAGGCAAACCTGTAGGCCAGATGAATCTTTCTATTGAACGAACACGAACTGTAATGAATGCACTTGTAAGACAGGGAATTCCTCAATCGCTGTTTACATACAAGGGCTACGGTGCTACCCGCCCGATTGCGGACAACAGCACGGAAGCAGGAAGAGCGCAGAACAGACGAGTAGACATTACGGCAAGGCCTAAAGCAACATACATTCAGCGCGACTGGTAGTTATTAATGCAACGGAACGTCTCAAACGCCAGATGATGCGCGAAATAACTTAAAACTGCTTATTTTTCCTCATATCGTTGAGTTTATCTTTCTTTTTCAATATACTTGATTAAAACGAAAAATAATAACCGAACAATATATTTTGGAGTTGTAAAAATGTCTAAGTATCCTTTTGAGTCTATTGAACCAAAATGGATCATTAAAATTGCCTCCATGCAATTTTAACTTACCTGGTTTTTATAAATAAAAACCAGCAGACTACTTTGTTTTTTCTTGACGCGGCATCCGTGCCGCTGTCGACCATGACAGTTTTTTTGCTTTGCCAAAATTTCTGCCAGCTGAATACATAAATATAATTTTTATGGAGTTGTAAAAATGTCTAAGTATCCTTTTGAGTCTATTGAACCAAAATGGCAGAAATTTTGGGATGAACACAAAACATTCAAGGCTGTGGAAGATGAAAAATTCCCGCCGGAAAAGCGAATGTATGTTCTTGATATGTTCCCTTATCCTAGTGCTGCAGGTCTTCATGTAGGTCATCCTGAAGGTTATACAGCAACAGATATCTACTGCCGCTACCTTCGCATGAACGGTTACAATGTACTTCATCCAATGGGATACGATGCATTCGGTCTTCCTGCAGAAAACTATGCAATCAAGACAGGAACTCATCCCCGCACAACAACAAACGCAAACATCGAACACTTTACACAGCAGATTAAGTCACTTGGTTTTTCTTATGACTGGGACCGCTGTGTTTCTACATGTGAACCAGACTACTACAAATGGACTCAGTGGATTTTCCTTCAGCTCTACAAAAAAGGCCTTGCTTACGAAGCTGAAACACCTATCAACTGGTGTCCTTCCTGCATGACAGGGCTTGCGAACGAAGAAGTAAAGGACGGAAAGTGTGACCGCTGTGGTGCAGAAGTTACTCACAAGACAATCCGCCAGTGGATTTTGAAAATTACTGACTACGCAGACCGCCTTGATTCTGACCTTGAAGGACTCGACTGGCCTGAAAGCGTAAAACTCATGCAGCACAACTGGATTGGAAAATCTACAGGTGCAGAAGTTACTTTCACCGTTGCAGACAAAGACGGAAAGGCAACAGACAAGAATCTTACAGTTTACACAACACGATGTGATACATTGTTCGGCGCTACTTACATGGTAGTTTCTCCAGAACACAAAATCGTTCCTTCCATTACAACTGCAGAACAGAAAGCAGCCGTAGAAGCATATCTTGAAGCAGCAGCAAAAAAATCTGACCTTGAACGAACTGACTTGAACAAGGACAAGACCGGTGTATTTAGCGGAAGCTATGCCATCAACCCTGTAAACGGAAAACTCATTCCAATCTGGATTGCAGACTACGTTTTGATTTCTTACGGTACAGGTGCAATCATGGCTGTTCCTGCTCACGACACACGCGACTGGGAATTTGCTAAAAAATTCAACCTTCCAATCATTGAAGTATTAAAGAGCGAAGTAAACGTTCAGGAACAGGCATGGACAGAAGACGGAGTTCATGTAAACTCTGAATTCCTTGACGGCCTCAACAAAGCTGACGCAATCGCAAAAATGCTTGAATTCCTTGAAGAAAAGAAAATCGGCCGCAAGGCAATAAATTACAAACTCCGCGACTGGGTTTACAGCCGCCAGCGTTACTGGGGTGAACCAATTCCACTCGTTCACTGTCCTGACTGTGGTACAGTTCCAGTTCCGGAAGAAGAACTTCCTCTTACACTCCCGGAAGTTAAGAGCTACCAGCCGACAGGTACTGGCGAAAGCCCTCTTGCTGCAATCGATTCATGGGTAAACTGCAAGTGTCCTAAGTGCGGTAAGCCTGCTAAGCGCGAAACAAACACAATGCCTCAGTGGGGCGGAAGCTGCTGGTACTACCTTCGCTACCTTGACCCTAAAAACGACAAGCAGTTCTGTTCAGAAAAAGCAGAAAAATACTGGATGCCGGTAGACTTGTACATCGGTGGAGCTGAACACGCAGTTCTTCACCTTTTGTATGCCCGCTTCTGGCACAAAGTACTTTACGATATCGGAGTTGTTTCTACAAAAGAACCATTCCAGCGCCTTGTAAACCAGGGAATGATCACTTCTTTCGCTTTCCAGAGAAAGAACAAGACTCTTGTACCTGTAGACGAAGTAGAAGTAAAGGAAGACGGAAAGGCTTACGAAAAGGCAACAGGCGAACAGCTTGAACAGATTATTGCCAAGATGAGTAAGTCGCTCAAAAACGTTGTAAACCCTGATGACGAAATCAAGGCATACGGCGCAGATTCTGTACGTATGTACGAAATGTTCATGGGTCCTCTTACAATGAGTAAGCCTTGGTCTACACAGGGAATCGTTGGTATTCACCGCTTCCTTGAAAAAGTATGGGCAATCAGTGAAAAGCCGATGGCAGACATTGATTTGAACGGCGACCTTGACGACAAGCTTAAGTCGGCACGCAAGGTATTTGCCCAGACAATCAAAAAGGTAACAGAAGATACAGCAACATTGAACTTCAACACTGCAATAAGCCAGATGATGATTTTCATCAATGAACTTTCAAAGCTCGACACAATTCCAGTTGCAATGTGGAGCGACTTTGTAAAAGTTCTTTCTCCTTATGCTCCTCACCTTGGTGAAGAACTCTGGGAAAAACTTGGAAACAAGGACACAATCGCTTACGTTCAGTGGCCGATAGTAAATGAAGACTGGACAAAAGATGATGCAAAGACAATCGTTGTAATGGTAAACGGAAAGCTCCGCGGAAAGTTCCAGGCAGCTCCTGGCGCTTCTGACGATGAACTTAAGGCACAGGCAAAAGCCAATGAAGATGCAAAGAAGTTCCTTGATGGCAAGGAAATTGTTAAATGTATCGTTGTTAAGGATAAGCTTGTAAACTTTGTAGTTAAAGGCTAAAAAAGTCACTTACTAAAAAAAAGGATGTCTGAACTCAGACATCCTTTTTTTTTTCGAACTTTTCCGGTAAAAAATTATTTTACCTCGGTGACAGATGAAATTATATTGAATTCATCCTTGAATCCTGTTGCAAGAAGCTGGCGGTCAACCTCGTTTGAAGGAGACATAAGATAAAGCCTTTTTGAATATTCTTCTGCATCATTATGCGCAGCCATTATAATCCCCATTGCCGCAGCATCAAGAACATTTACGTTTGCCAGGTCAAGCACAAGATTTGTTTTTTCGATAGTTGAATAAATTTCAGACTGAATGTTCTGTGCAGTATAAGCGTTAAAATCTCCGCTTAAAGTAAGCAGGATATAGTCAGAACCGTCTTTTTTAGTAAATGTCAGCTGTTCCATTTTATCGCTCCTAATTCATCAATCTAAATGCTCAGAATCCAGATTCTGAACGAACTCTTCGTATTTTTCCATCTGCTTAACAACATCATCACTGTCAAACTGAGTCATTGTCTCATAAAGCTTAGACTTCATTGAATCAGCCTCTGCCTTATCAGATGCATTAGAACGAAGATATTTCATTACAAGAACGCTTACATCGTCTTCCATTTCATGACTCATGAATTTAACAAGTTCATCATACTCAAACTGAGCCATTCGCGCTGCTGGATACATTGCATTTGCAACCATATAGCGCTGAATTCTGTCTTTTCCGAATTTTTCACCACGAAGAGAATGCGATTCAATAAGACCGTCTGTACATGCAAGGACAATATCATTCTTATTAAGCTTAATCTGCTTAATTGAAATATATGGAGAAATATCCTTAACAAATCCAAGAATATGTCCGCCACCCTGAATTTCAATTACGTTGTTATAGGCTTCCGTATATAGAAGAATTGCAGGAATTCCGCAGTTAATGTAATACATTGTATCGTTTTCAAAATTAACAATGGCAAACATTCCGGCAAAAATCGTTCCCTTCTGAAGGTTATCGCGGATAAAGCGGTTTACCTTAACAACAAGCTGCTTAAAATCATGTGTATCAGAAAGATATGCGCGGATAATCTGCTTAAGGATGACCATACTCATGGAAGCAGCAATACCCTTACCGCTTAAATCGCCGACAACAAACATATGCCTTGTATCTGTAAGGCGGATCATGTCTACAAATTCTCCACCGATATTATGCGCCGGAACCATGATACATCCTGCATCCATTTTAGGATTATTCAGAATATCAATATTGTCCTGAATAGAAGTAATGATCTGGCTGGACATGCGAAGCTCTCGGTTTACAGTACCAATAATTTCCTTGTTTGAAATATTTCGCATAAAGAATCCGAATACGAAGAAGTATGAATAAAGCTTTTTGAAAACATTAAGGTCATACTGCTTGTAATGTTCCTTGTTAACCTTAATTCCAAGGAAAATAAGACCATGAACGTCACGGCCTTCATTAAGAATGAACATTGCATCTGAATAAGTTTCTGCAAAAAGCCTCTTGAGGTCATTTTTATATTCCATAAGGGTATTGTCAGAATCTAGTTCAGAATAGGCAATAATATTTCTTCCGTCATTTAACAGGGATTCAAAAAGAAGTCCATAGTTTGAAATATGCTTACTCTTCTTTGAAGAAGAATATGCAACCCTGAACGTATCGTTTCCACCGTTAATATAAACGGTCATCGAAGATGATTCAGCGTTTGTCCTGAATATATTGAACATTGTCTCTGCAATATCATCCATTTCACCGCTGTAATCTACATTTGCAAGATCTTTTTCAAAGGCAATAGCATAATCAGCACTATGACCAAGCCATGACTTGGATATAAAGTTATTGATTGCAGTAACAAGTCCCAAAATTATAACGGCACCTAAAGATGCAAGGAAAACAAAGAACACAGGATGATTACTGTTCAATGAATAAAGAACCATGAACAGGGCTCCCATAAGGAATGCCGGAATGATGTACATGCTTACAGACTTAACGATAAACGAAAATACGTTTCGTCCTGATGGAGTAGTATTCGTATACGACGCCATAGGAATAATGACAAAAGCCGGAATATATACAACATAGCGAAGTACAGAAAATCCCTTTATGTACTCAGTTGCAAAATCAAGTCCCATAGAGAAAATCCATGTAATCAGAATTGCAATACTGTATACATACCCCTGAAACTGTTCAAGTTTTGTACCTTTCTGCTCATTCCTTAAAAGCATTACAAAGCACATAAAGCCCGGCAGGAAGAAACGCAGGAGGAATTTATATACAGTTACCCATGTCCACGGGAAGAATTTTCTTGCCTCCCCCACAAAAAGATAGGCTGAATCAATTTCCAGACCAAAAACTTCTGTATGACGTACAGTTTTGAACGTAAACATTACAAGGAAAAAAACTCCAACCTGAAGCAGAGTTTTTATTGTAAGTACAAAAGAATTTGTATATTTCCAGGCATAATAAGGCATACAGAACGCAAGGTTTATAAGCATACAGCCTTCAAGGAAAAAACACATTTTTACAAGATTGGAAAAAAGTCCTGCAGTAATCATGTTTCGTGTTGCATAAATAATCGTAAAGAACGAAACATTTATTGCAAGCAGCATAAGGTTAGAAATAATAGGATTAGTATTTCCTGAATATATATCTTCCTTGCGGTCAACATAAAGAGTCTCACATATCAGAAAAACAGACATCAATAAATTCAATACTAAATACAACATGTTAGCCTACCTTTACAACCATCATTGTAATGTCATCGTGAAGCCTTTTGTCGCCGTTATAGCGCATGATAAGGTCAACCACATCATCAACAAACTGCTGAGGAGATTTTGACGCACTTGAAATAAGAGTATCCTTAAAGATATCTGTATCACCAAGTTCAACGCCGCTGTCATCCATAACTTCTGAAACACCGTCCGTTGCAAGAAGAATTGTATCTCCACGGAACAGGCGCTGCTCGCTTACAGAAACATCATCCATATCAATAATTCCAACAAGGCTGGCATTAGAAGCAAGAGACTTTATACGGTAGCCGTCCGGAGCTCTTGTAAGGATGATAGGATCCGACATGGAAGCATTGATGTAGGAAATCTTCATAAGTTCCGTATCAACAATTCCAAGGAAGAGAACGGTATATTTATCCTGAAGGTGCATTCCCTTTATGGCCTTATCTACAGCCTTAATCAGACCTACAAGATCATTCTTATTTTCCATGATTTTTACAGTATTCATTACAAGACCCATGATAAGGGCAGCCGGAAGACCTTTACCGGAAACATCTCCAAGCATAAGCAGCGTTCTGGAACTGTCAATCGGAAGAACCGTATAATAGTCACCGGAAACGTTTACAAGCGGACGATAATAAGCCGCAATCTTAAGGTGAGGAATATCAGGCATTTTATGAGGAAGAAAGGAAACCTGTGTTTCTGCAAGCTGCTCCCATTCCTTTGTAAGGGAAGAAATTTCTGAAAGATTTGCAATAATCTTTGTACGGTCAAAGAAACGGCAGAATTCTTCCTGAAGTTTTGTGTATATGTTCATGTCAAAAAGACGTGTATACCTGTTAAAGATAAAACAGTGAATTCCCTGATAGCAGATAAAAAATCCCCTAGCCTGCCTGTAATCAGAAACGATACCAAGATTCTGACCAAGATAATAAAATCCGTCAGTCCAGGTAAGTTCAAAATTTGAAAGGAGGCGTTCCCTGATTTCTGAATATGAAGAAATTCTGTTAGGACTGTTATAAAGAACGTAATTCTTTTCACGGTCAATAAGAAGGACTGAACAGTCTGCCTTAAATTCAAGGATATCAGCAAAAGATTTATAAAGATCATCATAGGAATAGCAGAAACGGAGCCGGTCTATAAATTCTTCAAGATAGGCTGTTTCGCCGGATTCAAGATACTTTTTACGAAGAACCCTGTCTATGGCATGACGGACAGCAGCTCCAGAGACAAGAAAAATAAGAAAGACGCAGGCAGGCACGCCGGCAAGAATTACAGGAAGAGCATTTCCAACATTCTTCATTACAAGAAGCAGAGAAAGAGCAACCGACAGAACCAGAACGGCGGAATTTACCATTATATAAAAGACTTTCTTTCTTGTTTTATACATATTCACCCCAGTATGTTAAATCAGACAATACTAATTATAACATAAATCGGCAGATATGATGTAAAAAATGAATTTAATTTGCAGGCAAAAAGTATTCAACCGGTAGAACCGTCCCCAAAAAAAGGATTTTTTGCAATTCTACCGGTTACGTGGATTATTAATCCAAAGAAGAAAGCTGTAAAAGCTTAGGATTTACTGTAGGATTTTCAAGTTCAGAGTATTTCTGAAGAAGTTCCTTCTGAGCACTGGAAATGTGCTGAGGAATCTGAATTATAATCTTGATGTAAAGGTCTCCGCGGCGGGCCATGTTTCCAGAAACAGGGACACCTTCGCCCTTTACGCGCAGAAGCTTTCCGGAAGCAGTTCCGGCAGGAATCTTAATGGCAATTTTTTTGCCGTCAAGAGCATCTATAGTGATGTCTGCACCAAGAATAGCCTGAGAGAAGGAAACTGGAACAGCACAGTATAAATCCTGTCCATCACGCTCAAATACTGGATGAGTATCTACGTGAAGGATTACAACAAGGTCTCCGGCAGGTCCGCCGTTTTCCCCTGCGTCCCCTTGATGCGGAAGAATAATACGCTTTCCGTCATCAACACCTGCAGGAATTGTAAATGAAATCTTTTTTGCCTTCTGAACTACACCGCGTCCGCCGCAGTCCTTACAAGGCTTGTCAATTTTTGTACCTGTTCCACCGCAATCAGGACAAGGCTGCTGAACTGCAAAAAAGCCTGCACTTCTTCTGATCTGACCGGTACCGTTACAGGTAGGACATGTCCTTCTTGAAGCTCCCGGCGCACAGCCAGTACCCTTGCAGGATTCACAGGTTTCATTGTGCTTAAAATGAATGTCTGCTTTTGTTCCAAAAACAGCGTCTTTAAATGAAATGTTTAAATCATAGCGGAGACTTGCGCCTTCTACAGGACCGTTTCTTCTGCGGGAAGAACGGCTTGAACCGCCGCCAAAAATATTATCAAAGATATCACCGAAGCCGCCGGCAGCACCGCCGAACAGATCACTGAAATCATGGAAAGCATGAGAATACTGAGCACCGGCTCCACCGCCACCCATTCCGTCAACACCAGCAAAGCCGTACTGATCGTACAGAGGACGCTTTTCTGAATCTGAAAGCACCTCATAAGCTTCTGTTGCCTCGCGGAACTTTTCTGCGGCTTCCTTATCATCAGGATTTCTGTCCGGGTGATATTTTACCGCAAGTTTACGATAAGCCTTTTTGATTTCGTCTTCTGTGGCTCCTTTTTGGAGACCTAATACTTCATAATAATCACGCTTTGCCATTTTCAAAAAACCTTTCGCTAAATAATATACTAAAAAACAACCCTCTTTACAATGCAAAGAGGGTTAAACTTAGACAAACCTATTTTATGTTAATCGCCTGAAAAATGACTCCCGGTCCCGGCCCGTAATACAAAACCGCACGCTAGCGTGCTACACGCTGTTTGTGGCAAAGGAACTATCAATTGCCGCTATAGCGGCAACCACAAACAGAGTGTTTTTGTATTACGCTCCGCTCCCTCCGTCATTTTTACCTGTCGCAATTATAAATATGTTTGTCCAACCTTAAGTACAAATTACTTATCATCGCTAACTTCAAAATCTACGTCGTCGGCTTTGCCTTTGTTGAATTTTGAATTGTCAGAAGATGAACCTGCGTCACCAGCAGCACCTGCATCAGCAGAGCCCTGAGCTCCTGCTGCACCGGCACCTGCGGCACCCTGCTGCTTGTACATTTCTTCTGCCATCTTGTAAGAAGCCTGCTTAAGTTCTTCGCTCTTAGCCTTAATGTCAGCAGTATTTCCGCCTTCAATAGCTTTCTTAAGGGCTGCTACTGAATCTTCAATTTTCTGCTTGTCTGCATCAGAAATCTTGTCTCCCATTTCCTTGAGAGTCTTTTCTGTCTGGTAAACAAGACTGTCAGCTTCGTTCTTTGTATCAATTTCTTCGCGCTTAGCTTTGTCGGCAGCAGCATTTGCTTCTGCATCCTGTACCATGCGGTTGATTTCTTCTTCGCTCAATCCAGAAGAAGAAGTAATCTGAATGTGCTGTTCCTTTCCTGTTCCAAGGTCTTTTGCAGAAACGTGAACGATACCGTTAGCATCGATGTCGAATGTTACTTCAATCTGTGGAACTCCACGTGGAGCTGGTGGAATACCTACAAGGTCAAAGTTACCAAGTGTACGGTTCTGAGCAGCCATTTCGCGTTCACCCTGAAGTACGTGAATAGATACTGCAGTCTGACCGTCAGCAGCTGTAGAGAATACCTGGCTCTTCTTTGTAGGAATTGTTGTGTTGCGTGCGATGAGCTTAGTCATTACACCACCCATTGTTTCAATACCAAGTGAAAGTGGAGTTACGTCCAAAAGAAGGATGTCTTTTACATCACCCTTAAGAACACCACCCTGAACTGCAGCACCGATAGCAACAGCTTCATCTGGGTTTACAGCCTTTGAACCTTCTTTACCGAAGATTGATTTAACAACTTCCTGTACTTTTGGCATACGGCTTGAACCACCAACGAGGAGAACTTCGTCGATTTTGTCTGTACCGATTCCTGCATCTGCAAGAGCCTTTCGGCAAGGTTCCTTTGTGCGTTCAAACAAATCTTCTGTCATCTGTTCAAACTGAGCGCGAGTCAAAGTCTTCTGAAGGTGTTTTGGACCTGTTGCATCAGCTGTGATAAATGGAAGGTTAATATCTGTAGAAGTCTGGCTTGAAAGCTGAATCTTAGCGTTTTCAGCAGCTTCACGAAGACGCTGCATAGCCATAGCATCACCGCTCAAATCGATTCCTGTATCGTTCTTAAATTCCTTGATAAGCCAGTTGATGATAGCGCGGTCCCAGTCGTCTCCACCAAGGTGTGTATCACCGTTTGTAGATTTTACTTCAAATACACCGTCAGCAAGTTCAAGGATGGAAATATCGAATGTACCACCACCAAGGTCATATACAGCAATTGTCTTTTCCTTGTCCTGATCCTGTTTAAAACCGAAAGCAAGAGCTGCTGCTGTAGGTTCGTTGATGATACGCTTTACATCAAGACCTGCAATTTTACCAGCGTCTTTTGTAGCCTGACGCTGAGAGTCGTTAAAGTAAGCAGGAACTGTGATTACAGCTTCTGTAACTGGTTCTCCAAGGTAATCTTCTGCAGTTTTCTTCATCTTCTGAAGTACGAATGCAGAAATTTCCTGCGGAGAATACTTTTTCTTTTCGCCGTTCTGTTCAATTTCTACGCGGCAGTCAGCACCGTTATCAAGTACTGTATATGGAAGCTTTGTTGCTTCACCCTGAAGTTCACTGAATCTGTGTCCGATAAGACGTTTTGCAGAATATACAGTATTCTTTGGATTAGTTACCATCTGGTTTTTTGCAGGCTGACCTACAACACGGTCTCCCTTAGCTGTAAAACCAACGATAGAAGGAGTTGTACGTCCACCTTCTGAGTTCTGAATTACAACCGGTTCACCGTTTTCCATTACGGCAACACAAGAGTTAGTTGTTCCCAAGTCAATACCAATAATTTTACCCATTTTATATACCTCATTTCGCGGTGGTTGAGCCTGCCTAAACCACAATTTTTATTTTAAGGTCATTTTGACAGGCTCAATGACCCATATATACATTTTCATAGGGGCGCCTGCCCCTCGCTTCAGCCGAAACGGTAATTTCGACAAGCTCAATCACCGTTTCGTCTTCCGCTACCCCCTCACCTAGGGCTCCGCCCTAAAACCCGTTTAGGCTTTTGGAACGCTTACCATTACCTTAGCGTGGCGGATGATTTTTCCGTTCAATTTATATCCTTTCAGATAAACCTGCTGCAAAGTTTCTTTCTTTACTTTTTCATCCTCTACACGACCGATTGCTTCGTGTTCATCAGGATTAAATTCATCGCCTTCCTTGCCAAAACTTGAAAGGCCATATTTGCTTTCAAGCATGCTTACAAGGCTCTTGTTTATCATTTTTATTCCGTCAGCAATAGTCTTGGCATCTTTTGCATCCTTAGCCGCGTCAATTGTACGGTCAAAGTTATCAAGACTGTCAAGCAAATCACCCAAAAGAGAGGCATTTGCATAGGCCACAGCCTCTTCTTTCTGCTGCATCATGCGCTTGCGCCAGTTGTCATTTTCAGCGGCCTTGTAAAGAGCTTCCTTTTTAAGCTCTTCAATCTGAGCTTCAAGGGCAGCAATTCTTTCTTCAGGAGTCTGTTCCTGTTTTTCTTCAGTTTTTTCAGTTTCTGCAGAAGCAGCTTCAGCCTGATCAGCAGCGTTTTCTGCCTGATTTTCAACTTTTTCGTTCTGCTCTGTATTCTGATTTTCGTCTGACATCACATTGTCCTTTCTGTTTTGATTTCTACATATAAAATACTAATTTTGAGAATAAATCGTCAATAAAAATTTAAAATTTTTTTAATTTCATATATACTGAATTCATGAAAAAAATAATTTTAGCTGCACTGTCAGCATTAGTTTTTACAGTAAATGCGTTCTGTTTTACAAAAATCGATTTTGAAAACGGAACATCCATTCTTTTTGAGCCATGCAAGGACGGCTCTGTCAGGTTTGAAGCAACCGGGCAGAATCCTAAGGCACCGGGAAAAGACTTTGAACTTAAGCGCACAAAAGCAGATTCAGAGTTTACCCTGCAGGACGGAAACATCTATGTATGGCAGAATTACGTGCTGATTCCCCTGGAAGACGGCTACACACTTAAGGCAGACGGCCGAGAACTTTACACAGCCCGGCTCAGCGACGACGGAAAGCTTCTCCGCGAAAAGCGAACCTGGAAAACCGCAGAACGATTCTACGGATTCGGACAGGCAAGCCGCAAGGCAAACCTTGCAAACCAGTCATTTACAATCTACAACGAATCAAAATACGGTGATCACGCTTATATCTTCATTCCTTTCTATGTCACTGACGAAAGCACTGCTGTTTTTTACAATGCAGCCGGAAAAGACAAGATCTATTTTCAGGACGGTGATGATCCTGAACTTTACAGGACAGAATTTCACAGGGTTGAATACTTTGTAAGCCAGAAATCCAGTGTAAAGGAAGCCGTATCAGACTTCTACAAAGAAACTGAAAGTCTCTGCATTCTTCCGGAATGGGCTTACGGATACATTCAGTCAAAATACGGCTACAAATCTTCAAGGGAAGTTATTGAACTTGTTGACAATTTCAAGAAGCACAACATTCCTGTATCAGGCGTTGTACTTGACCTTTACTGGTTCAAGCATATGGGAGACATTTTCTGGACATCATCTGATTTTTCAGACTATTCAGCAATGAATGACTACATGGAAGAAAACGGCGTAAAACTTATTACTATTACGGAACCTTTTTTTACGACAGAATCTGAAAATTTCCAGGAATTAAAAAAAGACGGACTTCTGTGCAAAGATTCAAAGGGAAAACTTGCCTTGTGGCGCGAATGGTGGTGCTTTGATGACAAGTCAGGAGGTGTTTTTAATCCCCTCGGAAAAAAAGCTTCATCATTCATGGCAAAAAAATACAGCGCAATGCTTGATTCCGGAATTGACGGATTCTGGACAGACCTTGGCGAACCGGAAGGAGCAAAGGAAAACATTAAATACGGAAAATACGCAGAACTTGATTTTCACAACTACTACAACTTTTACTGGACAAAAGCCCTTTACGAAGGCGTTCATTCTGTAAAACCAGATCAGAGACTGTTCATCTTAAGCCGCTCTGCAGGAACGGGCTCAGGAAAATTCAATGTTTCAATCTGGTCCGGAGACATTTCTGTAAGCTGGCCGGCATTAAAAAATCAGATTGCATACGGACTTAACACAGGTATTTCGGGTCTTCCTTACTGGGGAAGCGATGTAGGCGGATTTGTACAGCCTAATTCACCGGAAGAACTTTACTTAAGATGGCAGCAGTTCGGCGCATTTACCCCTGTTTACAGGGCCCACGGAACAGGAAGCAGGGAACCATTTGCATATTCAGAAAAAATTGAAAACCTTGTTTCAAAAGTCATTAAGACAAGATACAAGCTTCTTCCATATATTTACTCAACTGCAAGGCAGACAATGCAGGGACTTCCTATGATGCGCGGCATGTACTACGAATCAGAAAAAGCTCCAGCCAGATTCCTTGATTCTCAATACATGTTTGGAGACAGCATTCTGGTTTCTCCAGTCATGGAAGAACTTTCTGACACAACGGAGCACACTGTATGGCTTCCAAAAGGAACCTGGTACAACTTCTTTACAATGGAAAAAATTACTGCAGCAAACGACATGGAATACACAATGAACGTAAACCTTGAAACAGTTCCGGTTTTTGTAAAAGCAGGTTCAATCATTCCTATGAAAGAAGAAGGAAAGGACGTAATTCTTGCCGTTCCTGAAAAAGGTCTGAAAACTTCATTTACATTGTATAAAGATGACGGAAAAACAGAAAGCTACAAAAACGGTGCCTATTCAGAGATTATACTTACTCTAGACGGAAACAGGCTTTCTGCAAAGACTGCCGGTTCAGAAGAATTTCTTGTAAAAGAATTTGCATTAATTCTTCCGGGTCAGATGTCTTTAAGCATGGCAAGAACGGTAACTCTTGACGAACTTAAGGCCGGAATTGAACTGTAAAAACTGCACAGAATAAGACTGCTTTCCGTGCTAAAAAGGACACGGAGCAGTCACGGAAACTGTTTCGCCGCTTACAGGATGGTTAAATTCCAGCCTGTAAGCATGAAGCATCACCCTTTCTGCTGGTAAACCGCCGTAAAGTTCATCACCTAAAATCGGGTAGCCGGCAGAACTTAAATGAAAGCGTATCTGATGCGTCCGGCCTGTATAAAGCAAAGCCTGAACGCGCAGGACGCGCCTTCCCGAATAGTTTATTTCTTCAAGAACAGTAAAATCAGTTTTGGAATAAAGACCGCCTTTTTCTGAAGGAACTTCTCCCCATCTGCATGCCTGGCTTTTTGCAGAAATGCGATTCATGTATTTTTCCACTGTAAATGAACTGCCTTTGGAAAGGCGCCTGAATTTTTTAACGGAAGGACCTTCATTTGCAAGTGCAATGTATTCTTTTGTAAAATCATGACCGGCAAACATTTCCTGAACAGCTTTATTTACAGAACGCTGCTTTGTAAAAAGGATTACTCCACTGGTTTCGCGGTCAAGGCGATGCATGATGCCTGCATATGGCGGATTCCTTAAAGAAGGGTCTTTTGCCCAAAGATAGCGTACGACAGTATCATGAAGGTTATCGCGTTTCTGACCGCCGACAATAGTTTCTTCCGTCGGAAAAAGGGCAGGCTTATTAACACAGATTAAAAAATCATCTTCGTAAAGGACATTTTCCTCTGTAAGGTCAAATTTAATGTCATCTGGCTTTTTTTCATAAAAAAAACGTTCTTCATCAAAATTAACGCATACCGTGCTCTGCCCCCTGAGCTCAAAAGCCGGACGACGGCACTGCCGCTCATTTACCTTTACAGAACCGGACAGGATGAGGCGGCGTATTTTTGAATTGCTGCAGTTTTCCGGCTCATTCAGTTTTAACGGAAGCTCTTTCCTGAGGAATTCGTCCAGCCGGATTCTGTCTGAAGAAGTAAACACATAGGTCATAGTACTTTGTAGTCCGGTCCTTCATCCGTCAAAAACAGAAGGGATTTGCACTGCTCCATGCACACGTCGTTTGCAAAATTTTCAACATCCATGCATTCAGGGCTTAAAAGATCATCCGGATTGTAGCCGGTTTCAATTTCTAAGTTTTTACCATCACTTACAACGCGGCTAAAAGCGCCGTTCAGGCGGACAATATCTTTTACGGAGGCAAAAACCGGCATTGCATGCTTTTCTTCATATTTTATCTGAAGGAAATTAAGCTGCATTTTCTCTATTTCTTCATGAGAAACGCATTCCGGCACAAAACCGCTTTTAAAATCACAATTATTTACACGCTGCCATTCTGCAAAATCAGAAAAAAATTTTGAAGCAGGCATCTTTAAAGGCTTTAAGACAGAAAGAAACCACGGAACTGCGCGGCCGGCTGAATAGAACGTACGTGCGGCAAAAGCGACATCCCTTGCAAGACGGATATTTTCAGCACTGAAAAGCCCAGAAACTCTTGCAGTAGACATAAGTTCAGAATCTTCTGTCTGAGGAAAATCAATATGATTAGGATACTGCGCCACTGTAAAATCAAGGCGGTCAAAAAATGCCTTAAGAGAATCCCCAACTGTATCTGCAAACGAAAGGTACACGCCAAAAACGAGCCCTGAATTATTGAGCGCGACGCAGCGTCGGGAATAGAATTTTTTATCAAACAGGATACCCTGCCCCTTTCCAGTTCCAGGCTCAGGAGAAAACTTCATTTCTACAGAACAATTTATGTTCATGCACTGACGGCACAAATCCCTGTCTATGTTTGCAGGATCAACCAGAAAGGAGACGAATACGTCCGGAGCTTCACGCTCAACTGACTTAAGGAATTTTAAAAGCCTTCCTTTATCTTTTGCAAGAGCTACATCGTGAACAGAAAGCTCAGTCACACCGTTTTTAACGCATTCACTGAGCTTTAATTCAAGTTCATCACCTGTATAATCAAACTGTCTAATCATCAATATAAATTATTAAAGAACAGGAATTCCAGCTTTTTCACAAGCCTTTAATTCACTTTCCGGCCATTCACTTACCTGAACTTCGCAGATATGAGCTTTTCTTAACAGGAACATACAGAGGCGAGACTGTCCGATACCACCGCCAAGAGTATAAGCAAGTTCACCGTTCAAAAGCTTTTTCTGGAACGGAAGTTCCGCGCGTTCCTCACAACCGCGTTCCTTTAGCTGACGGCGAAGGCTTTCCGGACTTACACGGATACCCATTGAAGAAAGTTCAAATGCACGGCCAAGAGTTTCGTTCCATACAATGATATCACCGTTAAGACCAACGTGTCCGTCTCCGGCATCACTAATCCAGTCATCATAGTCAGGAGCGCGTCCGTCATGGATTGAACCGTCAGGAAGCTTTCCACCGATTCCTGCAATAAATACTGCACCGTATTTTTTTGCTACAGCGTTTTCGCGTTCTTTTGGAGAAAGATCCGGATATTCTCGCAGAAGATCATCTGAATAAACAAGCTTGATTTCCTCCGGAAGAATCGGTTCAAACATTGAATAGCGGTCATAGATATAGAATTCTGTGCGCTTTAATGTTCTGTAAATCTTCTTTACGATGTCAAAAAGATAGAAAACGGTTCTGTCTTTTTCATCAATTGCCATACACCAGTCCCACTGGTCAACATACAGCGAATGCACTGCGTCAAGTTCTTCATCCGGACGGATAGCATTCATGTCTGTATAGATTCCAAAGCCCGGCTTGCAGCCAAGTTCTGTAACTTTAATTCGCTTCCATTTTGCAAGCGACTGGACGATTTCCATTTTCTGACCATTCATCCCCTTTACATTAAAGGAAACCGGCTTTTCTACACCGTTCAGGTCATCATTTATACCTGTTCCCGCAGGAACAAAAAGAGGGGCTGTAACGCGTGTAAGATTCAGTTCTGTTGCAAGAGAAACCTGAAAAAAATCCTTTATACTTACAATTGCACGTTCAGTTTCTTTAACGTCAAGGATAGGTTTGTAATTTTTTGGTAATTCAGACATTTTTTTCCCCTTATATATCTATTTCCCACCGTAATTAATCAATGTCGTAACGCATGACGGAGCAAGAACATTTTCATAATCAAATTCTTTAAGGCCGACTACGCCAAAGAAATCAGAAACAGTTCCTCCACCCTGTGCTATAAGACTTCGTGCTGCCGCAAGAGTTCCTCCTGTAGCAATAAGGTCATCAACAACAAGATAATTTTTTCCACGCTGGATATCACTTTTATGAGCTTCAATTTCTGCAGTTCCATATTCCAGAGCATACTTTTCTGTATACGTTTCTGCCGGCAATTTTCCCTTTTTTCTGATAAGCAAAAGAGGCAGTTCAAGACGTTCTGCAAGAGGCGCACCAAGAAGGAATCCACGGGCTTCTACAGCCGCAATTCCATCAATCTTCTTATTGCGGTACAAGCTAACCATCCGGTCAATGCAAATTTTAAATGCTTCCGGATTAATGAAAATTCCTGTTACATCATAAAAAAGAATGCCTTTTTTTGGAAAATCAGGGACTCTTCTGATTGAACTGTCAAGAATTTCTAAATCTTTCATGATACCATTCTAGTGTTGTTTAGAACGTTTTTCAACGGATTTTTTACCGGAGAGAATATATTTTTTCTATTATGGAGAATTATTTTTTCAGGATTTTCTGGCAGAGCAGACTGAGCCCATACCGATCCGCTTTTCCCTTGTATCTTCAAGAAGAGCCTTTAAGGTTTCTGAATCTTCTGATTCAATTGCATTCCTGAATTCTTCCATTTTTGCCTGAAAATTTTCTATGAGAGCAACAAGCTTTTCCTTATTTGAGATAAAAAGTTCTGTCCACAAAGGAGCATTTATCATGGCAATTCTTGTAAGGTCTTCAAAACTGCCACCGCCAAAGGCCGTAATTTCAGGATCCCCTGCACTTTCTACAAGAGCGCTTGCAATTACGTGACACAGTTGGCTTGTAAATCCAATCTTATAGTCGTGAGTGTCACAGGTTGTATCTGTAATGCGCGAAAATCCCATTGCGTAAATAAGTTTTCTCATCATCAAAAGGTTTTCAGGGCGATTAAAATCCTGCTGACAGAGAATATAATTATGATTTACAAAAAATTCTGCCTTTGAATTAACGTATCCTTCTTTTTCTCCGCCAGCCATAGGGTGACCGATAATAAAATCAACATCGGAGCGGAGTATTGACGGAAGTTCTTTTTCAAAAATCCCCTTTACGCCGCTTATATCCGTTACTACGGCACCGGATTTAAATTCGTTCCTGTGAACTTTTAGAAAATCTAGGGTAGCATGAGGATAAAGGCATACAAAAACTACGTCGCAGTCAGGGAGCATTTCTGAAACACGGTCAGACGTAAAGGACCTGTCTGCAACGCCTTCTTCCTCTGCCAGGGAAAGACAGGCGGTACTTCTGTTGCAGACATATATTCTGCCGGAAGCACCTTCTGCATTCAGAACATTTTTTCTTATGGACTTTGCAAACGAGCCGCCCATTATTCCCAAGCCTACAATTCCGTATGTAAGATCTTTAAGTTCCATCTTTACTCCTATAAAATCCGCAAAATCAGCGTGACTGATGCTTTAAAAGTCCTCGCTTAAACTGAGGGATGCGTGCACAGGCTGTTGTATTCCAACCGGAACGGTCGCCGCGTTCAAGGAAATGATATGCAACACCTGCAATCATTGCACCGTTATCACCGCAGAGCTTTAAAGGCGGGAATATGCAGTTCAGATCAGTTCTTTCTGCAAGCATTGCCCTGAGGCGTGAATTTGCCGCAACTCCGCCGCCCGCAACAACTGTTTTAAGGCCTGTATCTTCCACAGCGCGAAACAACCTGCTTGTAAGGGTTCTGCACGCAGTTTCCTGAAATGCCGCACACATATTCTCTACAGAATGTTCGTATCCGTCCTTCCAAAACATGTCGCACTGATGAATTACAGCTGTTTTAAGTCCGCTGAAACTCATGTCATAGCGGTGTTCATCGCCGTCAAGCTTTGGAACAGGGAATGCACAGGCTTTTGGATCGCCGTTTTTTGCAAGACTGTCGATTCTGACTCCACCCGGGTATCCGAGCCCATAGAATTTACTTACTTTGTCAAAAGCCTCACCTACGGAATCATCTACAGTTGTTCCAAGAACTTCTATATCATCGAAACCGTTTACCTTGCAGATTATACTGTGACCGCCGCTTACAAGCAGTCCAAGATACGGATAGGCAATATCATTTTCCAGATGAGCGGCATAAAGATGACCGAGCATATGATTTACAGCAATAAAAGGCTTATCCCATGCCCATGCAAGAGTTTTTCCAAAAGTAAGTCCTACAAGAAGGGAACCCATAAGTCCCGGACGGTTTGTTGCCGCAACTGCATCAATATCATTCATAGTCATTCCGGCCTGCTCCAGCGCCTGACGCACAACAGGCAGAATCCACTCTGCATGCTTTCTGCTGGCAATTTCCGGAACAACACCTTTATATATCTGATGAAAAGGAATCTGAGTTGCAACAACATTACTGATTATTTTTCTTCCGTCTTCAACAATTGCCGCTGCTGTTTCGTCACATGAAGACTCAATACCAAGAACTCGCATACTACACCTTCTTAAATGCACCTATCTGAACATACCGGACGTATTGAACGGAGCCGAATCAAAATTTACATACCGCGGGGAACTTTTAACGCTCCCGAATTTGATACGGTAGAAAACCTGTAACCCTTATCCCTTAACTCCGGATAGAATTCTCTGAGGATTCCGGGAAGGATTTCCGCTGACCAAACGTGCCCTATCATTATAGCGGTACCGTTTTTATTTGCAATAGACAGGCCTTTCATTATTTCTGCAATTATGTCTTCACGGACTTTTTTGTTATCAAGAAAGACATTGCGTTCATAGTAAGAATAACCCAATGCCTCTGCAACTTCAGGAACCGCCGTTGCAGAATTAGTCCTTGAGTCCAGAAAATACAGGCCTTCATCGCTTGCAAATTTCATTACATAGCTCATTAAGACTTTATCTGCCGTAATAAGAGAACCTTCGTGGTTATTCATTCCTGTTACAGGACCAATTTCCGTTACATTCTGAAACAGTACCGAGCGAATCTGATTTTCGCTCATCCCAGCTGTGATTGCGCCCGGACCAGGATTCATATTTACATTGACTGCCTGCATAGGCTGATGAAGAATAACTTCATTACCGCTCGAGCGAACCCTAGAAGCAGCTTCACGGGAAAACTTAATTCCCGGGAGGACTGCAATCGTAACAGGGAAAGGCAGACTTATGCATTTTTCAAGCTGAGAAAGATTGTGACCGCCGTCATCAAAAATGATTACAAGGCGAGCTCCGTTTACTGCCGGAGGAACTGCAGGAAGCTGAGGAGCCGTATTTTCCAGCGGATTTACTTTTGTTTCTTTTGTTTCCGGCCCGGAAGGAGGAACAAGCTTCTGCTCTGTCTTTTTTTCAGGCACAGCCGGCTTTTCAACAGGCTCAAATGATTTAGATTTCTGATCAGAAACAGATTTCTTTTCCTGATGAGAAACCTTTTCAGAACTTTTTACCAGCTGAGAAGATTTTTTTTCTTTTGAATTTTCATCTGCAGAAACCGGAGCCCTTAACGGAACCGGCTGCTCTTTTTTTGTTTCCGAATGCTTTTCTGACTGAACGGCCGCAGACTGCTGTTTTATCCTGCCGGAAGAACCGTGGCCTGAAGAAAATACATTCACAAGAAGCAGGGCTGTGCACAATCCGACAACGACTGCAGCAAGTGAAATAATGCTGTTCAGAGGAATATATACTTTAGCCTTCTTCTTTCTATTTTTTCTTTTTTTAGCCATATAAAACCTTTAAAAAAACAAAAACGGCTGCCGTTTGACAACCGTTTTCATTTTATTGATAAACTTTTCCTGTGTCTACAAAACAACAGACACATTCTTTTTTTTGGATACCACCGCCGGCAGTACCCACCCCTCTTATCCGATGAACTCTCTCCAAATGTCCGTACCGTTACAAGAAAGTATGTATATCCAAAGGAATAACTCTCACAAAATTCCTTCAGAAAAAGTTTATATTTTACATAAAAATATATGCAATTTTCGTGCCAACTTCTAATAAAATATTTAAATAAATATTTTATGCCATTTTATTTAACATTAACCGCGGTTAATTAAAAAACTCTTAAAAATATCAGTTTATGACTATTTTTTTAGTCTAACAATTTAATACACTTGTATATTTTTATATACCATCATACCTAATTTATACCATATGTACCATAAAAAATACCATATCATATAAATAAAATGGTATATCTTTTTATAACTAGGTACTTTTTTTTTCTTATATTTTTAATTGAAGAGCCTTTTTATTTTCATTATACTAAAGAAAAAATTATACGAGGATATCTATATGTATATTACATGTTTGGACTTGGAAGGAGTTCTTGTTCCTGAAATTTGGATTGCTTTTGCAGAAGCTACAGGAATTGAAGAATTAAGAAAAACAACAAGAGATGAACCTGATTACGACAAGCTCATGAACTACAGAATTCAGATTTTAAAGGAACATGGACTTGGCTTAAAGGAAATTCAGGATACAATCGCAAAAATAGAGCCTCTTCCAGGTGCAAAAGAATTCCTTGATGAACTCAGATCATGCACACAGGCTATAATTTTAAGCGATACTTTTGAACAGTTCGCTGCTCCGCTTATGAAAAAGCTTGGTCTCCCGACAATTTTCTGCAATACGCTTACAGTTGCTCCAAACGGAGAAATAACAGGCTACAAAATGCGCTGTGAAAAATCTAAATACACAACTGTAAAGGCTCTTCAGTCATGCGGTTTTGAAACAATTGCATCTGGAGATTCTTTTAACGATTTAGGAATGATCCAGGCTTCAAAAGCAGGATTCCTGTTCCGCACAACAGACAAAATCAAGGCAGATTACCCTCAGTATCCTGCATTCACAGAATACTCGGAACTGCTTTCTGCAATCAAGAAAGTAATTTCAGAATAAGTCAGGAAATCAATCAAAAAAAGCCGTAACAACCGGAACTCGTTTTTGCTTCTGTACGGGCAATTTCAGTTCCGGCCGGTTACTGCGTCATTCAGTATGCGTAAATCATTTACTGGCAGTTAAGAATTTTTTCTGCAGTTGCAACAAAACTCTTTATATTGCAAAGTTCCTGATTCAGATCAACATAATACAGATTGCTTGTTCCAGCTTTATAACTTTTTACCAGTCCGCAGTCCTTTAAAATCTTTACATGATGAGAAACAGCCGGTCTTGAAAGGCCTGTAAATTTAGTAAGATTCTGAACGTTTATGCCAGTTTTTCCAGCTTCAATCATTTTTATGAGCAGAGTACGCCTTACATCGTCGCCCATGGCAACAAAAAAATCACTGCACTTATTTAAGAGTTCACAAATATCATCAGCAGCAAATTTTTCACTTTCGTTCATCATTCTATTACCCTAAACCTCAATTATTTTATGAGCGTACAAGAAGCAGGCAATCTCCGACACAATAATCATAATGACATAAACTTTAAGGCAAAGCTTTGATGCATTATCCTGAAAAAACAGGTTCTTCCAGTAAAAATCTTTTTCACCTTTAAGCGTAAAAAATACGACAGCATTATACAAAATCAGAAGAAAAATTGAAACTTCTGAAAGATTCATTATAAACAGGTCATCTTCTGTTATCCCGGTAAAAGTCTGAAGCATTACAAAAAGACTGACACATACAAGTGCATTAATGCCGCAGTTCCAGACAGATTGAGTATAGCCGCCCGAACCTGCAAAAATTGCAGCAGTACCGCAGGAAAACAGAGACATAAAAAAGAATGTAAGCAGCAGGAACGAAGTAAAAACATAGAAAAGTCCCCACCCCGTCTGCGGTTCAGAAATCAAGAAAGCATAGGATTCTGCGGCTCTTGCCAAAACAGGCAGGGAAACAGACAGAGAAAGCATGAAAAATACAATACCGGCAATTCTTAGAAGGACAGACTTATAAGCTACCATAAAAGATTTTCCCTACGCCTCGATTTCTGGGATGCGGCGCTTTAATTCAGCCATGAACTGATCACCAGAAACCCCCTGACGTAGACATGCAAAAAGACAGTTGTCTCCTGCAACAGTACCAAGGATTTCATCCATATTCATGTTATCAAGGGCATTAGACACAGTGTTTGCATGCCCTGGGAAAGTCTTGATGACAACAATATTTCCACTCCAGTCAATGCTTACATAGCCGCGCAGAAAATCCTGAACATAAATCAGTTCTGATTCCTGGCGTTCATCTTCTCCCGGCAGTGTATAGACATATCCTGAATTACCGTCTGCAACTTTTCCAACCTTTAAGAGCTTAAGGTCTCTGGACAGTGTTGCCTGAGTAACTTCAAAGCCTTCTTTTTCCAGATATGCAAGCAGGGCTTCCTGACTTTCAATTCTGTAATTCTTAATGAGCTTTCTTATGGCCTTTAAACGTGTCAGTCGTTCTTTCACAAATGCCCTCTTATACAGCCTGCAGAGCAGACAGTGGAATATTTATGCAAAATTATAAATAAATATTCATCATTATGCAAGTTTAGGTAATAAATGAATTCCCGGGCACGAATGAAGAATCCGGCGTATAGCATCCGGGTATGTAAACTCCGGTTGAATCAGTAAAAGGAAAGTTCTGTAAGAATCAGTTTTAATTCGGCGTAATCATTATACAGGCGGGACAAGGCGGCTGTATTCTGCTGCATCTTAAGGTCGTATTCAGAGATTCTTCCGATTCTATAAAGGTTTTCGTATTCAGAAAGCCGTTCTGTCTCAAGCATAGCTGTTTTTTCCATTGAGATTCTGTATGTTTCGTACAGTTCAAGGAAACCTTTCCGTTCTGCATCTGAACTTAAGTGACGACGGGTAAGCCGCTCTTTTTCAAGGCCGGTCAGATGGGAAAATTCCGATACAGACTTAATCAGGTTTCCGCCGGAACGTCCGTAAAAAGGAATCGTAAGCGAAAGGCTGAATGCCCATGTTCCCTCTGAAAAATTAGGAAAATCATATTCAGAAACGGGAGAAACCATGGAAAAACCCGCAGTAACATACGGAAGGGAACCTGCCACCGATTCAACATAATCAAGCAGTTCCACATCAAGATAAGAAATTTCCCTGTAATCCCTATAATACACAGGCCCAGAAATCAAGAAATTCTGCCTGCAAGAAGAAATAAAATCTTCCAGACTGAATGAGATTTCTTCTTTCCGTATTCCCATTTCTGCAAGCGCTTTTTCTGAAGTAATGATGTTCCCGTTTACCTCTACAACAGACTGAAAGAACTGCATTTTTTCAGAAATTTTATCGCTAACATTTACTGCGGTAACCTTACCAATATTAAAAAGCGACTCATAGTCTTCTGTCTGTCGTTCAAGAAGCTCATACTTTTCTGAATAAAGTTCAGAAATCCTTCTGTAATAAAGATAGTTTCCTACTTCTGAAACGTATTTATAAATTCCGTTCCTGACTGCAATATCAAACTGAAGGTCCAAACTCTTTTTTCTGGAAGCGTAATTATTCCTGCCGTAAAAATTGTAAATCGAAATGAATTTTCTGCTTCCTGCAAGAGGGACAGAAAGACTTACAGATGGAATGCAGCTGTAGCAAAAATCAATCTCATCAGAAAGCGATAGGTAAATATTTCCCGACAGGGAAGCGCCTAAACTGCACGCTCCCGGCAATTTTTGTATAAAATCAAAAGCTGGCTGGGAACTGAAGCTCTTCATACCTTCTTCATAATCTCCTTCAAGCGAAGATTTTGCAGAAAACGTACACTTCGGAAGAAAAAAATTTCCGTACTCCTTTATTGAAAGAAATCCTAGATTTTTTTCAATAAGAGCCTTTCTGTAAAAAGGAAGGGCGTAAAAATACGTAGAGTCAAGGCATGCTTCGCTTAAAGCCTTAACTTCGCCGTTTTTAGGGTTTGGAATAAACCCAAGCTCAGCCTCCATGCCGGCTTGGGAATACAATCGGCAAAGAGCAGAAAGCATTGAAATAACGAATATAAGTTTTTTCATACAGTAAAATCCAGCTTCTTTAATAGAAAAGTCATAAGGCGCTGATTATCCAGCACAATACGGGCATTTACTTCAAATCCCGGCTTAATCTGATACGACTCGCCCTTTCTGCTCCTTAATTCCATTGAATCAACGTCAGCATATGCCTTAAAGAACAGTGTCCCGGAATCCGAAACCTGGGAATCAGGCTGAATGACCTTAAGGGTTCCGTTAATTCCCCTGTATTCATAATACGGAAAAGCCGGAAACCTGAGCTTAACCTTCTGTCCTGTCTTCAGTCGTCCCATTTTTTCGGCAGGAATATTAAGTTCAATGCGGCACGAATCATCTGCCTTCGGAACGATATTCAGAACTTTTTGATCCGTAAAGATATAGTCTCCCGGATTAAGCGAAGAAATTTCCTGAACAAAACCGTCAATCGGCGAAACAATCACAAGATTTTCAAGAGAAACCTGAAGTTGCTTAAGCTGCTGGTCAATATTCTCTTTTTCAAGACGAAGGGAATCCAGTTCCTGCCGGATTGAGCTTATAAAAGACGTACAGAATTCTTCCTTTTCAAGAACAGCTACATCAAGCTGGTACTTAAGAGATTCAATTTCGCTTCTAGTCGTTGCCGACTCAGGAATAAGAAGTTCCTGCGAATACAGATAGCCCGCACGCTTGATTTTTGCCGCAAGCAGATTTTTCTCTGCCGTAAACGCCTCGTATCTTGCCCTGCAGGTCGGGTTATTTCCGCAAAAAACATCCCTGTCACTTTCATAGCAGCTGATCATTTCGTTTAACCCTTCGATTTTCTGAAGGTTTTCCGTCCTTTGAGCCGAAAGAGCCTTGTGCTGCGCAGAAAAAGCTTCTCCCTTAATTGCAAAAAGCTTCTGCCCCGCAAGGACATAGTCTCCAGGCTTATAAAAAAGACTTTCAATTTCTCCAGAAATAATGTTCTTTACGTAGGAAACATTCATATCAGGCCGAACAATTCCTTCTGACCTTATTACTTCATCCATCCGTCCGAAAACTAAAAATCCCAGGACAACTGCTACTAAAGAAAGCGCTACATATACAATTCCATGAAGGGCCCGCGGTTCCCTGTAAAGAAAAATTTCTGAACAGATTCCGGTCCTTTCTTCAGGATAAATTACTAGTTTCTTCATTTTGAGCCCTCCACATCTGATAATACTTTCCCTTTTTCTGAAGCAGCCTTGAATGCGTTCCAGATTCCACAATGCGCCCCTTATCAAAAACGAAGATATTGTCGCACTCGCGAATTGTAGCCAGCCGATGAGCAACAATTATCATCGTAGAATTCCTGCCGTTCCTGTGGATTGTATCCATTATGGCTTTCTCGGAAATTGAATCCAGGCTTGCAGTAGCTTCGTCCAGGATAAGAAGAGACGGCTTTCTCAGAAGAATTCGGGCGAGGGAGATGCGCTGGCGTTCACCGCCGGACAGAGTAGCTCCCCGCTCGCCCACAATCGTGCTGTAGCGGTCTGGAAGAGCCGAAATAAAACCGGATGCCTCAGCGGCATGAGCGGCAACGACTGCATCCTTTAAATCTGCGCCGTCGGAACCCCACAGTATGTTTTCAAGGATGGTGCCGCTGAAAAGCAAAACGTCCTGGGGAACATAGCCAATGCACTTACGGTAGGCGGCAGTATCAAGTTCGCGGCTGTTAATTCCGTCAACGAAGATTTCTCCCTTATCTGCCCTGTAAAACTTCATTATCAGTTTTGTCATTGTTGTCTTACCGGAACCGGAAGTCCCCACAAAAGCCACTTTCTGCCCCGGCTGAATCTTAAGCGAAACATTTTTTAATGCAGCTCCCCTTGTTCCGTAAGAAAAAGTCAAGTTCTTTACTTCGATTTTTCCCTTTATGGATTCCAGCTCTACAAGTTCATTTTCGCCCTCTGATTCTTCCGGCATATCAAGGATTTCACTTAAGCGGTCAGAAGCAATTGCAGCTTCCTGAAGAAACTGCTGCAAGTTTAAAAGCCTGGACAGAGGTCCCAAAAAATACCCGGAAAGAGTTATAAAAGAAATCAATTGTCCTAAAGACAGGGTTCCCTTAAAAATCATTATGCTTCCAATCCAGTAAAGTAGCAGCGTACCAGTACCGGAGATAAAGTGCTGCAGGGCATTTTCCGCATTAGCCATAGAACCAAGCTTTATGTTTCTTCTTATGCATTCAACAATCTTGCCTTCTGTACGGTCAAATGCAGAACGTTCTGAAGACAAAGCCTTTATTGTTGCAACTCCGTTTACACATTCTACAAGAGCCGACTGTTTATCAGCTTCCCTTACCGAAAGTGCCCGTATATTCCTCTGGAACGGCTTTACAAAAATAGCCGCAACAACTGCAGATGCCACAACCGGAATCATAGAAACAAACAGCAGTCCCGAACCAAACATAAATAGAAAAATTCCGCCTATTATAAGCATGCACGAATCAATTACAACAGAAAGAGTTGTTGAAGAAACGGCATGCCGTATAGTATGCGTATCCCCGATTCTTGAAATAATTTCACCCGTCTTCCGGCTGGTAAAAAATTCCATTGGAAGCCGTAGTATATGCCGGAAATAGTCGCATATAAGCAGAAGGTCAATCTTACTGCTCATATAATTCATAAGCTGATTCCGTGCAAATTCTGTAAGAACCTGAAAAAGAATCACAACAAGATACGCAGACGAACACAATGTAAGAGTGTTTTTAAGTTGAGAATAAAGCACATCATCTATAAGAAACCTGAAATAAAAGGCAGATGCTGCCCCAAGAATACTAAGAAGCAGTCCTGCAATAAAACATTCCACAAGAGTTCTCTTATACGGCAGAAGGAGATATGCAAACCGCCCAAAAAGAGATTTTGTTTCCTTAGTACGCTGAAACTTCTGTTCAGGCAAAACTACAAAAAATACCCCGGACCATATATCCTTAAATTCTTCCACAGGAATGCGGCATATTCCTTCTGCCGGATCAGCCACAATTACCCTGTTTTTCTTTATTCCATAAACAAGAACATAATGATCAAGAACATCTTTCCTTACATGACATATAACAGGAAGAGGAACATCCAGATTCAAATCTTTATCACTGCTCAGCATTCCACGGCAACTTAAACCCAGAGCTTCTGCACCTTTCACTATTCCAAGTCCCGAAGTCCCCATAGAATCCGTACCAGAAAAATACCTGATTCTGCTCACAGACACTCTTTTCCCATATAATTTTGCCACCGATGCAAGACAGGCAGCCCCGCAGTCAGTTTCATCATGCTGCATTACAAGAACATATTTTTTCACAGTATCCACCAGTTATTTTAAATTAATCACAGCCAGAACTTAAATTCCCAAACTTAGCCTGCACTAATACTTTCTGCTTACAAGCCCGCAAAGGATTGAATAGTTTTCCTGAAACCCGATTCCTGTTGCACTTGACTGAACATAAGCTGCATATGCTTCCCTTATTGCAGCATAAAGCGGAGCAAGTTCGGGATTATGGGTAAATGAATAACCGCATATCTCTCCTGGGAAGCCCATACAAGCATATCCACCGCCCGATTTAGTAGTTTCTGACGCAGACGAATCAACAGGAACACCATTCACATATGCCCCCCTTACCGAGCTTCCTGCATAGGTATTGTAGCCGCCGTTTACAGAAATCAATCCTGTAAAATCCAATTTTTTGCAATTTTCATGCAAAGCTTTCATTCTTTTCCTCCTGAGTGTGTAAAGAATTTTTATATAAAACCGAACCATACGGAACAGTTTTTTCCATAACAAGGTCATGCCTTACATCACAGTTCCATGTACTACTGTTAATTAGCTTCCAATCCCTGTCATTTTCCATCTGAAAAGTCTGCCACGAATAAGGCTGTCCTTTTTTATACATTACAAGCACAGATTTTTTAGAAATCCTTTCCAGTTCCATAAGTGCACCGCACGGATCAAGTACAGATTCCCAGGCACCGGCAACAATCACATGATCAAATTCTTCATTCCTGTACGGAAGACATTCCAGCCGAACCGCAATTCCATATTTTGAATCATTAAGGACTGAGATAAACTTTACGTCCGGCAGATTCTGCCTGAACTCATTTTCATCCGGTTCATAGGTTCCGGTTACGACAAGAATTTTTCCGTTTTTATACTCATTTACCGACTTTAAAATTTCAGATGACGAAATGCGCTCCATCTCCAGGCTATGAATTTTTTCTACATCACTTGATTTTTTGTACGAATCAAGAACTTCGCGCTGCTCCATCCTGTATGCAGAACATAAGTGCGGTATTCTTTCTGCAATCAACTGCCTGTAAATATACATATGCGCCTTTACGCAGCGCTCCCATGTCCATTCCCGTGCACTCTGCCAGGCATTATCCTGAATAACACTGTAAGAATCATAGTCTAAGATTGCATTCCTTAAAGTAACAGCCATTTCCTGTGGCCGCTCCGGCAGGGCAATGCAGTTCCGTCCCGGTTCTGCATACATATCCATGCCAAGGCCTTCCCGCACCAGAAGCAGCGCCCCAGAAGCCATTGCTTCAAGCCCCGTAAGTCCGAACGGTTCGTAGCGGCTTGGCATTACAACAATATCCGCAGACGCATATGCCTCGTACAGCCTGCCGTCTTCAAGGAATTCCGGTTTTTCAAAAAGACTCAGGTCAAGGCACGGATCAATATATCCCCGCCCATAAAGACAAAACCGCACATTATTCCGCTTCTTAAACCTTGGCCCCAGAGCATTTACCGCAGCAATAAAATCATAAAATCCCTTCTGCACATCTTCAAACCGCCCGAAGTAGCATACATTCAGCGTTCCGTCTTTCCGCGCAGAACGCTTGTTCCTGTAAAATTTTTTTGTACGAAGTCCAAGAGGAAGCACCACAGGGGCACACTTTCCCCCTGCCACCTTCAGCACGCTTTTAGCAGAAAAATCCGAATAAGCCGCAACAACGGCACTGTTTTCCAGAGCACATCGCTCTACTTTAACTTCCTGAAAATACAGGTCATTCATATTGTTTGAAGTAAGCAGATCCGTAAAAATCAGATGAGAAGAATAAAATACATTTTTATCAAACCGGAAAGGAAGAAAAGTCTGACGGTCATTGCAGTGAATCACGTCAGGACGAAAACTTTTTATAAGCGGATCAAGCTGGGCACGAAACGATGCAGCAACTTCCAGAATCCTTGCATCAGGTGAAAATGCTTCAAACACATGGTCAGGAGCAATTACATAATCAACCGTTTCATCTGGCAATGGCGGCTCATCATCCCTTAAATGAAAATACACGCACTTTACATCCGCAAATTTTCTAAGTTCCCTTACATATTCACGTGTAAAGGTTCCCAATCCGCCAAAAATATAGCCAGGATGCTCTGTTGTAACAAATAAGACTTTCAATTTAAAAACCCCGTTATACAAACTAAAGAAAACCGCACGCGCTGTTTCCTTCACCTTATATAACGGGGTTGACTGATGATTTTATGCATTTCCCGAAAAAAAAATTAAATTATTTTTTCAGTAACGGCTCCAGAAATTCATTCCACATTTTTTCGTTCCATTTAAATGTCTTCATAAAGGAATTATCAAGCATTCCAAATCCGTGACCGCCCCAGTCATAAACCGCAATATTGCAATCAACGCCCTTATCCTTCATTGCATCATAAAGGACAAAACTATTCCTGTAGTCAACAACCGGATCATCCTTACAGACAACAATATACGAAGCCGGCATGTCTTCCGGAACATTAATTTCCATAGAAAACTCATTTCGCTTATCTTCAGAATGCCTGCGTCCAAGAAGACTCTTTCTGGACCATCTGTGGGCAAGTTCATCATGCATGGAAACAACAGGATAAACAGGAATCACATAATCCGGCCTCAGGCTTACCTTATGCTCAAGCCCAAGAGCCTTAAGTTCATCATGGCTTTCCCATAAAGCACCGGCCATCGTTACCAGGTGACCGCCGGCCGAATACCCTATAAGCCCGACCTTATCTTCATCAATTCCGTACTTATCTGCATTTTCCCTTACAAGCTGAATCGCCCTCTGAACGTCCTGCATCATGGCCGGGTAATGAAATCCGTTTTCCGCAGTCCTGTATCGCAGGGTAAACGCCGTTACTCCTTTGCCAGCGAACCATTCTGCGCTTTTATAGCCTTCATTGTAAAGTCCAAGATGATGATAGCTCCCGCCCGGACAGATTATTACAGCCGCCCCTGTATTTTTTTCCGCAACCGCCGGATGCACGTACATGACAGAATAATTTTTCTTCATTCCGGGAACATTCTTCCATAAATAGACAGGCTTTCCTCCGCCCGCATAGACACTGTTAAAACAAAAAGCAAAAAGCAATGCACTCAAAAAGCAAAATTTTCTCATATACACATTTTACAGGCTTTTTCGCATTTTTCCCATAGAGAAGAAACAAAAAAATCAGTAAACTCAAAGCGTGATAAAGAGCGTAATAAAGCCCCGACCACTGGATTTTATAATTGCCGCATTTTTTTTAGCAGGAGCAGTTTTTTCAGTCATCCTGAACCGCCCACAAAAAGGCAGCGTAATTTCTGTAAGCGCAGATGGCAGAAAATATGAATATTCCCTCAAGCAGGACGGAACCTATTCTGTAAACGGTCCTCTCGGCAAAACCGTATTCCAGATAAAAGACGGCAAAGTACGCATCATCGATTCACCCTGTGCAGGAAAACAGTGCATTCATCAGGGAACAAACCTCCCTTTAGTCTGCCTTCCGAACAGAGTAATAATTACAATGGAAAAGGACGGAGAATTTGATGCAGTCTCAGAATAAAATCGCCTACCTTGTCTCTCTAACACTTTTCTTTTCCTATGTAGAAATGCTTCTTCCCCGTTTTACGCCGTTTTTCAGGCTTGGACTTGCAAACATAGTAATTTTAAACTCATTTTCCATGCCGCTTTCCGCATTTACAGTCCTTCTTTTAACAAAGGCTGTTGCCGCAAGCATGATGAGCGGAACACTTTTTACACCGTTTCTCTTAATTTCAGTCTGCCAGTCCCTTGCAAGCGGATTTTTAATGTATTTTCTTAATTACGCCACATCAAAAAAAAGACTACTCAGCCTTTACGGAATTTCCTGCGCAGGTTCAAGCCTTAGCGCAGTCGTTCAGCTTGCACTGTGCGGACTTTACCTTGGAAGCGGGACCAAAGTTTTTATTGCCCCGATGCTTGTCTTCAATGTTTTTTCGGGTTTCCTTACAGCATTTTTAAGCGGACTCATTCAAATTCCAAAACACGCTCCCGAACTTTTACATTCTGCAGAAGGAAGGGCGCCTGCCCTTTCGCGTGCACTTCGTTGCCCGCTATCCCCTCTCCTAGGGTTGCACCCTAAAACCCGCCCTGCAAAAATTGTAGCAGCCACAGTTCTTCTGCTTTGCGCCGGAAGCATTTTCTTCATAAATAAAACAGTCATCCTTACTGCAGCATTTCTAATGGCTCTTGTACTTCAGGCTCTTTCCGGCAGAAAAATCCTGATTCTGCCGCATGCCTGCATGTGGATTTTCATACTTGTTTCCCAGTTTTTAATCCCAGAAGGTCAGGTACTGTATGAATTTTCCGGGTTTACCATAACCGAAGGCGCCCTTATTACGGGTTTTCAGAAAGCCCTTAAGCTTTCTGCGGTAAGTGCATTAAGCCAGTGTGCGGCAGGCATAAAAGCCCCGGAAGACACCGTCATCGGAAAAAGTCTTCTATATTATGAAGCCCTTTCAGATGAACTTCGCAACTCAAAAGGCTCAATTCTTTTTAAGGTGCGCACAGCTCTCTCCGCAGAAAAACTGTATGTGTAGAAATAGATAATTTTTCCACCCCGGAACTATATCGAATAATCTATTCAACGCAGACAGCAGCCGGAGTTCCGGCTGTAAAAAATATTTTTCCTTTCAGGCCAGCTGTGTAAAGCACGGCAGCGTCTTTTTTTATTATTACAAAGTCAAAATCCCTGTTTTCGCGCCAGAATGAGACAGCCTTCTCTGAGCCCATTACAAAAAGCGCTGTACTTAGGGAATCCGCATACAGTCCGGAAGCACATACGGCTGTAACTGCAGCAAGGTCATTTTCTACAGGACATCCGGTTCTTCCGTCAAATATGTGAATGTAGCGCCTGCCGTCTTCGCCTTCAAAAAAGCGTTCATACCCGCCGCTTGTTACAACCGCACAGTCACTTACTTTTATTCCGCATACAGGCTCACCGCCCCAGGGATTCTTTACGCCTACAGTCCACGGCGAACCGTCCGGCTTATTCCCTAGCACCTGAATGTTTCCACCCAGATCAATAATTGCACATTCTATTCCCGCAAGAGAAAGCATTTTCAGCACCCTGTCGCCGGCAAAACCTTTTCCTACAGCACCAAGATCCATCATCATGCCGGCTTTCATGCTTATCCTGAATTCCGCTTTTTCCGCAGAGTCTTCTGCCGGTTCAATTTTTATATTCCTGTAATCAACAAGCTTTAAAAGTTCTTCTATTTCCTGCTCATCCGGAATCCTGAAATTCCCAGAAGTAAATCCCCAGGCCCTTGTTACAGGAAAAAGCACCGGATTCAACGCTCCGTAAGTTCTTTCCGCCATCTTTATAGAAAAATCAACAAGGCCGCAGATTTCCACTCCGGTTTTCACGCCTTTTTCCGGCTCTTCATTAAGCATGTAAATCAGGCTGTTTTCTTTTGTTGTAGAAATCAAATCCTCGCATTCCAGAAGGCTTTTCCTGGCTAGCCTGTTTGCTTCCCGACAGTTTCTGCCATAGGAACGCACCGTCATGAACGTATCCATAGCCTGAAAACTCAAAGAATCACTTTTCCTTCCGCAGGAAACAAACAAAAGACATACAAAACAGCAGACAAAAAATCTTTTCATAATCAGCATATGTTAGCAGTTATACAGATTTTCAAAAAGTAGAATATACAAAATATTAATTCTCAATAAGACCCTGATGAGACAATTTCTCTACATATTAATTGCTGTAAAACAGAATAAGAAATATTTTTTTATCAGGGTAAGTTTTGCCCGCCTTAAACGTAACCATATAAAAAATATGGAAACATGTAAAAAAAAGGAGAAATCATGAAAAAATTGCCATTACTTCTTGCAGCATCAGTTTTTGCTGCAGGTTCTCTGCTCATTTCATGTGCAGATTCAGCCAGCGACTCAATTCCCGCAGCCGCATTTATCTTTTCACAGCAGAATACAGAATCATTTTATGATTCTGGAGATGCTAAATATGTTCTGATGAATGTACCTTACTCAAAATTCTACGCAAATGAGGATATTTCTTCCGGTCAAATGGAACTGGATGCTGTTTCCAGCGCAACAACAACTAAAGCAGCCTCTACAACGGGTCTGGCAAAAAACACATACAATAATAAAATTTACGATGGAACAAGCTTAATTGCTGTTGACATGCTTGGAGTTACAGTCCCTGTAAAACTTACGGAAAGTGCCTATGAAGCAATGATTTCAAAAAAAGTACCGGAAGGAACAGACATGGGCGCCGCAGAAAGCTATGCATTTCAGGATCTTTCTGAAGAACCGGCTGCCTACAAAACATGCCGCTACTCAAAAAAAGGTAACTACTATTTCGACTCATTTACTGGTGCAGAAAAAGATACTACGGGTCTTAGCATTACAGACTATACAACAACAGGCGGATTCGGAGACTACATGCTCAGCCTTAACGGAGTCCTTACAGCCGGAACAATCAATGGAGAAGCATACTCTCTTTACGGTGTAATTCTTTCAACTTCAGACAATATGAACTATGCTCTTTACATCCTGAACAATATATGGCAGGGAGCAAGAGTTACAAATGTAGAACTTGCATGGTCGGTTATTGGAGGTCAGGAACTTAAAAAAGCTCACGGCTCATCAAAAGATAAATTCTTCCAGTACGCAATGAACGGTAAGACTTTAAAAAACATTAAGCTTCTTACAAGTGCAGGAATTTATGACATTCCAGCAAACCTTAAACTTGACGAATACTATACCGGCTCCGAACGATGTACTGCCATACTTGATTCAAATGATGCTGCAAAACTAAATGTAACAATTCCATCTGTATTTACAAATCCAACTGTAACAGTAACTTATTCGAGCGGTCATCATCAGACAGCATGCATTGCAGATGCAGTGACTCCTTCAAATGGTTCTGTAACACTTTCAGAAGCCGTTGATACAGAAGCACACGGAACATACACAGTTACAGTAAAAAGTGATAATTATGCTCCAAAAGTAATAAGCATTTACGGTCCTGTAACAGCTTCGCAGATTACAAGCCTTAACGAATACATTATTAAAGGTAATGCTTATGTACAGGCAGATTCCAGCCTTACAAAATTGAACTTCTTTATAACAAAAGCTCATGAACTTCTTAAAAGAACAGACGCCACTACAAATGAAGCTTCTGAGCTTATAAGCGAACTGTCATGCTGCATCACAGAAGCAATCTCTAAAGGTATAACAGTTGAAGAAAATGCATTCGCTGCTGTTGCAGGTTCAACAAAGAGCAGAACATATAAAGGTCTTTTTAATCCTACCATCCTTAAACCGGAATATGACAGCATCTGGCTTAAATATATAACTCCAATTACAGGAGAAGAAGCCGCAGCTCAGACAGCAGCAATGCTTAAGGCTTCCATAAGCGGTCCTACATACGGAGAAAACCTTACAGAAGAACAGAAAGCCGCAGGTCTCTTTAACTGTGAATTCCAGCCAGATGAAAATGCCCTGCTTACATTCTCTGTTGATTCAAACGGAGCCTACACAATGTCTGATGGAACAGATACATATACATATTCTTATCTTGGAATTTCATACATGGGTGCAAATGACAACTGGCATGCATACTGGCCTTCAATTTTTGAAGAAGGACAGACAACCAGCTTTGAATGTTCAGTTTACAAAGCATCCGTAACAAATGGAAATTACACATATGTCATGCTCTGCCCTGATACACCAGAAGAAACTTATCATATTGAATTAAGGTACGGAACAGACTTAAATGACCTTCAGATTGCCTTAAGCGGGAAATATGCATTCTGGCTTGCAGCTGGAATTCCTCAGAATGCAGATGCAGAAATGATTGAAAACGTAATTAAACTCTTTGTTACAGAAAATCTTGGCGCAGAATAAATAAGCAACAGGTTAAATTTCATGCACAAAGCGCGGAAAATGCTATTTTCCGCGCTTTTTTGTTTGCCAATATAAAATTTCTCTCTTATAGTTTAAATGGGACTAAAACAGGGGCTGCAAAAATCTTTATTTCGGCCTCATTTGTGTCCGCTAATGCGTTTTTAAAGGGAGAACAAGTTATGAAATTTTACAAATGCACAAAATGCGGTCAGATTCTGGAAGCCGTTGACTCAAAATGTGACGGAATTACCTGTTGTGGTGAACCAGTAAAAGAACTTAAGGCAAATACAAGCGACGGAGCTCTTGAAAAACACGTTCCTGTTGTTGAAGTAAAGGGAAACAAGGTAACTGTAAAAGTCGGCTCCGCAGAACATCCAATGCAGGATGACCACTGGATACAGTTCATTGAAATTGAAACAACTAAAGGCGCTCAGCGCAAAATCCTTAATCCAGGCGAAAAACCGGAAGCAACATTCGAACTTAGCGGCGAAGAATTTGTAAAAGCCTACGAATTCTGCAACAAGCACGGACTTTGGGCAAACTCATAGAAAAATGCTCAAGCGTAAAAGCTGTTCCTTGACCGGGAACAGCCTTTTCTTTACTATCTTAGTATGAACGCTGACTTTACAGCAGCGATTCACGTATTTTAATCACTTTATTTAGACTTGATCACTCTTAAAGGACAGGTACTATGAACACAACAGATTTTCACAAAGCAAAAGCTGAACACAAAAAGCTTTCCATGGTAACTTGCTACGACGCAAGTTTTGCACGCCTTATCGACCAGACAGACATCGATTTAATTCTTATCGGTGACAGCGCAAGCATGGTCATTCACGGAGAAAGCACAACAATTCCGGCAACAATTGAATGGATGGCAGAACACACAAGAAGCGTCCGCAACGGAACAGAAAAATACATTGTTTCAGACATGCCGTTTCTATCTACACGCAAAGGACTTGAACATGCAGTTGACTGCGCCGGACGCCTTTTAGTTGCAGGCGCAAACTGTGTAAAAATAGAAGGCGTATTCGGTCAGGAAGAAATAATCCGTCACCTTGTATTAAGCGGAATTCCAGTAATGAGCCACCTGGGACTTACCCCGCAGTTTTTCCAGGCATTCGGTGGCCATAAAATGCAGGGAAAGACAGAAGAAGCCGCAGAAAAAATAATTGAAGAAGCAAAAAAGGCAGAAGAACTCGGCTGCTGTTCAATTGTTCTCGAATGCATTCCGGCCGCACTTGCAGAAAAAATCACTCAGTCTGTATCAATTCCAACCATCGGAATCGGTGCCGGCGTAAACTGCGACGGCCAGGTTCTTGTACTTCAGGACATGCTTGGAATGAGCGGATTTAAGCCTCGTTTTGTAAGACAGTATCTGAACGGTGCCGAACTCATCAAAAATGCACTGAACCAGTACGCTAGCGACGTGCACACAGGAGAATTTCCTAAAGCTGACGAGATTCGGTAAAATACATTCTGAAATGCGTTAAAATACAAAAAAAAGCCGCCCTGTCAGGATTGCACTGACGGAGCGGCAAAACCAGCACAGGCTGTCGGAGTCAGCCTTACTGCTGCTGCACTGTAATATTTTTCATCCAGCGCCGGCTTTTCAAAAGGAAAACGCTTATTATAAGTCGCACAAATTCTTCTATAGAAAGAATCAGATACACCCACCATATAGGAAGCTTAAGCACATACGCGCTGAAAAATCCCAAAGGCACACCAAAAATCCATGGTCCCGTAATGTTTACCGCAGTCATGAACTTAGTCTGACCGCCGCTCTGAAGCACACCACCTCCAATAACCATGTTAAATACTTTGGCTGTAAATACAAAAGCAAAGGCAAAAAGGATTTTTACTGTAACAGCCTGGGTTTCAGGTGCCACATTAAAAAGCCGTACATATAACGGTGCAAGCGCACACACAGCGGCCCCAATTACAAGGCCAGCTCTCACCGTAAGGCGTACAAAATTTCCTGCCTCAGCCCACGCTTCCTCATCCCTTCCAGCACCAAGAGAATTACCTACAATAATTCCAGAAGCATTTGCAACCCCGCAAAGTGCGCCTATTGCAATTCCCTGAATCGGATACATAAGCGTCATAGCAGCACACGGTTCTGTACCTAAATGCCCGTATATAACTGCATACATGTTTTCACTCAGAGCCCAAAGAGCTTCTCCAACAAGAATCGGCCACATTACAGAAATAGTCTTCAAAAGAAAATCTTTCTTAAAATGCAGGGTTGGTCGCATAAAAAGATTTTTCTTTTTCTTTTCCCGGATAAACAGACAGCAGATAATCATCATTTCAACACATTGAGAAATAACAGTGGCTAGAGCCGCACCCGCTTCTTCCATCCTTGGAAAAATCCAGATTCCGTAGATTAAAAGCCAGTTCATTATTGTGTTTGTTAAAATAGCTGCAACACCGGCAACAGCAGGAAGCTTAGCCCTATTCATGTTGCGCAGTACGCAGGAAACAAACAGCGAAAATATTGAAGGAAAATATCCCAGTGCACGAATTTTCAGGTATTCTGCAGCCTTAATAACTGTAATGCCGTCATCAGAATAAAAACGCATTACCTGAACCGGCGCAAAAACAGAAAAAGCAGAAAACACAACTACAAGAAGCGTAGAAAAATACAAGGGAAGATAAAAACTGTCCCTTACCCCATAAGAATCCTTGGCTCCCGAATATTGAGAAATAAGTATTCCGGCCGCAGTAACAATTGCCGCAACCGTAACCGTAAACAGAGAAGTAAATTTTCCAGCAAGACCAATACCGGCAATACATTCACTTCCCATAGAACCAATCATAATCTGATCTATAAGAGAAAGCGAAGCCTGCATAAGAAACTGAACCGTTACCGGCAAAGCAATTTCCCACAGTTTTTTCTTAAATTCTTTATTCATCATATTGACAGAATACAAGCGCTATAGTGTAAAATCTAGCTTAAAAGAGTTGTTTTTATAGCACAAAACTACTATTTTTAATTGTAAAGGAGAGGAATAAAAGCTTATGACACAGTACAGGGAACCCATTCACGAAACAGTTTCTCACGGAAAAAAGACTTTTCCCTATGCAGTCTATCATGCTCGCATTCCGGAATGGCTATTAGGATTTCCGCTTCACTGGCACGACGAATTTGAAATAATTCTTGTTACCTACGGTCAGGGACTTTTTACAGTAAACAGCAGGACAAGCCTATGCCATACAGGAGACGTAATAATCATTCCGCCGGGCTCAATTCATTCAATAGAAAGAAACCAGAACGATTATGTTGAATATTTTAACATTCTGTTTTCCTTTTCACTGCTTGAAGAAAATCCCGAATCTCACTGTTTCAGGAACTTTCTTACTCTGATTTCCGAAAGTACCTGCCTTAAAAACTGCTTTCTGACTCAGGAAAATCCGCTCACAGCAAAAATTGCACCGCTTGCAAAAGATTTAATCGACCATAGGGATGAAAAATATTCCGGCTACGAACTTATGATAAAAAGCCGGCTGTACGAAATTCTTCATCACCTTATAAAAGAAAACCTCAGTGACGAAAAAGCTTCTCCGCAGAGCGAACGCGAAAAAGAAAATGCACGAAAGCTAAAAAAAGTCCTTTCATATACAAAGGAACATTTTGCAGAAAAAATTTCCGTTTCGGAAGCAGCCTCTCAATGTTCCCTTTCAGAAAGCCGCTTTATGACTTTCTTTAAAAATCAGACGGGAACAAGCTATGTGCAGTACCTTAACGACTACCGCCTTGAAGCCGCAGCCGCCCAGATTCAGAACAGTCACACGCCGGTAACAGACGTTGCCCTTCAGAACGGATTTGAAAACATTTCCTATTTTATCCGTTCATTCAAGAAAAAGTTCGGCTGTACCCCGCTTTCATACAGAAAGCAGTAAAAAACAAAACTGGATGCCCGACATTTTTTTCAGGATTTTATTTATCTTTAAAAACTCGACATTTACCCTATTAAAATGGTATATTATTCAAAATTAATACGCCACAGCACCCTATAGAGGTAAAAATATGAGAATTATCAAAACAGCAGAAGAACTTAAAGAAATCCGAAAAAGCCTTGAAGGCAAAAAAATCGGTTTTGTTCCAACAATGGGCGGACTTCATGCAGGACACCTTAGCCTTGTAAACCGCGCAAAATCAGAAAACGAAGTAACAATCGTAAGCGTTTACCTGAATCCAACCCAGTTCAATGACAAGAAAGACCTTGAAACTTATCCTGCAAATTTTGAAGACGACGTTGCACTTCTGGAAAAAGCCGGAGTTGACTACATGTTTACACCGACTTACCCGGTAATGTACCCGGACGACTATAAATACAAGGTAATCGAAACAGATTTTTCCAAAACACTTTGCGGTGCAAAACGTCCGGGCCACTTTGACGGAGTCCTTACAGTTGTAATGAAGCTTTTTAATCTTGTACGCCCTACAAACGCATATTTTGGAGAAAAGGACTACCAGCAGTACCAGCTTTTAAAAGGAATGATAGAAGCATTCTTCCTTGACATAAACATTGTTCCATGCCCAATTGTCCGCGAAGAATCCGGCCTTGCATTAAGCAGCCGCAACAGAAAACTCAGTCCGGCAGGCCTTGCCCTTGCACCGGAATTCCATAAGATTCTTGCAGACAGCGATACAATCGAAAACAAGCACAAAAGACTTGAACAGGCCGGCTTTAAGGTTGACTACATCACAGAAGTAAAAGGACGACTCTATGCAGCTGTATTCCTTGAAGACGTACGCCTTATAGACAACGTATAAGACCGGAGCATTAATTCACCCCTCCAGCAGGGATTATTTTTAGGAGAAAACATGGCAAAAAACATTCTGCTTCACGTAACAGGTTCTATTTCTGCATATAAGGCTGCATACCTTACAAGCATGCTTACAAAAAAAGGATACAGCGTGCGCGTAATAGAAACAGAAGATGCCCTTCAATTTGTCGGCGAAGCAACCTTTGAAGGCTTAAGCCACAATAAGGTAGAAAAAAGCATGTTCGGCAATGCGGATCCAATTCCTCACATAAACCTTGCACAGCACTGGGCAGACTTAATAATAAGTTACCCTTGCAGCGCAAACACAATAAACAGACTTGCCCAGGGGCTTGCAGACGACCTTTTTGGTGCAGTCTGCCTTGCAAACAATTTTGAAAAGCCGCTTCTTATTGCACCGGCAATGAACACAAACATGTTCCGCCACCCGGCAGTTCAGGAATCGCTAAAAAAACTTGAAGGCTGGGGAGCCGTTATTCTTCCATGCGGAGAAGGCGAACTTGCCTGCGGAACAACAGGAATCGGCCGCCTTTTAGAACCGGAAGAAGCATTCAAATATATAGAAAAAAATCTTCCGAAAGACTGAAAACTGCAAGACTTACCGTTGAAGCATAAATTGGAGCATAAGATGAAAATCCTTATTACAGGCGGCGGTTCAGAAGAGCCTATAGACACTGTAAGATACATAACCAATTTCTCTACAGGAAAAACTTCCTGCTTCCTTGCAGAAAAATTTGCAGAAGCTGGAAACGATGTAACCCTTCTTACAGCAGAAAAGGCCTTTCATCCAGCAAAAGAAGTGCCAGGCCTTAAGACTGTGTTTTACAGGACATTCAGAGACCTTGCTTCCAATTTAAAAAATCTCTGCGCCGCTCAGGCTTATGACGCCGTAATCCACGCAGCAGCAGTAAGCGACTACAGCGTTTCTTCCATAATAGTAGACGGAAAAGAATTTCTTCCGGAACAGATTGCAAAAGTTCCGAGCGGCCTTGAACTTACAGTAAAAATGAAGAAAAATCCGAAGCTTGTTGACTCCATAAAATACTGGGCAAAAAAAAGCAAAAAAAATCCCGTTTTAATTGCCTTTAAGCTTACTTCAAAGGCAAGCATGGAAGAACGCAGGGCTGCCGTAGAAAAAGTTTTTTCTTCAAACCAGGATTCTTTCCTTGCCCCCGATTATGTAGTTTCAAATGATTTAAGCGAAATTACGCCGGACTCACACCCGTGCAGGATTTTTTCAAAAGACATGAACACAGCCGCACTTGCAGACAATCTGAACGGACTTTATAAAGAACTTGAAAAACTTACAGCACAGGAGAACTCATGATCCTTACACTAGACGTTGGAAACACACAGATTACAGGAGGTCTTTTTGAAGACGATAAGCTGGTACTACAGTTCAGGCGTACAACAGCCGTAGGAAACAGTTCCGACGAAATCGGACTTTTTCTGCGCTCCGTTATCCGCGAAAACGGCTTTCACTGGCAGAAAATCGACAGAATCGGAATCTGCAGCGTAGTTCCTTCCATTAACTATTCAATCTCAAGTGCCCTTTCAAAATATTTTAATCAGGAAGCGCTTTTTATTCAGGCGGGAATAAAAACAGGATTAAAGCTCAAATATTCAAATCCAAGGGAAATAGGTGCCGACCGAATTGCCGGTGCAATCGGAGCCGTAAGCCTTCACCCAGACAAAGACCTTATAATAATCGACATGGGAACTGCAACGACCATTGACTGCGTTACAAAAGACAGAGAATATCTTGGAGGCGCAATCCTTTCCGGTCTTAAAATCAGCGTTGAAGCACTTGCAAACGGAACCGCAAAGCTTCCTTCTGTAGAAATTTCAAAGCCGGGACACATTTGCGGTACAAATACGGTTGAAGCAATTCAGTCAGGACTGTATTATGGTAACGCTGGTGCTCTTAAAGAATTCTGCCGCCTGTATCAGAAGAATATATTCAAGGATGAAAAACCTTTTATAATCGGAACGGGAGGTTTTGCCCGAATCTTTGAAGAGTACAGCCTGTTTGACGAAGTAAGCCCGGAACTTGTTCTTCTTGGAGTAAAAAAAGCATTGGAGATGAACTCTTAGAATTTCATTAGATTTTGAGGATTGATTTATGGACATCACGATTTTAAAAGCAAAACTTCACCGTGCAACTGTAACAGATGCAAACCTTAATTATGAAGGCTCAATCAGCATTGACACAGAACTTTGCAAAGCAGCAGGAATGCATAACTGGGAAAAAGTAGACATCCTTAACGTAAACAACGGCGAACGCTTTTCTACATACATCATTCCAGGAAAAAAAGGCGAAATCTGCCTTAATGGTGCTGCAGCAAGAAAAGCCTGTCCCGGCGATAAGGTTATAATCGTAACATATACACAGATTCCGGAAGAAAAAGCCGACGGCTGGCAGCCAAAAATCGTTCTTTTAAATGACGACAATTCAATAAAAAACATAAAGTAAAGACATAAAATCCTGATTTTCAGGGCGATTGCACAGTACTTTCTACTTCGCTATAATTTCCCAAAGGAAAAAAACATGAACTCTAACATTAAATTCATAGACGGCGGAGTATGTGCCGCCCAGGGTTTCACCGCTAACGGTGTATTATGTAAAATAAAGGCAAGCCGCACGACAAACGACACTGCCCTCATCTATTCAGAAAAGCCATGTTCAGCAGCTGGTGTATTTACACAGAACCGTGTAAAAGCAGAAAGCGTTAAGCTGAGCAAAAAAAACATAGCAGACGGACGCATTCAGGCTGTAATCGTAAACTCAGGAAATGCAAACTGCTGTACCGGTGAACAGGGTGCAAAAGTTGCTTACCACATGGCAGAACTTGCCGCAAATGCAACTGGCTGTTCTCCGGATGACGTAATCGTATGTTCAACAGGCGTCATCGGTGCCCAGCTTCCTGTAGAAAAAATCGAAGCAAAAATTGATGAACTTGCAAAAGGCCTTTCTAAAGAAGGCCATAAAGAAGCTCGCATTGCAATCATGACAACAGACACTCAGTACAAGGAATGTGCCGTTCAGTTCACTGCAGGCGGAAAACTCTGCAAGATGGGAACAATGTGCAAGGGTTCAGGAATGATTCACATCAACCTTGGTACAATGCTTTCGTTCATCACAACAGACTGTGCAATCAGCCCAAAAATGATCGAAAAAGCACTCCGCGAATCAATTAAAGGAACTTACAACTGCGTAAGCGTAGACGGAGACACATCTACAAACGACACTCTTGTCCTTCTTGCAAACGGAATGGCAGGAAACGCAGAAATCACTTCTGAAGGCGAAGACTACGACGCATTCCTTGCAGCCCTCAACAAGCTTAACCGCGTAATGGCAATGAAAATCGCTGCCGACGGCGAAGGAGCAACACGCCTTGTTCAGTGTACTGTAAACGGCGCACGAACAGTAGAAGAAGCACGCGGACTTGCAAAGGAAGTCATTTCTTCAAGCCTTGTAAAGGCTGCAATGTTTGGAGCAGATGCAAACTTTGGCCGCTTCCTCTGCGCAATGGGTTACAGCGGAATCGAATTTGACCCTGAAAAAACAAACATCTGGTTCACAAGCAAGAGCGGAGCAAAACGCTACTTTGAAGACAACGACAATTTTGAAGTTCACGGTGAAAACAGCGTAAAAGTATACGAAAACGGTGTACCTCTTGTATTTGACGAAGACAAGGCTAAGAAAATCATGAGCGAAGAAGCTGTAGAAATCTTAGTTCAGTGCGGAGACGGAAATGCAAGCGGAACAGCATGGGGCTGCGACCTTACATACGATTACGTAAAAATCAACGGCGACTACCGTACCTAAAATACAGGCTCACACCCAATTGTTAAAAATTTTTTAAATAAAATTTTGCTTTTAAAAAAAAAGTAGTATAATTGTGGTGTGAGTTTTTCAACATTTAATAAGCAGTTCAGTCCGGACAAAGCCAGGTTTCTCTCTTCTCTTGCAGTGAGTATTATCGTAATGTCTGTTGTCTTTGTCCTTACAAATTCCATACTTAACAAAAGCATTCAGACGGCTCAGGAAGAATACATAAACCGCTGTTCCACAACCCTCGACGGTTATTCAAGCGCAGTTTACTTTTACCTTGAGAACTACAAGACATCCCTTGAATCAATTTACGATGAAAACCTGTTAAAGACAGATAATGAAGCAGAAATCCGCAAATGGGTAAAACAGAACCGTCCTCTGCTCCATGACGATTTTAAAAAGCTTTTTTACATAAATAAAAAAGGAATAGCCTATATTGAAGATGACATGATTGTTGATGTCTCTGAAAAAGAATATTTCAAGGAAATAAAGCCTGTAAGCGGAAAAATAAATGTAAGCAACGTATATTACACCGAAAATGAAATAAATCCTGTGGTCATAATTTCAATACCTTATGTAGACAGTAACGGAGAAATAAACGGAGTTTTAGCAGCATCCATTGAAGTTCAAACCCTGTACAAAATCAAAAAGGAAATAGTAAAAGATAAAAACTTTGATCTTTACCTTCAGGATCGAGCCGGAAAATTCATCATCCACATTGATAAAAACTATATCGGAAAAACCTTTACTCCGAACGATAGCAGGCATAATTACGTAACTTCAGAATTCATTTCCTCAAGTGCCCCAGGTTATGTAGAAACCATAGATTCCAGAGGAGAAATTATAGATTTATTTTACACAAAGATACCAACTTCAGACTGGACCCTTGCACTAATTTTCCCGCGTTCACAGCTGGAGAAAATTTACCAGAAACGAAACAGGGAACGTTTTGCAATCCTTGCCATTTCCTTTATTGCAATTTTGATACTGCTTTTTGCACAGAAATATGTTCTTTCATACTTCTACCAGAAACAGGCAATTAAAATTGATTACGATTCCGATACAAACCTCTGGACAAGGGAAAAATTTGAAGACGTAGCCGCAAAACTCATAAAATATTCCCCGAATCAGAAATACATGCTCATCGAATCCGACATAAGGGGATTTAAATTCATAAACCAGAATTACGGCGAAGAAACTGCGGACAAATTAATCTTCTATTTTGCATCAAAATTAAACAAAATTACAAAAGATTACCGCGGAATCATCGGCCACGGATATGCAGACCGCTTTTATTCACTTATCAAAATCAAAAACGTTACACCTTCCATGACGCAGTTCAAGATACGCCTTGAAGAATTAACTGAAGAAATAAAAAAATATGACATTCCGTTCTACCCTAAATTCGGAATTACATTCTTTAATACAAATTCAAAAAAAGACATAAGCATCCGTGAACTGATCGGACAGGCATCATTTGCTAAAAGCTCAATAAAGGACAACATGCTTACTTCCTATGCAATTTACAATGCCCGCATTGTTGATAAAATGAACGAAACACAGTTCATCGAAACAAATGCAGAACAGGCCTTGAACAATAATGAATTCTTTGTTTTGTACCAGCCAAAAATCCTTCTTTCAAATGATAAAATTGTCGGTGCAGAAGCCCTTGTACGATGGAAAACTGCTGACGGAAAATTCTACACGCCTGACAAATTCATTCCGATTTTTGAACAGAACGGATTCATTAAAAAACTTGACTATTACGTATATGACAAAGTTTTTAAGTTCATAGACAACCAGCTTAAAAACGGCGGACCTGCAGTTCCAATTTCTGTAAACATGAGCCGCAATCACAGTAAGCCTGAACGATTCGTAAATGAATTCATGCGCCTTTTCAACAAATACAATATTCCGGCGAATATGATTCAGATTGAAATAATCGAGCGCTCCATAATGGAATACAATACACTCCGCGAAATAACAGAACGGCTCCACAACGAAGGATTTACCGTTGCAATGGACGATTTTGGAAGCGGAGAATCTTCCTTAAACATGCTTTCCAAGGTTCCTGTTGATGTATTGAAGTTTGACCGTGACTTCCTTACCTCTTCTACAAATGATGACGGTTCAATGAACGAAAGGGCCGCAAAATTCATTGCAAGCCTTCTGGAACTTGGCCGAAACCTTGAAAAAGAAACCATTTTTGAAGGCGTTGAAACAGCTGCACAGCGTGACTTCCTTAAGCAGGCTGCCTGTGATCAGGTTCAGGGCTACTTCTATTCACGCCCGCTTACGGAAAATGATTTCATCGAATTCATGAAAAATCATATTTAGCTTAAGTGCATAAAACATCTGCCATATTTGGTAATTGCTCAAAAACTGGTAATACGATATTGTATCTATAAATAATTAAAACAATACGGAATTACCAATGGAAAATACAGAAACACAGATTGAAAACCTTACTGCAGAACAGTGGTCACAGGTACTTGTAGAAGCACTTCCATACTTTAAGAACTGGTGCGGAAAAGTCGTAGTCGTAAAATACGGCGGAAACGCAATGCTTAACGAAGACCTTAAGCAGGCCGTTATGGAAGACATCGTTCTTCTTAATACAATTGGAATCAAAGTTGTTCTTGTACATGGCGGCGGCCCTGAAATTAACCACATGCTTGACCGCGTTGGAAAGGAAAGCAAATTTGTAGACGGACTGCGCTATACAGATGCTGAAACAATGGAAATCGTTCAGATGGTACTTACAGGCAAACTGAATAAGGACATTGTAGGTATCCTTCTTCAGAAAGGCGGAAAAGCCGTAGGTCTTAGCGGTGTAGATACAGGACTTATCCGTGCCAAAAAAACAGACAAAGACCTTGGATTTGTAGGTGATGTTACAGAAGTAAATCCAGACATCCTTGTTTCTCTCCTTGACAAGGGATTCATTCCTGTTGTTTCTACAGTTGCTCTTGGCGAACAGGGCGACTCTAACCGCTACAACATCAACGCAGATACAGCTGCCGCAAAAATTGCAGTTGCACTCAAGGCAGAAAAATTCGTTCAGCTTACAAACGTACCAGGCGTACTCAGAAACATTGACGATCCTTCTACATTGATTAAAAGAATCGAAAAAACTGCAATCGGTTCCCTTAAAGCAACGGGAATCATTGCAGGCGGAATGATTCCGAAAATCGACTGCTGTCTTACAGCTCTTGAAGGCGGTGTTCCTCGTACACATATCATTGACGGACGCGTTCCTCACTCCCTTCTTATAGAAATGTTCAGCGATCGCGGTATCGGTACAATGATTTACTAAAGAATCCTTAAGTTCATAATACTTAAAAAACGGCTGTTCAGCGGGTAAACCTGCCCGTCCGGACAGCCGTTTTTTTAAATGTTTTTTTCTTTATTTATTCTTACTCTATGCTAAAATTAAATTATGAGTATATCAAACGGAAAGAGATTCAGCCCGGTTACAACCAGATTTATTTCTACATTCATAATCTGTGTAATCGTAATGTCAATTGAATTTATATTTACGGGCTCAATTGTAAATGCGGAACTGCACAAAGATGAGCAGCGCTACTATGACAGCAACAGTCAGATGCTTGAAGGCTACGCAAAAGCAATCCACTACAGCCTGGAAAACTACAAGACCTCGCTAATGCTGGCAAATAATGAAAAAATATTGCAGACAAAGAACCCGGTATTAATTCAGGAATGGTTAAAAGAGCACAAGCCCCTTTTTAACAGTGATTTTCATGAACTGGCCTATGCAGATTTAAAGACACACAAAACTTATTTTGACAATGGAGCAGTTGTTCCTATTGGAAGCTTAAATATTGAACCGCACACAGCAAAAGCCACGCCCGATGATTTTATATGGGACATACTATACACCGACCTAACAAATGAAGCAGTGTTTCTGCTGGAAAAACCAATTTTTGGCGAAGATGACAAAATACAGGGATATCTTTCCGCATCTGTAAAGCTCGAAAAACTTGATCAGATTGTAGAGTCAATCAGCACCGCAGAGCATATTTCCGTTTATATTCAGGACCGCTTCGGAAAGTTTATTGTTCATCCAAAGCCGGAATACATAGGAAAAAAATATACTCCGGCGCAGGAAAAATATAAGATTGCATCCTCTTCCATTATTTCCAGCCAGACTGCCGGAATTACAGAAACAGTAGATGAAAACGGTACTGTCATTGACTTAATGTACAGAAAGATTTCTGACTGCGGCTGGATAATATGCATTGCAATTCCAAAAGTCGGACTTAAACAGATTCAAAAGAATAAAATGATAACTAAACTTCTGGTTTACATAATTTCATTTTCCTCTCTCCTGCTCCTTCTGTTTCTAGAGATGTACTTAATCGATCATTTTTACAAGCATCAGCTTATCGAACCGATTTATGATCCGCTTACTGGCCTTATTACAAGACAGCGATTTGAACAGCTTGTAGAAAAACAGCTTAAAGTTGAATCAAAAAATAAAATCATGATTATCGAAGCTGACATCAAGGGATTTAAATTCCTTAATCAGAATTACGGAGAAGAAAAAGCTGACGAACTTATAAAATACTTTTCTGAAAACCTTAATAAACTTGTCTCACTTTACAACGGCGTTGTTGCGCGCGGCTATGCAGACCATTTTTACATCATGCTTAAAGTTCATAATGTCCGCAAAGCCATGTCGGAATTCAACATGAGGCTTCAATATTTTGACGAAAGCGTTAAAAACTCGGAAATTCCATTCTTTCCTAAGTTCGGGATTACATTTATACGGCCGGATTCAAAAAAAGGCGTAACTGTAAAGGAACTTTTGGGGCAGGCTTCATTTGCAAAAAGTACGGTCAGGGATAACATGATTGAACCATATGCAATTTACAATGATCGCATCCTTGAAAAAATCAATGAAGAACACTTTATAGAAAACAACATGGAGGACGCACTTGCAAATGAAGAATTCTATATCGTATACCAGCCTAAAATCCTTTTAAGGACAGATAAAATTGTAGGTGCAGAAGCTCTTGTACGCTGGAAGACTCGCGAAGGCAGATTTTTTACCCCAGACAAATTCATTCCGCTTTTCGAAAAGAACGGCTTTATTACAAAGCTTGACTTTTATGTTTACGACAAAGTTTTCCAGTTTATTGAAAAACAGCTGAAAAACAACGCTCCGATTGTTCCGATTTCGGTTAACATGAGCCGCAACCATAACAAGCCAGAAAAATTCATGCATGATTTCATGACGCTTTTCTCTAAATACAATATTCCTCCGCATTTTATACAGGTAGAAATTATTGAACGCTCTGTAATGGATGACAATACACTCCAGGAAATTACAAACCGTCTGCATCAGGCAGGCTTTACCGTTGCCATGGACGATTTTGGAAGCGGAGAATCTTCGCTTAACATGCTTACAAAAGTTCCTGTAGACGTACTTAAGTTTGACCGGGATTTCCTGCTTTCTTCAATGAATTCAAGCGGCTGCCTGGACGAAAAATCTGCAAGATTCATCAGAAGCCTTCTTGATTTAAGCAAGCACCTTGATAAGGAAACTATTTTTGAAGGTGTAGAAACCCAGGAACAGCGGGACTTCCTTAAATCTGCCGACTGTGATCAGGTTCAGGGCTATTTCTATTCAAGGCCGCTGGAAGAAACTGATTTTATTGATTTTATTAAGAAACATGATTAATAAATAAAAAAGGGCTGACTAATAAGTTAATTTCGGTGGCTGAGGCTCTCGACTCGTAAGAGCACGAAGTATACCACCAAATATAGCATACAAGGTCATTTCGACAGGCGGTTTATGAGCTTGTCGAAGGGCTCAATATCCTTGAAGTTCAAACTTATTAGACAACCCCTTTTTTTATTGCTCCAAATTAAGCAATTTAATTAAAAAGCGGTGTAGAAAGATAGCGGTCGCCAGAATCAGGAAGAAGGACTACAATCGTCTTTCCCTTGTTTTCTGGGCGTTCAGCAAGAATCTTTGCAGCCTTAAGGGCAGCTCCACTTGAGATTCCTACAAGAATACCTTCGCTGCGGGCAAATTCGCGTCCTTCTGCAAATGCATCGTCATTTTCAATTGCAATTACTTCGTCATATATTTTTGTATTCAAAACATCCGGAACAAAGCCTGCACCGATACCCTGAATTTTATGAGGACCGGCTTCGCCTTTTGAAAGTACAGGGCTTGAAGCAGGTTCAACAGCAACAACCTTTACAGAAGGATTCTGTTCCTTAAGGTATTCGCCTACACCGGTAACTGTACCGCCAGTACCAACACCGGCAACAAAAATATCTACCTTGCCGTCTGTCTGTTTCCAGATTTCAGGACCTGTTGTTTTTTTGTGGATAGCAGGGTTAGCAGGATTTACGAACTGTCCCGGTATAATGCTTCCCGGAGTTGCCTTCTGAAGTTCTTCAGCCTTTTCAATAGCTCCCTTCATTCCCTTTGCACCGTCTGTAAGAACGATTTCTGCACCATAAGCCTTCAGAAGGTTGCGTCGTTCAACGCTCATTGTTTCAGGGAGAGTCAGGATTGCGTGGTAGCCCTTTGCAGCAGCAACAGCAGCAAGACCAATACCTGTGTTTCCAGATGTCGGTTCGATAATTGTTGCTCCTGGCTTAAGGATTCCCTTCTTTTCTGCATCTTCAATCATTGCAAGGGCAACGCGGTCCTTTACGCTTCCGGCCGGATTAAAATATTCAAGCTTTGCAAGAATTTCTGCATTTTTAATTCCGGCAGCCTTAGAATAATTATTCAACTTTAAAAGAGGTGTTTCCCCTATAAGTTCCAATGAACTCTGTTTTATATCACTCATAACAAACTCCTATAGCTCATTAAGTTTTTTCTAAAAATAAGTATAACACTAATTCCTACTTTGTCAATAGGAATTAAATGATTTATAAATCAGAACTTCATTTTTTATAGCTATAAAATGATTTCTAGCAGTACAATTTCCTTATATTACTGTACTAATCCATGTAATTTCAGTATTCTTCTATAAATAATCTTTTTCAGGAGCACCAGATGGGAAATCCAAAAGTATTGAATAACTACGGAAGTTTTGACGTTACATTCGTAAAGGGAAACGGCGCAACTCTTACAGACATAAATGGAAAAAAGTACATAGACTTTCTTGCAGGAATTGCAGTAAACGTTCTTGGACATAATTACAGGCCGCTGGTAAAAGCCGTAAGTGCACAGGCTAAAAAGCAGATTCATGTATGCAATTACTTTACAAGCGACATTGGAATCAAATACGCAGACAGGCTTCTTGCCGCAACAGGATTTGAAGGAGTTTATTTCGGAAACTCCGGTGCAGAAGCAAACGAAGCTGCTATTAAACTTGCACGCAAATACGGTCAGCTGAACGGCGGAATAAAACGCAAGACAATCATAACCCTGGACAAATCATTCCATGGACGCACTCTTGCTACATTAACAGCTACAGGACAGGCAAAATTCCACCCGGATGATTTTGCGCCTTATCCAGAAGGATTTAAAACAATTGAAGCAAACAACTTTGAAGCATTAAAAGGTGCCTTTGACGAAACTACAGCAGCCCTCTTTATGGAACCTGTAGAATGTGAAGGCGGCGTAATTCCTCTTGATCCGGAATGGGCAAAGGCAGCCGCAAAAGCTGCACGCGAAGCCGGCGCAATCGTAATGTGCGATGAAGTTCAAACAGGCATGGGCCGCTGCGGTTCCCTTATGGGAAACACACTTCTAGACATAAACCCGGAAGTAGTAACATTTGCCAAAGCCATTGCAGGCGGCGTTCCAATGAGTGCCTGCCTTTACCGTGGCAAGGGAAACGTTTTTAAGGCTGGCGATCATCAGTCTACATTTGCAGGAAATCCACTTGCATGTGCAGCCGCAGAAGTTGTTCTTGAAACAATTACAAAACCAGGATTTTTTGAAAGCGTAAACGAAAAAGGCGAATACATTAAGAAAACAATCGCCGGCTGGAACATTCCATATGTAAAGGACATTCGTGGCCGCGGACTTGTAATCGGTGTTCAGATTGAAAAAAATCCGGTAGAAATAGAAAAAGCCTGCCTTGCAAAAGGACTTCTCTTCTCTACTGCCGGAAGCGACGTACTGCGCTTTGTACCGCCATTGAACATAACATACAGGGAAATAGACGCCGGTCTTGCAATCTTAAAGGAAGTGCTTGACTCCCAGAACTAAACAAAAAAAGGCTGACCTACAGAGGTCAGCCTTCATTATTTACAGCAAAAAATTTTCTGATTATTTCTTCCAGATTTTTTCACGGTTAAAAGTCTGAACGCGATCAGGACCTACAGATACGATTCCAACCTTTGTTCCTGTATAGTCTTCAATGAAGTCAACATATTCTTTTGCAGCTTTTGGAAGCTGACTGTATTTCTTAAGTTCCTTGATAGACTGTTTCCATCCTTTGAATTTCTGAAGTACAGGTTTAGCCTTGTTCAATTCAGGAATGCTTGCTGGGAAGTCTGTAACGATTTTTCCATCAATGTCGTATGCTACGCAGGCTTCAATTTCTTCCATTTCGTCATATACGTCAAGGTGAGTAAGGACAAGGGAATCAATTGAGTTTACGTGACATGCATATCTTAAAGCTACAAGGTCAAGGTAACCGCAGCGGCGTGCACGGCCAGTTGTAACACCAAATTCATTACCAGTATTGCGTACATAGTCACAAAGTTCGCCTTCTGATTCAGCATTGAATTCTGTTGGCATAGGACCATTACCTACGCGAGTTTCATAAGCTTTGAATACACCGTAAACCTTGTCCAAAGCGCGTGGTCCGATTCCTGAACCGCTTGAAGCACCGTAACTTCCTGAAGCTCCAGAAGAAACGTAAGGATATGTACCTGAATCAATGTCAAGCATTGCACCCTGTGCGCCTTCAAAAAGGATATTTTCCTTGCGGATTTCCCACATTTTTGAAGCAATATCGATTCTCATCTTCAAAAGCTGTTCTTTATACTGATTCAAGAATTCTTTATCTGCATCATCAAGATCGTTCCACTTTTCATCCCAATCCAAATCAGCAAGACGAATACCGTCACGTTCAGCTTTCTGGGAATATGTAGTTCCGATTCCACGGCCTGTTGTTCCGATAGGGCGCTTGCGTGCTGCATCACGATCTTTGTCCATCTGGCGGTAACCAGGCAATGTGATATGAGCGCGGTCAGAAATAAATACACGACCTTCCCAGTTTATGCCGTTTTCTGTAAGCATCTTAAGTTCATTAAAGAGTGCTTCCGGTTCAATTACCATTCCAGAACCAAGAAAAACTGTTTTATTAGGATAAAGGATTCCAGACGGAACCTGGTGCAATGCATATTTTTTGCCGTCAACGACGATTGTGTGTCCGGCATTAGCTCCGCCGGCAAAGCGGCATACATATTTTGCATCCTGTGCAAGATAATCTACAATCTTGCCCTTTCCTTCGTCACCCCACTGGGCACCCATTACAACAACGTTCATCGTGTACCTCATCTCCGCCGCAGCGGAAAATTCACTTCGTTAAAGATATTCGTAGAAGCACCGCAAAATCACAAGTGTTTTTACTCACCGATAATATCACAAAGATAAAAATTGCTCAATGAACCAGAAAAAAAATCTGCATTTTAGTATAAACACTATACAGAATCCCCCCCCTAAATGATACAAACGAATGTT
>Ga0310695_10001298_pt1 | contig 60013 bp, 42 predicted proteins | sample RumenRJG_04DNA_FD_203882 | JGI IMG/M metagenome (GOLD analysis project Ga0310695, IMG submission 203882) | Bovine rumen microbial communities from Lethbridge, Alberta, Canada - RJG_04 (v2) (version 2) | ecosystem: Host-associated > Mammals > Digestive system > Stomach > Rumen | place: Canada...
ACGACCGTGTGAGCCGCTTTGCCGGCGAGAGCAAATATCCCTTGTCGAAGATGCTGAACTTCGCCATCGACGGCATCACGTCGTTCTCAGTGAAGCCCGTCCGTATGGTATTGGCTATGGGCATCGTCTTTGTCTTCATCGCCTTGCTGATACTCCTCTACGTGCTCCATTCGTGGATGAACAATACAGCCGTCCCTGGCTGGGCATCGCTCATTGTTTCGATGTGGTTCATCGGCGGTTGCATCCTCATCAGCCTGGGCATTATCGGCGAGTATGTCGGTAAGATATACATCGAGACGAAACATCGGCCGCGCTATCATGTGAAGGCCATCCTGAGTTGCTTGGCGATGTTGTTCGCTTTCAGTGTCAATATGCCGGCACAAAAGCGCGAGCGCTACGAGTTTTACAAGAATTTCCCTGTCTATGCCGACTCTGTCATCGCCCATCTCGACTATCCCTTGGCATGGGGAAACAGCAAGACGAAGAACTTCAAGAAGTGGAAACGCCAGGCACGGCAGAAGGTGCTGGAATGTATGGGAACCTCCCCTAAAACCTTCCCTAACCCCTCCGAGGGAGAGGAATTGAGCAATCTTCAGGCGTTGAAGACCTATAAGGTGGATATTGACAGAGGGTGGTACCATATACCGGCCCTGCTGATGATACCCGAGGGAGAGGGACCTTTTCCTGCCGTCAACCTGCTGCACGACCACGGGGCGCATCTTTTCATCGGCAAGGAGAAGATGATCAGGCCCGTAGACGATGCGGAAGAGGTGCTTCAGGATGCCGACCAATGGGTGGAGAAGCTTTACGGCGGACAGTATCTTGGCAACTATCTTTGCTCGAAAGGCTACGTCGTGCTGGCTGCCGATGCACCGATGTGGGGCGAGCGAGGGCGTGCTGAAGGAGCCGACCGCAGCCAGTATGACGTAGTGGCGGGCAATATGATGATGTACGGTCTGAACCTTTGCGCGCAGATGACCTACGACGATATGGCTACCACTCGTTTTTTAGCCACGCTGTCCATGGTGGACAAAGAGCGTATCGGCTGTGTGGGCTTCTCGATGGGCGGCTATCGGTCGTGGATGCTGTCGGCCCTGAGCGACGAGATTAACGCTGCTGCAGCCGTCTGCTGGATGGTGACGACCGACGTACAGATGACGTGGCGCTATGGACGGAAGGAGAACGGCGGCTTTGCCAACACGATTCCCCTTCTGCGGCAGTATATGGACTATCCGCACATTGCCTCGATGGCTTGTCCGAAGCCGATGCTCTTTATCAGCGGACGTCAGGACAAGCTGTTCCCCGTAGAGGGTGTAGAGCGCGCTTTCGGCATCATGCACGACGTATGGCTCAGCCAGAAAGCCGACGACGCGTTGCAGACAGAACTTTGGGACATGCCCCACGAATGCAACAAGGAAGTGCAAGAACGCATCCTGCACTTCCTCGATGAGCATCTTTCCATCAAAGATTGATACCTTTTTTATTTATTCCGCCTTTACCAGTTTGAAAAGCTTGTCGCTCTCGCGAACTTTTTCCGGTACGGCTATCGACACCCTCATGCCTTGCTCGGCACGCGGAATGGGTCCGTTGTTGCCATGAATCTCGGTGGGCGTCACGTAGATGACACCCGTCGTAGGACCTGTGATGAGCAGTTTGTCGCCAGGTTCGAAAGTGGTGGCTTCCACCTGAAACTCAGCTACGCCAATTTTCGAGAAATACTTACGTCCCTTGCCCACATACACCTTTCGTAAGGTGGCATTCGAGCCGTAGTTGCTGTTCCATTCGCCCAGCGTCTGTCCTTGATAGTAGCCATCCCAGAAGCCGCGGTTGAACACACTTGCCAAGCGTTCATCCCATTGATCTTTTCGCTCTTCGGTGAATGTGCCGTCGATGACACTCTGGATAGCCTCTTTGTAGCACTGCACGACGTTGTAGACATATTCCGGACCGCGCGCCCTACCTTCTATCTTATACACCCTGACACCAGCCTTCATCATGCGGTCGATGAAGCGGATGGTCTTCAGGTCTTTCGGACTCATGATATACTTGTTGTCGATCTCTAACTGCGTGCCCGTCTCGTTATCGGTCACGGTGTACGAGCGTCGGCACAGTTGCATGCAGGCACCCCGGTTGGCTGACCGTCCGGTGTTCTGCAGCGACAGGTAGCATTTGCCCGAGATGGCCATGCAGAGCGCTCCGTGGCAGAACATCTCGATGCGGATGAGGTGGCCACTGGGTCCGCAGATATGCTCGTCGACGATGTGCTGGTAGATCTCGGCCACCTGCTGCATGTTCAGTTCGCGTGCCAGGACGACGACATCGGCAAACTGAGCGTAGAATCTGAGCGCCTCGATGTTCGAGATGTTGAGTTGTGTAGAGAGGTGCACCTCCACCCCCACGCGGTTGCAATAGGTCATGACAGCCACGTCGCTGGCAATGATGGCCGTGATGCGAGCCTCGCGAGCTGCGTCTACAATCTGGTGCATCGTCTCGATGTCCTCGCCGTAGATGATGGTGTTGACGGTGAGGTAGGTCTTGATGCCGTGCTGCTGGCAGGTGGCGGCTATCTCCTTCAGGTCGTCGATGGTGAACGGGTTGGCAGAGTGCGAACGCATGTTGAGCTGTCCGATGCCAAAGTATACAGAGTCGGCACCCGCCTGGATGGCAGCTGCCAAGCTCTCGCGTGACCCCACCGGAGCCATTATTTCAAAGTCGTTGATATTGTAGCAATTATCCATTATCAATTATCAATTATCAATTATCCATTATCAATTATCAATCGTTGCTGGTTGCGGCACGGATTGGCATACATCGTCAGGAGACGTTCGCGCAGGAAGTCGTCGTCGCGGTTGGGTAAGTCAATCTTGGCGAGTTGTCCTTTGATGTACTGCTTGAAGTGTTGCTCATCGTCGACCGTATATTGATCAGCATATTGCTTACCATCGAGCCAGTCGGCAGCGATATAGTTGCAGGGATAGAGTTGGTAGTGGAGGTGTATCTCGTTGTCGATATGGGTGGCGATGAGGTCGAAGAGTTTGTTGCGCGGTGTCTGCGGATCAATGGTGTCGAGCCACTCGTCGATGCACTCAGCACAATGATAATGGATGCGCCCTTTGTAGCCCATGATGCCTGTCTGCATGCTCACGACATCATCACCGGGAGCCTTCTTCCACGAGGGATTGTCACGCTTGAGCTGCATCTCGCGCGCCTTGAGGAAGTCGCAGGGGTCGTATTCGTAGGAGATGGCGAGTGGCACGATGTGCAGCTGCTGCAACCGTTCGATAGAACTGCCCGTACCGCCCATGGCCATCATCTTCAGAATGGCGGGTTGTGTGCGGTCGTTGCTGTCTTTCGCCCTACCCTCGCGCTGAGCAATCCAGATGTTGTCGTTCTTCTCGCTGACGACGAAGTGCATATATTCGGCCATCCGCTTGCTGGCACGCATCATCTCCATCGGAGGCAGCGAGCGTTCAACGATGAACGACTTGTTCACCCTCACCAAATCTTTCACCCATGGCAGCGAGAGCAGGTTGTCGCCGATGGCTATCTCGCAGGTGGTGTCGAAGCCTGCATCGACGAGGAGCACATCGAGCAGAGCTGAGTCGAGTACGATGTCGCGATGGTTGCTCACGAAGGTATAGCGTTTTGTGGTGTCGATGGCCGCGATGTCGATGTCGCAGCCGTTGCTGGCTTTCTGGAGCAGCTGTTTCAGGAAGTGATAGGGGAAGGCTTTCTGAAACTCGAGGTTGGTCTTGCAGCTGCGCATCTTCTGTGCCAATGCCTCAAAGGGCGTGTTGGGGAAGACAGCTGCGATGACCTGCCGAAACTGTTTGTCGGCGATGAGGCGCTCGTAGACTTCGGGCAGCTCTTCAGGCTCGTAGGGACGTATGCGGTCGTATTCTTGGGGGATGTTCATATTTTTAGGGGGATTTCGGGTGATTAGGGATTTCTGGGATTTCGTTATTTTGGAATTTCGTTATTTCAATGCTTCGATGTTGCGGCATTTTTCTCGTGCAAACTCCCAGATGACGATACCTGCCGAGACGGCGACGTTCATCGAGTGTTTTGTTCCGAACTGCGGTATCTCCAAGCAACCGTCGCAGGCATCGACAACTTCTTGGTGAACGCCCTTCACCTCATTGCCCATAACGATGGCATGCTGGGTGTTGGGGTGTTGGGGTGTTGGGGCGGTGATGGGCAGTTTGGTGCTTCCCTCAGCCTGTTCTACGGCATAGACGAAATAGCCCTGATTGTGGAGATGCTGCACAGCTTCGAGGGCAGAAGGGAAATAGTGCCAGCTGATGCTATCTTCCGCCCCGAGTGCTGTCTTGTGTATCTCCGGATGAGGCGGGCAGCCCGTAATGCCACACAGGTAGATGGCTTCGATGCGGAAGGCATCGGCTGTACGGAAGATGCTTCCCACGTTGTACATCGAGCGAACATCGTCTAATACGACGATGAGCGGCAGCTTCCTGGCTGCGTGGAACTCATCCACCGTCAGGCGGTTCATCTCTATCGTTTTCAGCTTACGCATCATTCTTCACTCTTCATTCTTCATTCCGAAAGCTACGGCATACATCCGCATTTGCTTCACCATGGCGAGCAGTCCGTTGCTGCGAGTGGGCGACAGATGGTCGTGCAGTCCGATGCGGTCGATGAAGTAGAGGTCGGCATCCATTATCTCCTTGGGCGAATGGCCGCTGAGCACGCGGATCAGCAATGCCACGATGCCCTTCACAATAAGCGCGTCACTCTCTGCCTGGAAGTCGATGATGCCATCGTGATAGTCGGCCTGCAGCCACACGCGGCTCTGACAGCCGTCGATGAGGTTGCTTTCCGTCTTGTATTTCTCGTCTAAGGGTTCCAGTTCATTGCCCAAGTCGATGAGCATCTGATAGCGGTCCATCCAGTCGTCGAAGCCAGAGAATTCGTCTATCACCTCGTCTTGCAGTTCGTTGATACTTTTCATCTTGTTTTTATTGTTTTTTATTTACGGCAGCAAAATTACACAAAACCCACGATTTACGGTAGATAGACGCTTATCTTTTAAGTTTTCTTTGCTTCTCCTAATTGATAATTATTTATAAATAAGTATTCGGTTTGGTGGGTTTACAGAAAAAAAGCGGTAATTTTGCAACCGATTATGCGCTATGGCGTACGTATGATAGTATTGTCTGCCTGCCTTGTCGGCATGATGTCGGCATCGGCACAGAGCAAAAAGAGTGGCCGTGTCAAGCCCGAGGACATGCGGGTTGACATGGACAGTCCTACGTTTGTGCCCATGGTGAAGGTGAGCAAGACGCTCTACGAAGGCGACAGCATCCAGTATGTAGAGTTGAACAACATCTACGTCTCGGAGGAGCCGACGTTCAAGAACGAGAAGCAGCGGCAGGCCTACAACCGGCTGGTGTACAACGTGAAGAAGGTGCTGCCCATTGCTAAGGAGGTGAACCGCGTGATTGTCGAGACGGGAGCCTATCTTGAGACCCTGCCCAACGAGAAAGCTCGCAAGGAGCACATGAAGCGCGTAGAGGCCAACCTGAAGGAAGAGTATGGCCCAAGGATGAAGAAGCTGACCTATTCGCAGGGCAAGCTGCTCATCAAGCTGGTCTACCGCGAGTGCGACAGTTCGTCGTACGAGCTGATACAAGCCTTCATGGGACCCGTCAAGGCCGGTATTTGGCAAGCCTTTGCCTGGGCGTTCGGTGCGTCGCTGATGAAGAAGTACGACGCTCAGGGTGTAGACCGACTGACGGAGCGCATCGTGCTGCAAGTGGAGGCAGGACAGTTGTAATTGAGAATTGACAATTGATAATTGAGAATTGATATGAATTACTTAGACAGGAACGAATTTAACTTTGAGCCATCCGAGCTGGTGAAGGAGACTATCCGCAACTTCGACATTGGTAAGCTGGCTTTCTATACACGTATCTACGACGAGGGGAAAAAAAGTATCTTTTCGGTTTATCTGAGCGAGCTTTATGATATACCTGAGCGTCAGGTGCTGTTGGGATATGGTGCGGAGGACTTGCTGAAGAAGGCTACGCACTACTTCCTGACAATGGGACAGTCGCGGAAGATGCTCATCCCGAAGTTCTCGTGGTGGTACTACAGTTCGATAGCTTCAGAGGTGGACGGCGAGGCCATCCAATATCCTGTCTACGAAGACGGTAACACCTATCGCTACGACTTCGACGCACTGCTTGACATGGTGAACGAGCACAAGCCCGCCATCCTGCTTGTCGCTTCGCCCAACAACCCCACGGGCAATGCGTTGACGACAGACGAGATGGAACACCTCGTGAGCAGCATCCCGCAGCAGACCATCGTCGTTGTCGACGAGGCTTACGCTTCGTTCGTGAGCAACGATGCCTCGTATATCCGCCGACTGGTGGAGTCGCACCCCAACATCATCGTGTGCCGCACGCTGAGCAAGTTCTACGGTCTGCCCGGACTGCGCATGGGCTTCGGCTTTATCGGTAAGGGAGAGGTGATGGAGCGTTTCGCCCGCTATGCCAATATGTATCTCGGCTACGACCGTCTGTCGGAAGAGGTGGCCATCGCTGCCCTGAAGAGCGACGACCACTACCGCGAGGTGGCTCGCGTGATGCAGGAAGCTCGCGAGATGTACACCCGCGAGGTGGGTCAGCTGCCGGGCTTCAAGGTGTACGAGAGCTTGGCCAACTTCATTCTCATCAAGTATCCTATTGCGCTGAAGGAGCGTCTGCAGGAGGCTTTCAAGGCACAAGACTACAAGGTGAAGTTCATGAACGAGCCCGACATCAACGAGCACATGCGCATCACGTTGGGACGCCGTGAACAGAACCGCGTCGTCTGCGACACGATTGTCAGGATAGGGCGTGGTAACGAATAGTTTTTGTTATTTAAGACTACGAATTAAACGAATTAAACGATTTTTTTGGATATTCCGAAATTCGTGTAATTCGTGATGAAAGAAAAAGATAAAAAAATGCTTGCAGTAATATTGGCAGCGGGAATGGCTTCGCGGTTGAGACCGCTGACTGACGAGAAGCCGAAGTGTTTGTTAGAAATAGGTGGCCGTACGTTGTTGCAACGCACGATGGATGCCTTGGTGGATGCGGGCATCACCGAGTTTGTCGTTGTGACAGGCTATCGTAGTGAGATGATACGGCAGTTCATCACCGACCACTACAACCTGATGCCTATGTCGTTCCTCCCTGCAGAGGGACGGCTGACTGTCCACTTCATCGATAATGCCGACTATGCCACGACGAACAATATCTACTCGCTCTGGCTCACACGTCCCTATGTCAACGGAGCCGACTTCCTGCTCCTTGATAGCGACATCCTCTTCGATCCCGCTGTGGTGGAAAAGGTGTTGCAGGCAGAGGGAACCGTATTGGCTCTGAACCGTCATGAACTGGGCGAGGAGGAGATGAAGGTGATTGCTGATGACGAAGGGAAGGTCGTGGAGCTTAGCAAGACGTGCAACATCGAAAAAGCTATCGGCGAGAGCATCGGCATTGAGAAGATCATGGCCGACTATTCGCTGGCACTCTTTCAGGAGTTGCGCCTGATGATCAACGGCGAGAAGCTCGTCGACATTTTCTATGAGCGTGCCTTCGAACGACTGATTCCGCAGGGACATCAGTTCAGCATTGTCGACACGACAGACCTCTTCTCCATGGAGCTCGACACGGTGGAAGACTTCCAGAAAGCACGATTGATAATTGATAATTGACAATTGATAATTGATAATTGACAATTGATAATTGATAATTGACAATTGATAATTGATCACCCAACAAACCATCAACACCCATCACCCATCACCCAACACCCATGCCCCAGTACGACATAGAATCAGTGCACCAGCGCATCCTGCGTATCCTCACGGTTTTCGACCAGACTTGCCGTGAGCATCAGTTGCGCTACTACCTCTGGGCAGGCACCATGTTAGGCAGCGTGCGCCACAAGGGATTCATTCCCTGGGACGACGATGCCGACATCGCCATGCCGCGCCCCGACTACGAGCGGCTCATCAAGCATGCTGCTGAGTGGTTGCCCGAGCCGATGGAGCTGGTGTGTGCTGAGAATGATGCTGCCTATCCCCTACCCTTCGCGAAGGTTCAGGATGCCTCGACAACGTTGGTAGAACGCTTTCATCTGCACTATCTCGGAGGTATCTATATCGATGTGTTCCCCATCGACGGCACACCCAAGGGGGCATTGCACAGAAAGCTGCACTTCGGCCGTTACGAATATTGGAAGCGCGTGCTCTATCTGTTGCACCGCGACCCCTACAAGCGCGGCCACGGTCCTTCGTCGTGGGTGCCGTTGCTTTGTCGCAGGATGTACACGATGCAAGGCGTTCAGCAACGCATCCGCCGACTGTTGATGAAGTACGACTACGAGCAATCAGCCCTTGTTGCCGACTACGACGACGGCTCGCACGGCTGTATCAGCAAAACAATACTGGGTTCCCCTACCCCATGCGTTTTTGAAGGTGAGCGCCTGATGGGTGTAGAACAATACGATGCCTACCTTACTAATAAATACGGCGACTATATGACTCCGCCCGACGGTGACCACCAGCGGCAGCACAGTTTCCACTTGCTCGACTTAGACACGCCCTACAGAGCATACAAGCAAAGGCATTAATCTGTCAGGAAGTCTTTTCAACAAACAATTCTCTAATTCTCAAATTCGTGATAATGAAGATTGTAGTGGCAGAAAAGTATCAGTCAATGGGCGACCAGCTGAAAGCTCTCCCCCACCCTACTGCTGAGGATGCTGGCGAGGTGGTCTACCAGAAGCGCAATGAGGTGAGGCGCGTCGTGGTGGATGGTAAGCCATTGATGGTGAAACGCTATAAGCGGCCGAACATGCTGCAGCGCTTCGTCTATACCTTCTTCCGCCCGTCGAAGGCCGAACGTGCCTATCGCTTTGCCGCCATGTTCAGGGAAAGAGGCATCGAGACGCCTCATGAGGTGGCCTATATGGAAGAGCGCCGCAACGGACTCTTTGCCGACAGCTGGTTTGTCAGCGAGGAAGCAACGGGAACAGAGAGTCATCTGCTGCTGCGCGAGGTGCAGGAGTTCAGCCATGAGCTGGCCGATGCCGTGATGGCTCAGGTGGTCATGATGCACAGCAAGGGCATTCTGCATGGCGACCTGAACCTTTCCAATTTCCTTTGTACGCCGACAAAAGAAGGCTATCGGTTCAGCATGATTGACACCAACCGCTCGCGTTTCTGCCAGGGATGGCCTTCACGACGGCAGTGTGTAAAGAACCTGGTGCGGCTGACGCATCGCCGCGACCTCTTCGAATATCTCATCAGCAGCTATGCCCGCCAGCGCGGTTGGGACGAGCAGCAGACGGTTAGCGAAGCCCTTCACGAACTTCATCGCTTTGAGCATCGTATTATCAAGTGATGGGTGTTGGGTGATGGGTGATGGGTGTTGATGGTTTGCCAGGTGAGAGGTGAGCGGTTATGAGGTTTTAAGGTGAAGCATCGCTTCCTGTAAGGCATTGCGGAGGAAGCCCCCTTCAGACATTTTCTGACTGACGCGACTGACGTTGCGAAGCAACGTGGCGTGTTTTTCCGATGTGATGGCGGCCAGTCTTTCGCCCAACTGCCTGATGCTGTCGATACACAGTCCGATACCCTCTTTCTCTACGATGCTGGCCAAGGCAGCCTCTCGCCAAACGATGACGGGCAGTCCGGCACGGATATAGAACGACAGTTTGTGCGGACTATTGTAGCGCAGATATTCGCCGAAGTTGCCTGTGCAGGAATCCAGAGAGTCGCCATCCCAGACAAGACCGTAGTCGCCTTCCACCTTTTCGATAAACTCTTCGGCCGGCATGAAGCCTTTGATGACGACCGAGGGTGACGGTTGTAGGCCGGGCAGTCCGTCGGCATTGCCATAGACATGCAGCTGATAGTCTTTGGCGATGTCGCCCATCTGCAGCATGAAGGCATTCTTCCGCATGGCCAAAGCTCCGGCGTAGACGATGATGGGGAGTTCTTTCTCGTACCTCGTACCTCGCACCTCGCACCCTCGAAAAATGTCGGAGCGATAGTCGTGCAGTCCCAAGGCCCCCATGGGTATTGTCAGACCTTTCTGTTCGAGCCACTGCTTCATCACTTCGTTGGAGGCGATGACATAGTCGGCATTGGACAATCGGCCTATCTCCTGCCCGACCGTCAGTTTGCGGCGACGCATCGACCCTAAGTCGTGGATGAGCGCTACCACGCGAGCCTTGCGCCAATGGGCCACTCGGCATACAAGCGTAAAATATTTCTTCAGCGGATACTGCAGGACGACGACATCGCCCTTTCTGACACAGAAAGCGTATTTCACGATGCCCATGAGATTGAGCACGAAGGTGAGCACCTTGTTGCGATAGGTGGTACGTCGGAGCGCCAGGTTGACGGCTCCCATCTCGGCCAGTGTATCTTCGTAGTCGGTCTTCGCCTTGTTGCCCGATGAGGTCAGTCCTCGATAGTTTCTTGAAATATAACAAATGCGCTGCATAACCTCTTAATTCTCAATTCTCAATTGTCAATTCTCAATTGTCGGTAAATGTCGAGCACTTGCTGCGCGACGTTGCTGTTCTCGAAGCGTGTGATATATTGCTGTGCCTTGGCGATGCGATTGTCGCGCCCGTCGGACCCTTTCAGCACCCGACGGATAGCCTGGGCCATTGCCTCGTCGTCGTCAGGATCGACATACAGACAGTCGGGACCACCTGCTTCTTCCAAGCAACTGCCCGTGCATGCCACGACGGGAAGACCGCTCTGGATGGCCTCGATGATGGGGATGCCGAAGCCCTCGTAGCGTGAAGGGTAAACGCAGGCGTCAGCCATCTGATAAAGGGCGGGCAGGTCGCTGTTGGGCACACCGTGCAGTATTTTCACCCGCTGTTGCAAGCCATTGTCGGCGATGTATTGGCGCACCTTGTCGCAATAGGGCGTAGCTTTGCCCACGACAACGAGAGCGATGTCTTGTGGCAACCTCCTGAGCGCCTTGACGGCCAGCAGGATGTTCTTCCGTTCCTCGATGGTGCCCACGTTGACGATGTAGCGCGCGGGCAGCATATAGCGTGCGTTGACATCCTGCAACTTGTCCTCGCTCTCGCGCAGTTTGAAGAAGGTGCTGCACGACTGGTAGACGACGCTGATCTTCGCTTCGTCGACATCGGCGTAGTGCATGATGTCGCGCTTCGTACACTCGCTGATGGCAATGATGCGGTCGGCCTCGCTGACCGTCTGCAAGAACTTACGGCGGTAGATCAGGCGGTCTATCCGCGAATAGTATTCCGGATGGCGCAGGAAGATGAGGTCGTGGATGGTGACGACGCTGCCGATGGCTGCCTTCCGGATGCCCCAGGGCAGTTCGCCGGAGAGTCCGTGGAAGATGTCGATATGGTCGCGTTGCAGGTCGTTCACGATGCCTTTCGAGCGCCACAGCCATTTCGGCAACTTCTTCTGCGGATAAACAAAGCGCATGTTGTCGCACGGTCGGACCTGTCGGCACAGCTCTTCGCGTCCTTTGTCAGGCGTGTAGAGCAGCAGCTGGCAGTCGTCTGGTGCGACATCTGCCAGAGCATTGACCAGAGTGCGCCCGTAGCTGCCCAGCCCGGTAGCGTTGTGTGTGATGCGTTTAGCGTCGAATCCTATCTTCATCTCCTCAATTATCAATTTTCAATTCTCTCTGTCTTTTCCATCGTTTGTGCGACCAGAGGTAGTATTGCGGTGCGCGGCGTACAGTCTGTTCGAGCAACTGGAAATAGCGGCGCGTCAGTTCATGCTCCTCCATCTGTTCAGGATGTTCGGTGATGAGGTGTGCCGTGCAGACATAGCGGCCCCGTTGCGGGCGCTCCATATCAATGTAGAATACGGGTTGGCGCATCTTGCGGATGATGCGTTCGGAGCCGGTAAAGACGGGAGTGTCGTGGCCCAGGAAGTCGAGCCACAGATGGATGTTCTCCCATTTGGGTCCCTGGTCGGCGATATATCCGAAGATAGACAGTCGGCTCTCTTGTCGCAGCTGTACCAGTTTGCGCAGGATGTCGTTGCGTGCCACGCAGGTGCCGTAGTGGCTCTGTCGTATCTTCAGAAAGAGGCGGTCCATCGCCTTGTTGCGCAGCGGCTTGTAGATAAGCCCCATCACAGCACGGCTCTCCTCTCTCCTCTCTCCTCTCTCCTCATCGTCCTTCCGTACCTCGTCCTTCAGTATCCCCCATCGCTTCATGCCGAGCGCCGTTGCGGAGAGATACTCCCAGTTGCAGTAGTGTCCGAGCATCCACGCGACCGACAGTCCCTTGTCCAAATATTTCTCCACCTCGTCGCATCCGCGAAACTCGAGGTGTCGGAGCAGTTCGTCGTCGCTGACATGGAGCAGCTTGATGGTCTCTACGGCATAGTCGCACAGCCAGTGGTAGAACTGTCGCTCGATGGTTTTTATTTCAGCGCTACTCTTTTCCGGGAACGACGTAGAAAGGTTCTTCCCGACCACCTTGCGCCGATACCTTATGATATGGTACACCAACAGGTAGAGGCCATCGCTCAGGGCGTAGAGTGCTCTGTAGGGCAGCAGTGCCACGAGCCATGCGAGGCTATAGACGATATGATATGTCATTTTTTTTGGATAGCTATTGTTTTCAACACTTTGCTTTAAAAAAACTGATGCAAAGATACGAAAACTTTTTGAATCACACTTGCTTTTCACTGAAAAAGTAGCAAAACCTTTGTTGCTGACACCGACATAGATGGTTTCTGAGCTTGCCGAAGATGCTTTCTGAGTCTATCAGAGACCATCTTTGACAGGCTCAGAGACTATCTTTGACAAGCTCAGAGACTATCAACGACAGGCTCAGAAACTATCAACGACAGACTCTGCAACCATCCCTAAGAGCAGCGCAACGTTCGCAGAAAAAGTTTTATCAAAAAAGGTCAAACACCTCACCAAATGGCTCTGAATCCCACTGTTTATCGGCCTTCCCGATGGTGAGGTGTTTATTCATCACCTCACCAAAGTCCTCACCAGTGCCCCCACCATCCTTTGCTTCTTATGCGCTGTTGCGACGCAAGGATGCGTCGCCTCCTACCATTACCTGATGGTGAGGTGTTTGGTGAGATGTCTGGTGAGGTGTTTGGCGAACACCTCACCATCCGAAACCCGCTGTGGTAAAGGGTTTTCCGTTATTTTGGTGAGGTGTCAGAAACTTTTGCACATATGCTTGCAACTCTTGATCGTGAAGCTTTTTCTTCATTGAATGTGTAATTTTTTTGCATGTTGCGCGACTAATAGAGAAAAGACAAACAATCAAGACACTTGAAGAAAATGAAAAGAAGCATGAGACAGGCTGCACTCTTAGCAGCCATGATGGCAAGTCTGACGGCGATGGCCCAGACACAAGATGTAGGCGGCAGAGTGATTGACGAAAACGGTCAGCCGCTGCCGTTTGTGAACGTTGTCATGTTGTCGCTGCCCGATTCTGCTTTTGTGCAGGGAGCAGTGACCGACGAGCATGGTGTGTTCCGTATTCCGAACAAGCAGGAAGGGGGTCTGCTGCGACTGACGTGTATCGGCTACGAGACCATGTTTCTCCCCTATCAAGGAGCTGTCGACCAGACCATCCGGATGAAGGAGGAAACACGGATGATCGGCGAAGTGGTGGTGAAGAGCCCGTTGCCACAAACCCATGCAAAGGGCGATGCCATGCGGACCACCGTTGCGGGAACCATCTTGGAGAAAGCAGGGACGCTGAGCGATGCGCTGTCGAAGATACCATCGATAGAAGCAGAGCGCGACGGCGTTGTGAAGGTGTTGGGGCGTGGTGATGCTGAGGTGTATATCAACGGGCGACGAGTGCAGGACAACAGCGAACTTTCCCGACTGCGCTCCGACCAGATACAGCACGTCGATGTGGTGCAGAATCCCGGTGCCCGCTATGCCGCATCAACAAAAGCCGTGGTGCGCATCACGCTAAAGAAAGCTCAGGGCGAAGGCTTCAGTTTTCAGGATAACCTCGGCGGTATGTATAAATATGGCCATACGCTGACCAACAGCCTCAATGTGAACTATCGCACGGGTGGACTCGACATCACCGCCTCGCTCTGGGCAGGCCGCTATGGTCACACCAAGTCGCTGCAAGACAACACCCTGACCTACTATGCAGGGCCGAACAAGATGGAGGGCGTCAGCTGGCAGGAGTCGAAGAACGTCTGGAAGGGATGGTCGCCGCAGTTGCAGGTGAACTATATGGTCAACGAGAACCACAGCTTCGGAGCTTTCTATAAGTACGATCGCCATCCGAGTGGTGAATTCAACAGCAGGTTCTATACCGACAGTTATGAGAACAGCATTTTCAAAGAGCGCTCAGAGAGCCATATCATCCAAGATGACAAGTTCGTGAAGCATATCTTCAATGCCTACTACAATGGCAAGGTGGGACAACTGAGCATCGACCTGAATATCGACGGTCTGTTCGACGACACTCAGTCACCTGGCAACACCCATGAAGTAACAACGGAAAAAGGTGAAAGTCCCGTCAATCGAAGCATTGAAAGTAACACCATCAGCAGCAATAACTTCTGGGCCTCAAAACTCATCTTCGGCTATCCCGTATGGAAAGGCAATCTCTCCCTCGGTGGCGAGTACAGTTACAACCACCGTACGGATGCCTACGATTTCATGGCCACCGATGCTGTTCCTGTAAAGACTACTGACACCGAGATTAATGAGAAGTCTGCCGCAGCCTTCGCAGAGTATGGCCGCCAGTTTGGCAAGGTATTCGCCCAAGTGGGTCTGCGCTATGAGCATCTGACGAATAGCCTCACCCCCAACCCCTCTCCAAAAGAGAGGGGAGTGAATAGCTATGTTGGTGAAGACTCTGATAACAAAGGTAACTACTCCCCTCTCTTTGGGAGAGGGGCCGGGGGTGAGGCTTGGTTTCCCACGGTTGTCATCTCTGCCCCTATTGGCAAGTTACAGCTCTCGCTGTCATACCGTCGCGACATTGAGCGCCCGCCATACGCCAACCTGACCAGTTCGACCATCTATATCAATCGCTACACTTTCCAGAGCGGCAACCCCTATCTGTTGCCCACCTACACTCATAGCCTTGTGCTGAATGCCGCCTACAAATGGGTCAATCTGACGCTCAACTATGGCCGCATCAAAGATGCTATAACGATGTCTACCGAACCCTATCCTGGTGCTGACGATCCGCTCATCAGTCTTGTGCGACCCATCAACAGCCATGAGGCCTACGACCGTCTCACCGTCATCGCCTCAGCACGACCTAATTTTCAATTATCAATTCTCAATTGTCAATTAAAATGGCATCCCACTTGGGCTGTCGTAGCCATGTTCCAAAACTACAAATCGCCTACTGCCACTGGCGAGGTAATCACACTCTCTCGCCCTTGGTTCAGCGGTTCATGGCGAAACACCATTGAACTGCCTCACGCCTTCCGTTTGAGTGCCGATGTGGAAGGGGCCATAAAGGGTGATTACAACAATTTCCGTATCACCAAGCCACGTATCGTTGGCAGCCTGGAGCTTCAGAAAGATTTTCATCTGCGTCACCTCGGCCAGCTGACAGTCGACCTGCGCTGCATCGATCTCTTCAATAGCAACAAGACCGATGCCATCCTCTTCGGCTATCGCGACCTCACTGTCCACAATCCTGCCCGCCGCACTTTCTTGCTCGACCTGACGTGGAAGTTCAACGAGGCCCGCTCGAAGTATCGCGGCTCCGGTGCCGGCAGCAAGCAGAAAGCCAGGATGTAAACAATTCGATACTTTTTGCTTGAATAGCACAGGTAATCCAAAACTTTTCATATCTTTGCTGACGTAATATCAATAATTGCAGTGGAAACAAATCCGTTAGAGAAAGAATTTCTGGAGATGATCACGGCGCAGCAGCGCACCATCTACAAGGTGTGCTACATCTACGCCAACGGTCAGGACGACCTGAACGACCTGTTTCAGGAAGTGGTGCTGAATCTCTGGAAGAGCTTCCCCCGCTATCGGGGAGACAGCTCACTCTCGACATGGGTATATCGCATCGCGATGAACACCTGTATCAGCTTCCTGCGCCACTCTCATGCCCGACCGCAGACCATTCCGCTGACAATTGATGTGGCGAGTAGGCTGACAGAAGAAGAGAGCCGCGCAGGCAAGCTGAATGATCTCTACCGGCTCATCAACCAACTGGGTGTACAGGAGCGCGCGCTCATCCTCCTTTGGCTCGAAGAGCGTAGCTATCAGGAAATGGCCGACATCCTCGGCCTCTCAAAGGCCAATGTCGCCGTGAAACTCCTTCGTACGAAGGAAAAACTAAAAAGAATGTCTAACAATTAGGAACAATAAAAAGAATATGGAACTTGAAGAACTGAAAGCATCATGGAACAAGCTCGATGAGCGTCTGGCAGAGTCGGACATTGTCAACCAGCGTGTCCTCAGGGAGCTGATTCAGCAGAAGACCAAGACGGCCTACGACCACATCATACGGCACAACATTTACAACTTCGTGGTCAATATGCTCATCATCTGCGCCGTCTTCCCGTATGTCTATATGAATACGCCCATCCAGACAGCCTCGTTCGTCATTGTAGAGGGTGTAATGGTGGTAGGACTGATACCCATGATATGGAAACTCTCCTTGCTGTCGAGATTCGACATGCTCGATAAGAGCAGCAGCGAACTCACCCGGTTGGCACTCTCTTACAAGAAGATCTGCCATCGGGAGAAGTTTTGGATGATTGGTGCCGTATGTATAGCAATGATAGCCTTCTACGTCCTGGAACTGGGATTCAACACCGAGGCAGGTTACGAACTCGGAACGAGGCTCGTTTTGCCATTAGCCCTTTCGCTGCTCACCCTGCTGCTCGGCCTCTTCTTTGCCAAATGGCAGCTGCGCCGACATGCCCAGCAGATGGCAGAGATAGAGAAGGGCCTGCAGGAACTGCGAGATTTCGAGGGCTAAGCGTAGAAAGGTATGTCCCCACTGTAGCCAAGTAGAATGTTGGGATGCGCCGGGTCGCGTCCAGTGTGGCAACGTTGTCCAGTTGTCAAGATAATTCATAATTTGAAAGATGAAGAATAGGAAGTTGCTGAGGTCTGTTTTCTTGCTGCTTGCCGTCTTTTTAGTGCGGCCTTGCTTGGGCAAGACCGACGACAGCGTGTCGCAGCAATGTCTGCAGTGGCCTACGGAAAAGCTCATGAACGACCTGGGCTACGGTGTGACGGCTCCCGTCAGCAACGAGATAGTGGCCACGGAGACGGGCAAGTACTTCGCTTCTGTCTTCGTCGAGGGACATCGCGGACAGTATGGCGACTATATCTCGCCGACGATCGATAATATCAGCATTGTGCATGTCGGCTCGGCAAAGGCCCCTTACAGCGTAGAAAATCTGGTGGCCGAACACGACGAGACGGATGCCGACAACCAGCTGAAGGTGCTCACCACGACGCAAGATCTTAGCTATACCGCCGATCGTGAACCGACGGAAGAGATGGAGCAGCACTTCTATGCTGTCATCCCGCAGACTTCGGCCGGTGTCGGACAGGCACAGCTCGACCACGTCATCCTCGGACAGCTCAAGACAGTGCCCTTCGCAGAGAGTTTCGTGGAAGGCGGACTCTCGGCCAGCGGCTGGGTGACCGATGCCGACGTGAGCCAGTATGGCACGCAGTGGTATATCCTTTCCGACGACGAAGAGCAGACTTCGCAGGACGGCGACGGTGGCTTCGCCCTTTGCTACAACGGCAACTATTCGTCCAATTACCACTATGGCGACCTCATCACGCCGAAGATGGCTGTCCGTGGCACGGGCGACTATCGCCTGACGTTCCATGTCTATCACGGCACCACGACCTATGCCACTGTTCCGCCGACGCTCGTCGTGATGTGCAGCATCGACGACAACGACTACTTCGAGGTTCTGGACACCATCGACGTGACAGAGGGTGAGGCTGGCTGGATGAAGTATGAGGCTACCATCCCCGTGACATCAGCCAATCACTATATGAAGCTGTGCTTCCGCGGCTTGATGAACTCGATGTACGAGCGCATCTGGATAGACAACATCCTCGTCGAGAGTCTCATCCCGACGGGCCTTGAGAATGAAGAATTAAGAATGAAGAATGTAGAATTGCGGGGTGGCATTGCCGTAACGGGCCATAAGGGCGAACGCATCCAGGTGTACACTGCCGATGGTAGGCTGGCAGCATCGTGGCTGTCTGAGGGCAACGACCTTCGCCATTTCGCTCCTGGCATGTACCTTGTGAAGGTAGGCAGCCAGACCATGAAGGTGGCTGTGAAGTAGTATAACTATATGTAAGCAAGAAGGGGGGACGAACCGTTTGTGTTCGTCCCCCCTTAATGTTTCCACGTTGTGTCCCTATTAGAGGTGAGGTACGCCAATTTCTTGCATGGTCTGTTCGATCCACTTGTCGTCGATGGCCTTGCCGCCTTCGGTCTGTCTGGCAGTGGCAGCAAAGTCTTTGATGAGTGTGGGGAAGTCGGCGAACTGCTTTGTGATGTTTTCGAGTTCGTCGGGCTTGGCCTGTACCATTGCGATGGCGAAGGGCTTGTATGCCTCGATGGCTTTCTTAAACTGTTCTTTCCACTGGTCGGTGGTCCAGTTGGCGCCTTCTGCCTTTGCTTTTGCTACGATGTCGGCGAGTGATGCCGGTTGCTCTTCGGCGGGAGCTTCGGCTACGGTCTGTTCAGCCTGCTCTGCTACTGGTGCTGGAGCAGTTTGTTTGTTGTCGCACGATGCCATGAGCAATCCCATTGCTGCGATGGCAAAACTGTATAATGCTTTTTTCATTGTGGTGGTGTTTGGTTTTTTTGACTCGGCTGAGCCGAGTCGTACTGAACGTAAAAAGTCTGTTGTACTGAACGTGAAAAGTCTGTTTTTAGAAGAATTTGATTTCCTGGCCTTCGAGCTCGGAGAGGAGCATATTGGCGAGACGGCTGGTGCCGAGCCGGAACCAGCGGTTGGTGAGCCACTGCTCGCCGAGCACCTCCTTGACGATGGTGTAGTAGGTGAGCGCGTCGTTGACGGAGTTGATACCTCCGGCGGGCTTGAAGCCTATCTGTATGCCCGTCTGGTCGTAGTACTCCTTGATGGCCTGGCACATGACGTAGGCTGCCTCGGGTGTTGCGGCGGGCTTTTCTTTTCCGGTGGAAGTCTTGATATAGTCGGCTCCGGCATACATCGAGAGGATGCTGGCGCGCTTGATGTCGGAGCTGTTGCGCAGGCATCCTGTCTCGAGGATGACCTTCATGGCGACGTCGGGGCCACAGGTCTGCTTGAGCTCGTTGATGTCGTCGCATACTCCTTCGTAGTCGCCCGAAAGGAACTTGCCCACGGGCATGACGATGTCTATCTCGGTGGCTCCGTCTTTGACGGCGAGTGCTGTTTCGGCCACCTTCACCTCGATGAGTGCCTGGGAGGAGGGGAACGAGCCGCTGACGCATGCTATCTCGACGCCGTCCACTTCGAGCGTGTCGTGTACGATCTTGGCGAAGCAGGGGTAGACGCAGATTGTGGCCACATGGGGCAGGTGTGGGTAGGTGGCGTCGAACTGGTTCACCTTCTCGGTGAAGGCCATGACGCTCTCTTCTGAGTCGGTTGTCTTGAGTGTTGTGAGCTCGATGCTGCCGAAGAGGAATCGCTTCACCTCGGGGGTGTTATTCTCGGGCAGTTTCTCCTCGATGATTTTCTTGACGGCCTGTGCAACGTCTTCGTCGTTGAGGTTGCAGTTGTATTTCTCCAGGGCCTGTTCGTACTTGCTCTTGAGGGGAGCGTGGCGGTGGATGGTTTCTGTGGTCGCGGATTCTTGGTTTTGACTTGGCTGAGCCGCGTCGTACTGAACGTGGTCATGATCGTGGTCGTGACAGCAGTGGCAATGTTTCTGTTCTTCCATATTCGTTGGTGTTTTGATGTATTGTTTGCAAAAGTAATGTTTTTTTGATAAACGGCCAAAGAAAACGGGAAAAACCTGAAGGGATGCTTCGGTTTTTCCCGTTTTTAGAGGCGGAATGGTCGTTACCTCGTGTTATCAGTCGGCGTAGGCAATGGTGCGTGTCGTTGTGGTGCCGTTGCTGAGCGTTGTCTTGACAATGCAGATGCCCTTTTGCGGTGCGGCGAGTCGGTGGCCCAGGAGGTCGTAGAACTCTTGGCTTTGACGCGTCTGAGACGCGTCGTACTGGACGTGGGTGAGGGCTGTGGGGTTGGATAGGCCTTGGAGTTCGGCGAGGAGGACGGTGCTCGGAACAGAGTTCCACGTCAGCTCACAGAGCCACGAGGTAGTGCTCGTTACGGGTAGCGTGCGCGTCATCAACGAAGGTCAGCAGGTGATGCTCCGCCCCCATCAGCAGTGTAGCTTCGCTAATGGAAGAGGGCAACCGCCTCGTCGTGGAATAGCATAAAAAGGAATGCCCGCACATTCCTTTTTTCTATTTATCAGTGCAAAGAAAACCATTCAATCAACCGCTATCACCCGCAGGGGCGGAACAGCATCTCCGACCGCATCAGTGATAGTATCTGACTGCATCAGCGATGGTCTCTGACCGCATCAGCGATGGTCTCTGACTGCATCAGCGATGGTCTCTGACTGTATCAGTGATGGTCTCTGACTGCATCAGTGATAGTCTCTGACCGCATCAGGAATCATCAACGAGCAAGTTGGGGATAGTCGGGCAGAAACGCTGTTCCGCCGCTACATGTTCATTCAAAAAGATTTCGTTGAGAAAATGCCCAACACCTCACCAAATAGTCCGAAACCCCTCTGTTTATCGGCCTTTCGGATGGTGAGGTGTTAGTCAGACACCTCACCACACACCTCACCATCACCCCCACCATCTATGCGCTAATGTAGGAGGTCACGCTATTCTTTGCAAGCAAAGCGTCCCAGGGGTCGAGCGCCCGAGCTGCGCTCGCCAACCTGTCGCCTTTCCCAGCGTTACACATGCCACATGGGACATTTCTCATCTGGGAATGCTGGGTGCGACTTCTTATGTGCTGTTGCGACGCTGGGAAGCGTCGCCTCCTACCCATAGGCCTTCAACACCCATCAACAGCAACCACCCATCAACACCCATCACCCACCAGCCACCACCCAAATGGTGAGGTCTCTGGTGAGGTCTGTGGTGAGGTGTTAGCCGAACACCTCACCATCCGAATCCCGCTGTAACAAAGGGTTTCCACTCATTTTGGTGAGGTGTTGGGCTATTTTACACAAACATTCGTGAGCGATAGAAAAAGAACACAAGACAGAAAACAATTCAGGCTCTCAGCTTCGGATTCTCTATGTGCCTGAGCGAGTCGCGGCGCGTCTTCTTCTCGATGCTGCGCAGCAGCTCTTCCGTCAGGTCGACACCCGTCTGGTTGGCCAGACAGAGAAGCACCCACAGCACGTCGGCCATCTCTTCGCCGAGGTTGGGCTTCTCGCCCGGTTTGAAGCTCTGGTCGCCATACTGCCGCGCAATGACGCGAGCCAGCTCGCCCACCTCCTCGGTGAGGCAGGCCATGTTGGTCAGTTCGGAGAAATAGCGCACACCATACTCCCTGATCCATTTGTCTACCCTCTGTTGCGCCTCGCGCAGTGTCAATTCTTCTGCCATATCTGATTCTTCATTCTTCATTCCTTGTTCTTCGTGTCCATGCAGATGGTGACGGGGCCGTCGTTGACAAGCTCCACCTGCATGTCGGCACCAAACTCACCCGTGCCTACGGGCTTAGAGAGTAGGGTAGAAAGCTCTTCGCAGAAACGTTCGTAGAGCGGAACGGAAATCTCGTGCTGCGCAGCGCGGAACCACGAGGGGCGGTTGCCCTTCTTGTAGGAGGCAAACAGCGTGAACTGACTCACCACCAAGGCTTCGCCATCCACGTCCAGGATGCTGCGGTTCATCACACCCTCGTCGTCGTCGAAGACGCGCAGCATCGCTATCTTCTTGCTCAGCCACGCCACGTCGTCAACCGTGTCGGCAGCTTCTACACCCAGCAATATCACATATCCTCGGCCGATGGAGGCCTTCACCTTGCCGCCGATGCTTACCTGAGCGCGGCTCACTCGTTGTACTACTGCTCTCATTCCGTATCCGCTATATGATTATTTAGCTGAAAAGCCTTGCGACCGCAAAGATACACCTTTTCAGCGAAACGCGCAACTTTTTCACTTGTTTTTTCGCCTTTTGACCGAGGAACGCTGTTTTCCTGCAGAAGGGCGGAGGGACAAAAAAGAGCCCGCACTGCTCCTCTTACAGAAGAACATGCGAGCCCCACAGTTCACTTACATCTTAAAAAAACTGCTCAGAAATGGACGGTATAGCCCAGTGAGAAGTCGAACATGTCGTGGTGGCCATGTTCGTAGAAATCGGCACCAGGACCATATTGTGTACCGGGCAGATATACTTTTGTTTTCAACTTGCGCGTGGTGTAGCCCACCTGGACATATATCTTGCCCTTGCGCAGCGGAATGTCGAGGCCGATGGCAGGTCGGAAGAAGAGTCCGTGGTCGCCGATGTGCTCTCTCAGCGAGAAAGCATAGCCGTAGTCCATCTTGGCAAAGGGCGACCATCCCTTTGCCAGCAGGTTGTACCGCGCGCGAGCAAACACGGGCCAGAAAGCAGCGTTCTTGTAGGTGCCGCCTCCATAGTCGATGTTGCCGATGCCCGTCCCGGCCCCTATGCTGAAATGCTTCCCAAAGCGGTAGGCTCCCGCCACGTCCAGCTCGTAAGTATCATAACCCAGCCCACCGTCGTGAAGGCCATAGCCGATCTCTGCCGACACTTCCACCTGTGCCGATGCCGTGCCGCACAGCGACAGTGCGAAAACGGCCAATGACAAAATCTTTTTCATTTGCTATTACTGTTTCCAAATAGAATCGTGTATGTATGATTATTCCGTCCCACATCACCAAGAGTCAATCTGTAATGTGCCAATAACAGGCTGTCGTTCTTGTGGAGAAGCCAATCGGCCAAGTTAACTGATTCGGTGTATAAAAGGACGTGCAAAGTATCGCCTTTTACGCTCATTCTAAAATTCTCTTCAAAGTTATCACCGCTTCCTAAATAGTATTTTTCCTTCTTACCTGAAGCTATATACATAGAATGGCTATCTAAAAAGGTATCATTCCTTGGAATATTCGCTATAATGCCCTGATGAGATTTATTTTCAATGAAAAGATAGCATACGCGTGGTTCATCTTCCACCAGTCCAAACATTTCACAAGAAGCAATAAGAAATGTGCAAACAAGTAAACAAAATACTTTTTTCATGTCAATATTGTATTAATTAGTAATTACGATAATCAACAATTGGATGAAGTGAGAGATAACATTTAATAAATGTATCTGTCATGGCATGCCTACTCTTAAAGTATTCAAGGCCCTTTTTGCTGGCATCCATTTCATACCATTGGAAAGAATGGTCTGATATTATGTATGGAAGGTTATCATATGGAGAATAATACCAGTCTCGTTCGGCTTTATGTGCACTTAACAAACTCGGTATACCCACTTTGGTAAGGTATCTAAATCCCCATTCTTGACTTTGGATGTAATGTCCATATTCGTGTACATAGAGACCGTCAGTCCATGGAGCAAACTTTCCATTGTCTTTTGGCACTCCCGAAAAGCTTTTAATATTGATAAAACTCCCAAGAGTTACCCCCCATTGACTGCTTCTATGACTACTGATAATATATGTTGCTCCTCCATAGTACCTTACATGGTCCACATCATTAAATGTTAATCTCCAGTTTGAATACTCGTAGCCAATAATTGTTTGAAGAATTTCCTTCGAAAAGCGTGATTTTATTTGTGACCAACTTCCTTTGAAAAGCCCCAACTTAATCTTTAAGTCATTAGTAAAATTCTTATAGGCATAAGTAAAAGGTGCATGCCATGTTCCATGCTTGATGAGTTTTCCTATACCCTTTATGAATCCCCCGATAGCAGATAGAATCAACCATTCTCCGTCCCGGTCCACATACTTCAGCGGATTGTTCAGGCAGTACGAGTAGCGGTTGAAATTCTGGCTGTTGTCCGGCGACTGTATATAGGGGTCGGGCGAGATGAACGTGCCGGTGAAGGGGTCGTAGAGGCGGGCGTTCATATTGATATAGCCGCGCAGATGCTCGTGGCCGCAGAAGCCACGGTCGAAGGGTACGGTGTTTGCAAACGTGCAACTGTCTAACGTCCGATTGTTGCCCCATGCGTCGAAGTCCTTCTCGCAGACGATGTTGCCGCTGGCATCTATCAGCTGGCGCACGCTGCCGAGGCGGTCGCGGACGATGTGGTAGAGCGTCTTCACCGTTCCCTGCTTGCGGAGTACCGACGTGGCGGTGTAGTAATCGCCGTTCAGGTAGAGCCACTCCGTTCCGCCGGGGCCGTCGGTCTCGTAGCATCCGCCCAGATAGAACTTACAGGTGACGGTCTCTGTCTGCGGCTGGCCGTACAGCGTCATGTTCATGCGATGGTTCTCCATGCAGACGCGGTCGTAGTTCTCGTCATAGAGGAAAGAGCTACTTGTGAGTGAGCTGCCAATCGATGCAGGGCGGTAGAACGATGTATAGGTGAAGTCAATGGTAGGCTCCGCCCCGGTTACCTCGCTCACCGCGTACGGACTGCTGCCCTCGTAGGAGTAGTTGCCTGTCGTATTCTTTGCCGTGATGTTTCCAAGGTTGTCGTAGCTTACTGTCTTGTCACCGTACGCAACGAGCCGGTTAAGGTGGTCGTATTCATACTCTTCATGGAAACCATGCGTGTAGTCGTCGTAGCGTATAAGGTTCTTGGTGTTCCCGTCGTATGTATACGCAAGGAAAAGACGCTCTGTGCCCTGTGCTGCATAGATTTCAGACACGAGCCCGTAAGGGGTGTACTCCCACTCACGGGCGAGTGATCCCGACGTTGCCATTGTCGGCTGGCCGAACGCATTGACAGCCTGAAGGCTGTAGAATGTGGTAAGGTCACGCTTGTTTGTTACCGGCCACCCGTTGTATGAGTATGCGTATGACTCCGTACAGAGTTCCCCGTCCTGTGAGATGTATTTCGTACTGTTGAGTCGCCCGTTTGCGTTATATGTAAACTCTTTCTTGAGCCATACGCTGTCGTTGGCATGAGCCGTTACGGATGCCATGCGACCGAAGGAGTCGTAAGTAAACGCCTTGGATGTACCGTTGTCAGAAACGACAGATGTCATGTCGCCCTTGCTGTTGTAAGAGAAGGTGAACTCCTGCTCCGGCATGGACTTGGAAACGAGCCGGTTATAGTCGTCGTACACATAGCTGACGGTCTCTCCCTTGGCGTTGGTGGACGAACTGGCATTGCCTGCATTGTCGTAGGTATAAGTGACTGTCCCCAGACTCGGGTCAACCATTGATGTACGGCGGCGGTAGGCGTCGTAGGAGAATGTCGTAGTGATGTTTCCCGGAGCGTTGACGCTCGACGGCTTGCCGTCGGCATCCAGGCTGTACGTAACGGTGCCTCCGTCATCCTCGGCCTGTGTCAGCTGACCTTGTGAATTGTAAGTACGGGTAGTGCTGATGCCATCTTTCGTCGTGGTTACCTCGTTGGCTGCATAGCTGTATGTGGTGGTATTGCCTGATGGTTCTGCGACGGAAACCAACCGGTCAAAGTCATCGTAGCTATACGTCTTCCAAAGCGGGTTGTCGGAAGGATAATAGGGGAGCGACTCCCGCGAAAGCCTTCCGTACTCATCATATTCCTTGTCAACGTAGACGTCACCGTTCAGCCGTTTCAGCGACTTCCGTGTCTCTCGTCCCAAGGCATCGTAGACCGTGTATTCCTCCGGATAGCCGGTCTGTGAGGTTTTCACGCGCAAGGCACCCTGATAGCGGTCGTATTGTCTGTTCTTGTCCGATGCGCACGGTACGGACTCACTGACGACGCGCCCGAAGCCGTCGTACTCGTATGTGGTTGTCGTCCCATACTTGTCGGTCTTGCCCGCTACATGTCCGAGGCTGCCGTATGTATAGGTTGTCTCGTTGGCAAGCGGGTCGGACACGAGGGTCAGCCGGCCGTAGCTGTCATACTCATAGTCGGTGGTCAGCTCCATGTCGGAGGTGTAGTTCACGACGTCCGTACTCACCACGTTGCCGTGTGTGTCATAGTCGTAGCGTTCCGTCTTCACGGTGTTACCGTCAGTCTTCCACCGTTTCCCCGAAGGCGACATGTCCGTCAGAAAGGACAAGACCTGCTCCGTCTCGGTATGGCTGTCGCTGCCGTTGCTGACTGTCCTGTCACACTTCTTGATGGTACCGAGTTTGTAAAGAGAGTCTGTCTTCTTATGTTGGTAAAGGTTTTCTGTCGTCCTCGTGATACCGTCGGAGTATACGGTCTCTTCAAGAATAGGATAGCCGTATGAGTCATATTCGTAAGTCGTGGTGGACGAGAATCCCGTCAGGAGGTCCTCGTGGCGTCTCTCTTCAAGGCGCACCTGCACCCGTTTGTCTGCCTGGAGGTCGACAGTATATTCGCAGAACGTCTTTTCCTTCGGCGATATGCTGTACATCATCTGCCCGAACTCGTAGGGCGCAAAGGCTGTCAGGGTCTGCCTTCCCCTTGAATTGACGGTCGTAACGTCCCTGAATCCCATGAATCCGCGTCCTTGCCGGTGCAAGACAGCATCAGAGTATCGGTAGTAGGTCATGTCTTGGGCATTGCCGTCAAGATATGTCTCCCGTGCAAAGACGACGGGCATTTCCTCTACCATATTCACAAACGGAAACGCGGCATCAGTACCCCTTGTGTAGAATGAACTGTTGGGACAGCAGATGTTCCTGTACTCTGTCTTCTCCACCAGTCGGAGGCTATTGGCCATACCTGTCAGCAAAGCGTCGCGACTGAGGTTTTTCTCAAAGGCATATTTCGTTACCGTGTCATTGCGCAGAGTCATGAATGTTGCGGTATAGTTGCGCGAACTGATGTTGGTCATCACCAGCTTTGTACTGTCGGCGGGCAGGAACTCTGTGTTCTGCAGCTGCATCGAGGATCCGTCAAGCGAGTAAGTCTGAAGTATCTCATGCAAACGGCTGAGAAGCTCGGCTTTCCCGTCGGCATTGATGTCGTGGGCATAGAACTCTTGTTTTCTTGCGTATGTGGGACCTGACTTTGTGCTGTAGACGAAGGAGCCGTTACCCTTGCTCTTGTATACTTTCCATTGGTCAGAAGAGCTGCCCCGCTCGGGTGAGAGCAGAAAGTCAAGCAGGCCGTCGCCATTGATGTCGCAGGGCATCAGGCTGCGGTTGTTCAGCGTGGAACGGCTGAGGCCAGTATAGCTGGCGGCCAGTCTCCCGCAAAGGCCTGCCCCGGTGACGTCGAACGTGTAGACGTGGAGGCCGGTACTGTTGATGTGTACCAAGTCGGTCTTTCCGTCGCCGTCATAGTCGATAGGCATAAGCCTGTCAGTCAGGTTGTTTTGTTTGTTGAACTGGTCATCCTCGTCATCGCCGTTGCTGAGGAATTGGCGTTCGTAGGTCAGCAGTTCTCCACTATACATGGTCGTCCCTGTCCGTAAATCGTAGATATAGCACTTTGAAGGGAAGCTGCTGTCACCGAGAGGCTTGTCTGCCGAGACGGCCATGATTTCCATCCGTCCGTCACCGTCGAAGTCGCCGGCCATGAACAGCTTCGGGCTGATACTTTTGTGGCCTGACTGATCCTCGAAGACAGTGTTGTCTTGGAATGTCCTCATGTAGGAGTAGCTGAGGGAACTGTTTGCCGTCGGCTCATACACCTTGAATCGCACCTGGTCAAAGTTGTTCTCGACACTATTGTTCACCTGGACGACGTTTTCAAACTGTTTGCCGTCTATGTCTGCACAGAATATATCGATGAAGCCTTTTTCCGTCAGCAGCGCATTGTTGTCGTAGGCAGAACCGTTTTCTCCCAAACCCGTATACACGAAAATCCTCTGGTTTGCGGCATACTTGTTGACAAAGTAGTCTTTGCTGTGACTAAACAGATGTCCGGGTTCATGAACATACCAATAGGGATCTTCGTTCTTGAAGATGAGCAGGCCGTCGCTCCCATTGAAGTAATCAATTTTTCCCTCGGCGACATTGACCGACACCGTTTCTCCCGTATAGACACCACTCCGTAGGGTAATCGTTTTTTGAGAATAAACATTGCCCTTGTATCCTGTACCGTAGTAGAAGGAGAGCGGGTTGAGAGAGGTTCCGTCCGAACCCTCACAACCTATGGAAGTGAGCAGGGAATTCCCGTCCCTGACGGTATAGCTCAGTCGATATGTTCGGATGACATTTCCGCCGACACGGCAGGTCATGCTGCAGAGCAGCTTTGTCTCGTTTAAAGAAAGGCCCTTGCAATATCGGTCTACGACATCGTCCCGGTTCGTATAGGCAAACTGGACGCTGTTCCCGTTGTACACAATGGTATTGGGAAGGTAATGGTTATTGCTGAAAGTATAGGTATAGCTGATGCTGTTTCCATGAATGTCCTCCATGCTCGTCATAGGATAGGACAGGCGGTTCGTCCCGTTTGATGTGTATCCGTAAACGCAAGTCCTGCCATCGGGATAACGCACATCGAAGTACAGGACGTCGCTTCCCGACGTGTGTGACGTGACGAGGATACTGCCCTGTTCTGTCTCGTAGGTGTTGGAGCCGGTAGGAATCAGTCGCATTCCGTCAAGGAAGAACGCATCGTCTCCGGTCATGCCAATTCCGTCAGCAATCCCGTCATAGTAGACAGACTTGTTACCCCTTGATATGGAGGAAAGGCCGGCAATCGTCCAACCCATTCCGACAAGACCCTGGCCTGACATGCTGTTGTACACGAGAGAAAGCTGAGGAGTAAAGTCTGCCATGCCGTCTGGCAATTCTATGGGTACGGTATATGTCCTGGCTCCAGTCGGCGTGACATTACCTTCAATGGGAATCTGCCCTGCAACACTGGATACGAGCGGGCCGATGTCGGGCACAGCGCTGTTAAGCACATGGTCGGGAAGGATTTCTGGCGATGGCTGTATGGCCGGGACGACAAAACCTGTGTCCGGTCCTACTTCGATGGCTTCTGGGAATAGCAGTCGGTAGGTTGAGTCGTTTTCCTCATCATACGAACCGTCAGGCGTGCTGTCGTTTTCCTCTTCAAATAAGGTTGCTGCTTTTGCCTGTGTTGCCCATACTAACGTGGCAAGTAACAGTAATGATAATCTGTAAAGATGTACTTTCATGGCTTTCATTGCTTTAGGATTTTCCAACTTTCATTTTTATCCCGTAGTTCTAATTTCAGGATGTAACAACCTTTTCTGTATTCAGTAAGGTTTACAGACATAGACTCTTCTGCTTCCTTGGAGAACCAGAGGCGACCTTCCGTGTCATATAAACTCAGAATGCCTCCGGAAGGGTTTCCTATCTTGATGTCAATGATATTTGTAGCCGCACGTTGACTTACTTTCATCAACATCGGTGTGTCATCATTATCTTCCGTCTCTCCGTCAGCGGTATTCCGATAAAACATCATGGAGAATACACTTGTCCTGTTGCCGCAGGCATCATACGTGTAAGTGGTGTTCCTCGTTATCGGTATGACAGGACCGACGGGAGTGCCTGGATTGATTGTCTGCGACATGCTGACCTGTGGCAAGAGTATGACACAAATGTTTAATAGTGTCTTAGACTTTAATCTGACTGTTTGCATGGTGTATTACTTTCTTAAATAGTAAAAAAAGCCATATAACTGTTTCCTTCTTCGTCGAACAGACAGATCCTGTAGGCCCCGCTGCCGTAGAACGAGAGGTTGTAGTACAGCGTGCCGTCGTCCGTCACGGGATGGTTGTCCTCCATGATGAGCGTGTCGTCCTTATAGATACGTACACACGCGACGTCAAACGAGGCACAAAGGCTCAGCGTGCCAGAAGAGGCTTCGTAGGTTCCCGACACGTCCGCAAGGGCAGGGGCGCGGTGGGGAAATTCCTTCAACATGTCATCATCGTCGTTGATGACGTTTACGATTTGGATACAGAATGTCGTAGGCTCGGCAGCCCTTGTTGATGCTGCATCAATAGTCATTGCCATTACGAGCAAAGCGGTTTTTGTTATATTCATTTTTTTAATATTAAAAGTTGCAGCAAAGGTAGCGTCTTTTTCTGGACCGGAAAAATTTCGAAGCAACTTTTTTCCTTTGGCGTTGCAAACGTAAATTTCAGCTATATAGTGCCATGTTGCCCTGTACAAGGGCATTTTCATCGATTTGTTAATAGATTTTTAACGAATCATTTGCAACAAAAAAGCCACTTTGCTTAGAGCATTCACTCCGATTTTTCTCGTTTTTTCAGCCTGTTCCTGTATGTTCTGAGTGTGGGAATCTGAATCCCCATTATCTTGGCCGACATGCCTTCATCCACTTTCATCCTGACAAGGATAAGATATAAGAGTTCCTGCCGTGACAAATGCTGGTAGTGAGACAATATCGGGGCGAACTCATCATAGAAGGCAATGATGTAGTAGTCGGTGAAGTCTACTATATCTTCTTTTGTCAGGTATCCAACATCTTGGCAATTCGATATCTTGTCATAGATTGCATGTCCGTTGGCAAGGCTTTTTGATTTGTCTTTCTGTTGTTCGTCAATTATTCTTCGTAGTTTTTCTTGCTCTTGACGGGATGAGATAATCATGTCTGTCAGCCTCTTGATTTCCGAATGATGCTGTTCTGTCAAACGCTCTATCTCTCCACACATGGTTTCTCTGATTTCATTCATTTGCCATTCTTGACTTTCGGTCTTCTTCTCTAATTGCGAATGGGCCTTCTGAAGGCCTTGGAGGTGTTCTTGCAACTTTACAGTTTCTTTTCGCAAGATGTCTGATTCGTGTCTGCTTTCATAGAGAGCTTGTTTTTGCTTCTCTACCTGCTGCTTTAGGTTTAGCCTTGTTGACACATAGTATTCCTCCTTGGCTATAAGATTTTGGATTTGTTTTTCGTAAGAAGATAGCAGAGAAGCCATTGACAGTGTTTCAGCCAGATGCTCCTGCTCCATTTTTCTATGTCTTTTCTTGGCAGCGGACCACCTTACAAGTATGCCCACTATTATGGCTGCAAGCATGAATATCACAATGGCACCAATAATAATGCTCCTTTTCCTGTCTCTCAAATCAATGACTTTCTCATATTCATACTGTGTCACAGTCAACTCAGAAAGATGAGCATTTCTTGTTAACGCATTTTGGATGCTGTCGGCAAGGTGAAGGTACTTCAAATGCAGTTGTTGATTGTTTCTTAACTCGTAAATCTTGGAAAGCCGTCTACATGCCTTCACATTGAATGATGGAACATCAAAGTCCAGAGTCCTTAGATAAGATTTTTCAGCCTCACTATTATTGTTTTCTTTCTCTGCGATTTTTCCTTGAATAAAAAAGAGATGAGGCAGCGGGTGAAGTCTTATAGCTTCGTTTAACAGGGTTTCAGCTCTTTCATACTTACCGATAGTGAAAAGACGACTTGCCAAATTACCCAAAGTGTATGCTTTACTGCTGTCGGCCATCGTTGCTAACAGCGGATGAATACAATTATGAATGTAGTCTACGCTGTCATAAAAGTTCATGCGGGCGTATGATGTTGCCAAGTGGTCTAAAGCTCTTACTATAGTGGAAGTATCTTTCAAAATTTGCGAACTCCTTAAGAAAAGCTTCGAATACTTTAGTGCCAAAAAAGAGTTGTGAGCATCATCATTGACCCTTTCCAGGTTCTCATAGATCTTGTTCCTGAGCAGCTCGTCATCGGAACGCTCTGCCTGCTGTTCAGCCTGCTTGAGCAGGAGGGTGGCCTCCTGCTTCTTGCCGAGTTCGTAGAGGACGACGGCCTTGTAGTAGAGGGAAGCCCCTCTCTTATCCCCCCAAGAGGGGGAAGATTGGATACCCTTGTGGGAAGCAGAGTAGTAATCAATGCTGCGGTTGATGAACGTGGTGTCAACGGGCTGGTAGAGCTTGTAGCGGGCGGCGGTGAGGAGCAGGCCATAATGGGCCTGGTCTTCTTCGTCCAAGGCGTTGTAGTCGATGCCTTGCAGAAGGTGCAAGACAGAGTCGGGGTGCTGCTCGATGAGGCTGTCTGCAATCTCTCCCTGCCTGCCCCAAGGGGAGGGATTGTGGCAGGCTGCCAGCAAGAGCAGCAAGAAGATGATGCAGGGCGTCAGCAGACGGGTGGCTATGTTGTTTGACATGATAATAGTATATTTCGACCGCAAAGATACTGCTTTTCAGCGAAGCGCACAACTATTTTCGTGTTTTTCCCAAGATAACCATAAAACCAAGTTAAACATTGCCTCTTCCTGCCTACTTGACAGCGCGCCAGTCCTCTAAGCGGCGGGTCTTCGTCGAGAAGCTGATGCCTATCTTGTAGAGCGTGCGCGGATCGGCAGCGTAGGGTAGGGCATACCCCTTCTCTTCTATCTGCCGGAGGGCGGCCTCCACCGTGTCGTCGAGCTTCAGCTCCATGACGTAGATATAGTCCTGTGTCTTGACGACGATGTCGATGCGGCCGTTGCTGGTGTGACGCTCCACGTCCACATAGAAGCCCAGGAGCTTCATGATGACGGCCATGCAGTTCTGGAAGTACAGCTCCATGTCGCCAACCACCTGGTACGAGCCGTCGGCGAACAGGGCCTGTAGGCGCGTCATGAAGCCCTCGACATTGCCCGTTCTGAGGTCCTTCACGAAATTGGGGATGAAGAAGTTCTGCCTGTCTCTCGTGACGGGCGTGTAGAAAGGCATGAGGAAATGGGCGAAGCCTTCCTCCACCTCCTTGTTGGGATAGCCCAGCTTGTACATCTTAAACTCCTTGTCGTAGCCCTTGATGGTGAGGTAGCCGCTCTGGTAGATGAGGGGTACGGGATTCTCCATCGCCGTGTCGAGGCCTGTCAGGTCGTCGGCAGTCGCCAGTTCCTCGGTGAGGTTGTCCAGTTGGTAGTGGTTCTTCTTCAGCACCTCTACGAGGAAGGTCGGCGTACCCGTCTCGAACCAGTAGTTGCTGAATTTCTTCCTTTTCAGCGTATTGAGCAGGCTGAATGGATTGTAGACACCCTCTGAGTCTTCGCAGAAGTGATAGCCGTCGTAGTGTAGGGCCAGTTGTTCGTAGCAACCCTTCTTGTCGATGCCTTCCTGTTGCGCCAGCTCATTCACTTCATCGTCGAAAACCTTCTTGATCTCCTCTTCGGTGATGCCGCAAAGGGTCGCATACTGTTTGTCCATGGAGATGTCCTCCAGGTTGTTCAGATCGCTGAAGACGCTGACTTTCGAGAACTTCGTCACGCCGGTGAAGAAGGCCAGCTTGATATACCGGTCCTGCGTCTTGCAGACAGAATAGAAGGCCTTCAGCGTGTTGCGGTAGTCTTCCTGCAGCTCCGGCTTGTCGAAAGTCTGGAGCAGGGGCTTGTCGTACTCGTCGACGAGGATGGCCACGCGGTGACCCGTCTGCTCGCAGGCACGCTGCACAATGCCTTTGAAGCGGAGCTCTTGTGTCGACTCCCCGCGACCTGTGCCATATTTCTCTTCCCAGCGTATCAGCTGTTCTTCCAATACCTTTTCCAAGCTATCCTTTTCTTGGTACTTGCCCGTGTTCATGTCCAGATGGAGCACGGGCCTTGCCGTCCACACCTTCTCCAAACCGGCGATGGCCAGACCCTCGAACAGCTCGCGCTTGCCCTCGAAATAGGCCTGCAGGGTGGAGATGAGCAGCGACTTGCCGAAACGCCTCGGACGGCTCAGGAAGTAGTAGCTGCCTTGCGTGACGAGCTGGTAGATCAGTGCCGTCTTATCTACATAAACATATCCGTCTCTGCGGATCTTCTCGAAACTCTGTATGCCTACTGGATACTTCATGTAAAACTATAAATTTTGAAAATTATAAAATGCAAAGTTCTTGCTCTGGCAAGCGTCGCTGCGGGCCGAGCGCAAAGGCAATAACTGCCTTCCGACCGCAAAGATAATGCTTTTCAGTGAGACGCGCAACTTTTTCCGTGTTTTTTCGCCTTTTCACCTAGGAACGCTGTTTTTGCCAACCATAGCTTTATTCCCCAAGCTCAAGCTGATTCTTCACGAGCTGGTAGTACAAGCCATGCTTTTCTACGAGCTGTCGGTGAGTTCCCTGCTCTACGACCCGTCCTCTTTCCAGTACTACGATGTTGTCGGCAGCCGTCACCGTACTCAGCCTGTGAGCAGCAACGACAACTGTCTTGCCTTTGTAGAACTCATGAAGGTTGTTGAGGATGGCCCGCTCGTTGTTGGCATCGAGTGCATTCGTAGCTTCGTCCAAAAAGATGTAATCCGGGTTCTTGTATACAGCCCGGGCGATAAGTATCCGCTGGCGTTGCCCCTGGCTCAGTCCGTTGCCTTCCATGCCTATCTTTGTGTGGTAGCCAAGAGGGAGCGATGCAATATAGTCATGGATGCATGCCATCTCTGCAGCATGGTGCAGTCGTTGATTGTCTATTTCGCCTGTCACGGCAATGTTTCGTGCGATGGTATCCGAAAAGATGAAACCATCCTGAAGCACCGAACCGGTCTGGCTCCTCCATTGTCTCGGGCTGATGCCGCAGAGTTGCTTGCTGCCAACGGTTATCTCTCCCTGCAGTGGAGGATAGAATCCCTGCAGCAGCTTGATGAGCGTCGTCTTGCCACTTCCGCTTGCCCCTACAACAGCCGTCACCCTGCCTTCTGGGACGACAAGCGACACATTTTCGAGGGCGTAGCCACGTGGCGCTCCGCTGTAGCTGAACGAAACATCATGCAAGACGATATCGCCACAGATTGTGATATTTTGTCCATCACTGTCACTGTGTGAAGAGCAGTCTTCTCCTTTCAGTTGGTGTACTTCGTTCAAGCGCTCCATGCTGATGCGTGCATCCTGAAATTGCTGGGCAAAGCCGATAAAGTCGGCTATCGGTGCCGACACCTGTCCGATGATGTATGTCAGCGACATCATTTGTCCCAGGCTCATCTTTCCCTCAACGACAGCCCTGGCAGCGATGAACGTGATGATGATGTTGGTGAGCTGCGAGAAGCAGAGCTGGCCTACCTGCTGTAGCTGTCCGAGTCGCAGACTCTTGATGTTAATCCGGAAGAGCCTCATCTGGATGCGTTCCCATTCCCAGCGTTTTTCCTGTTCGCAGTTGTTAAGCTTAATCTCCTGCATGCCTTGTATCAGCTGTACGATGTTGCTTTGCTCTGCCGCAGACTGGTTGAACCTGCGTATGTCTAACAGTCGGCGGCGATGCATGAATGAGAGGACCCATGCCACGTAGCAAGCATTGCCGATGAGGAATATGATCAGGATAACCGGATGGTAGTAGGCGAGGATGGAGGCGAACACCACGAAGTTGAACAGCGAGAAGACGATGTTCAGCGACGATCCCATCAGAAACTGCTTGATGCGCCCATGGTCGCCGATGCGCTGCATGATGTCGCCTGTCTTCTTCGTGTCGAAAAACTTTATCGGCAACCTCATGAGCTTCATCAGGAAGTCGGAGATCATGGCGATGTCCACGCGTGCGTTCATCTGCAGCATCATCCAACTGCGCAGGAATCCGATGAAGGTCTGCATGGCCAAAAGCATAATCTGTGCTATGAGCAGCACGGTGATGAACCCTAAGTCGCGGTTGGCGATACCCACGTCCACCATACCCTGTGTGATGAACGGGAAAAGCAGCTGTATGGCTGAGGTGACAAGGAGTGTGAGCAGCAACAGCCATAGCTGACGGCGGTAAGGTAGGAAATAGCGCAGGAAGGACACCATGTCCCGGCGGCCGCTGCGACGTTCGTCTTCCATACGCCCGAATTCCGGGCCAGGCTCGAGCAACAAAGCCAAGCCTTGCGGCTCACCATTCCTGACAGTCGATAGCCAGCATTTCAGGAATTCTTCCTTCTTGTACTTTGCTTTTCCACAGGCAGGGTCGGCAATGTATATGTCAGACTGATCCTTCCTTCTGTTCTTGATTTTATAGCAGACAACGAAGTGGCACTGGTTCCAATGGAGGATACAGGGTAGCGGTACGTCATCTGCAAGCTGACGGAAAGTGACGCGCACACCGACAGTACGCATCCCGATGCTTTCGGCCGCGTCACTGATGCCTTGCATCGAAACGCCCTCACGGGTGATGAAGCACCGCTCGCGGAGCGTTGCCAGAGAATATTCCTTGCCGTAGTGCAGGGCGACCATCCGTAGCGAGGCCGGACCGCAGTCCATAGCATCCTCTTGGTGGCAATATGGAAAAGGCCTGTTCAAGTTCAGCATCAATGGTATATTTCGTGTGTCCCGTTTTCTATGCCTCCCAGTTGCTGCGCCCTTCTTACTTGCCGCCCTTTCGCAAGGTGGAAGGTTGCGGTCAGGAGGATGGAGTTCTTGAGTCGCTGATAGTTATGAATCGACTGGTCGAAGGTATAAAATGGCATGGAGAATTTCTGGTAGGATGATTTTTCCACCCCCCAGGCGATAGGAAGGACGTAAAGTAGGCTTAGCGAGATGTTTTGTTTCACAAACAGATGCCAGGCTGTGAGGCTCCAAGTGTTGTCGAGGTTCAGGATCTTTCCCTGCGGCATCAGTACACGGTTGTTCTGTCGGCTGTAGGTCAGATTCAGCCCTCCCCACCTGTCGTTGTTCAGCAGTATGGTACCATAGCCCGTCCAGTAGGAACATTTGTTCCTGACATCCCTATACTTCACCTCTTGCCAATGGTAAAAAACAGCCGACCTGAACGACAGGCTGTAGTCCTTCCATTTCAGCGGATCCGGGAAAAAACCCAGCACCAGTTCATAACCACGTAGTTTCGCATTCTTGTAAGTCTGAATGACATTCGGGCTTGAAAAGTCGAAGTAGCTGACAATCTTGTTGTGTGACTGAATCAGGGAGGTGGCGACGTATGCCGGGCCGGCATTGATGCTTGCAAGCCATCTCTCTGTTCTTTCCGAACGCAGTTCGGGATTGCCAGAGTAATACAGCAATGTGTCAGTCTGTCCGTCAATGTTAAGCCTTTGGTAGAGCAAAGGCAGTGTGCTACGGTTAGAGTATAAAGCTCTTATACGCAGGTCATTACCCTTGACAAAGCTGAGTTCGGCCGCATAGTTGATATAATTTTCGTGGAAGCCGATTCCCTGGCCGGCCTTGTTGGATATGTGGTTGTACTCAACGTTTCCCCCGAGTGAGAGTGACTTCCCGAAGACATGGACGTAGTTGGCAAACGCTTTTGTTTGCTGCCTGTCGTTCTTGGAAAACACCTCTTCACCTTGCTTTGCTGTCCTGACCCATAACAGGTTTTCTTCACCGCCGATTTCTATTTCGTCGTTTGCGGATGGTTTATAAGTGGCGGCTGACTTGAATACGCTCATGTTTCTCCTGATCTTGTACCTGTCCGTATAACTGGACAGACCGGCAATGGATGTAGCGTGAACCCTGTCGTCTTGGAAGAAACCATATAATGCAGAACAGTCAACTGTCCATTTCTTAAATCTGCCCATATAGGTAAGCTGAGAAAGATAATCGTCCGACTGCCAGTCATCAACGATTGACTGTGAGACAACGGAAGTTTCATGCCGGTCGACCATTCGTTGGTACCGGTTGTAAGAGCGTCCGTTGTTATTGTTCGTACGGAAACGTCCGCCCCATCTCAGGGTATTAAAGTTGTCCGGCTTGTAGTCGGCCGCTACAACTACCGTATGTTTGTTGGCAAGGTCACCCTTGCTATTCTCGCCTTCTTCATTCCTCATTTCGACGTTATCGGCAATCTTGAGGTTTGTCTCTGTAGCTACCACTTCGTTGGTATGGCCATAGTCGTACCATGTGGCAATATTGAACACAGGCGTCGTATATGTGAACGAAAAACCTGTGCTGCATTCTGAGAGCTTGTCTCCCGACGGCTGAGAGGGATGCCATCGGAGCCTGACAGGCAAGCTGAGGTCGTAGCCGTTCCACCGCTCTTTCGTCCTGACATCAATGACAACGTCGTAATCGCGATAGCGAGCCGGTGGGCGCGTGTAAACCTCTATCCTTTTGAATCTTTGGTTGGAGAGTCGGCCTATGTAGGCGGTTTCTCTCTCCTGTCCGTCTATCAGCAACATGACTTTCTGGCTCCCGTAGTAGGAAAGCGACTCCTTGATGGGATCAAAAAACACACCTGGCAATTTCTTTATGACATCGAAGGTGTTGACGGTATTCCTGCGCATCTCGTCGGTAATGACCCAACTGTCCCGGTTGGTGTGACGGGTCACCGAACTGGATGTTACGGTAACTCCCTCCATCTCTACATTCTTGTAGATGCTGTCCGTCATTACCTGCACACTGTCCTTCATGGCAGACAGACTGTCAACCTGCCCAAATGCCAATAAAGGAAACATAATCATGATTGCTAATAAATAGTTTTTCATGAGCTTGGATAAATTGTGTCCCACCGGTATGTTCGTTAAATCTTATCGACTGATAAATGAAGAACAATACCGGTGGGCGATAGTTTCATGTAGTTATGGACATTCTGTAAAATTCTGACATTCCTTATAAACAGTGCAACCGGTATGGTTGGGACATTGTCCATAGGTTGTACAGCTTTGATAAATAACGCAGCCGACATTTACTCTTTGGAGTTCGCTTAAGCCTACTCCACCTAAAACTTCCAGTTTCTCCATTTCAGATAAGAGGCTGTCGCCTCCCAATTCTGACAATTTTTTTCTTCTCATATTCGTTTTGTTTAATTGTTGATACTCAGCAGTGGCCACTGCGTAATTTGTAAATATTTCTAATTGTTCGTATGAACTCGTATAAAGTCAAGAATTTCTTGTCTCCAATGTTGTTCAGGATTTCTATAACGGCAATGCAAACTTTCCCACATGTCGCGTTCGCGCGGGCATGGACCATAGCAAATATGGAGAAATTTGCATTGGTAACAGCTGCAAGTCGGGTTATTAAAGACTGTATTGTTGCGGAATAACAATTCCTTGTTCCATTTTATTTCTCCGCTCAAACCGATAAAGCCTCTACGTAAATTTAATTCATCATTACTGCACTTGTCAACGAATCCGTCAGGAAAAATACAATTAAAATGTTTTTTTTCCACGCAGCAAGGATTAAAACCATTGTATGTATTTATCTGATAGCTGTTACTTTCAAGAAGAGTCATCAGAGATTCTATTAAGGAATGATCAAACAGTCTTTCATCTTCCTGCCATACTTTCATTAGTGAGAGATGTATATACTCTTCCGCAGTTCTGAAGGGATGTATTTGTTCAGATCCCCTACGAAACGTTCAGGTTGCAGATTCTTCAACGTATAATTGTAGCGCAAGCAAATTTCTGCCTCAGGCAACATTTCTGCTATCAGGCAAATGTTTTTCAGAATGACCTCATACGAAGACCGGCCTTTCAGCACTTTTGTTTGGTCGTGTTCTTCCTGAGCCCCATCTAACGTAATTTGGAAGAACGTAAAGTTCAGTTCTTTCATTTTCTGAAGACGCTCTCTGTTTAGCAACGTGCCATTTGTGGTGATGGTATTCCTGAACTCCAAACCTAAACCCTCACAGCATTTCATGGCATGCCGTGAGATATCCTCAATAATGGAAAATTCCAGCAAGGGTTCACCTCCGAACCACGACAGCATCAGCTGGCGGACGGGGTGGTGTTCCAGATAATAACTGATGTGCCGCTTGATGCTCTCTACATCCTCCTTCGCCAACCGCATGTTGCGATGTTCCTGTGTGCAATACCAGCACCGCAGGTTACACTGATACGTAGGCAGAATCATCAGTTTGTAGACATTTGAATTGTTCTGCCTGTCGAAAAGCAACTTAACGTCATCCATCTCGTTCTTGTCATCATCTACGATGAATCCTTCCGCCTTCATCTTCTTCAAGAAACTTTCATACTTGTCACGGTACCGGTCTGGCGATGACAGTATCTCCAAGAACGCATCCTTGTTACGATCGGAAACACGGAAGAAGCGCCTTGTGATACTGTTGAAGATGATGTGACCATCCTCAAAAGGTAGGCAGATGTTGTAGTAGCTGCTTTTCATGATGTGTAAGTTTTTTTTAGATGTTTAGGTATGCCATATAGCTGTTGCCATCTTCGTCATAGAGACAAATCCTATAGGCCCCGCTGCCGTAGAACGAGAGGTTGTAGTACAGCGTGCCGTCGTCCGTCACGGGATGGGTGTCCTCCATGATGAGGGCATCATCTTTATAAATACGTACACACGCGACGTCGAACGAGGTACAAAGACTCAGCGTGCCAGTCGAACAATCATACACCCCTGCTATACCTTCATTGTTTGCTGGAGAACGATGAGGCGGTCTAAGGATGATATCACCGTTGCCTTGTGAAGAAGCGTTCTGAACAGAAACCTCGAACCATTGAGTTTCATCCGCATAGGTAGTGGATGTGGCTGCCAATAAAGCCAATGCAATCATTTTTGTTTTCATCTGCATCTTGTTTCGATTTTTTTATTATGGTGCATTATTGCATTGCAAAATTAAGGCAAATTTTGTTTTCTACCAAACATGGCGAATGAAAAGTTTGACGAGCGTTTAAGTCGTTGCATTCTATATAAATCACTGTCTACGAAGGGTTTATCCTCGTTTTTGTATCATGATAGACAGACTGAAATTAAACGTTTTACAGAGAGAAGAGAGCCCCGATTCTACGACTTTTCATACTTTTTCAGTCGAAAGCGATATCCTCGGACGGTGTTCTTCTCCACGCATAGGATTTCTTGGATTTGGCTGTTGCTGATGCCCATGTCTACCAACACGAGGTAGGTTGCCAGCAGGGTAGGCAAGGGTTTGTATCTGCTGATGACTTTTGAGAACTGATCGTAGTGGCTGTAGGTATAGTAGGCAACCAAAGCATGTAGCTCTTCGTTTGTCAGGGGAGTCCTTCCTTTGCCGGAGAGGATTCTCTGATAAGCACTTCTTCCCTGACCCAGAAGCTCTGTCGTGCTTCGTTGCATTGACGCTATCTCATTCTTCAGGTCTTCAACCATTCTTGATCCATCCCTGCGGAGTCCTTCGAGGAGACCTATCCGTAAAGTCATATCAGCCATCTTGCTATTCTTTGCTTCGATAATTTCCATCTTTGCATTTATATCCAATTCCATTTGCGCTACTTTGGCTTGTAATACCCGGAGTCGGTTTGCGTCGGCCTCCTTGTGGTGTTGCAATCGGTATATCTCTGCCTTATACTGTATGTTCTTCTGAATGCCATCGCTTATTCTCGTTTTGCAGCCTTTAATGAATTGATGTAGATGTTGGATTCGCCATACAAATAAGACAAGAGCAGAAATAACAAAGAACAGGAGTGTGGAGATAATGGATAGAAACACGACGGTTCGTGTAGCCAATTGTCTCTCGACGACAGATTTGTCGTACTTTAGTTGCACTTCGGCAATTCTGTCTTCCATCTTCTTTTCACAAAGCATCTCGTTCAGGCTGTCTGCCAAAACCCTGTGCAATAGCGCTTTCTCATATTGGCCTTTTGCCGATTCAATGTCAGAAAAGGCTAAATACGCTTTTCCCAGATATTCAGGGTTGTCAAACTTCTCAATTTCTTGAAGGTATTGCTGGGCTTGCCTGTCATCACCTTCCATTACAGCGATGCGAGCAAGCATAAAGTAGGCGTTGGCGTCAGGCTCAAAAGCCAATGATTTCAGCAGGAGTTCCTTAGCTTTGCCGTATTGTCCCTTTTCAAGGAAGTTGCTCGCAATATTGGGAAGCGCGTAAGACTTGGATGTCGAGCTTACACTGTCAATTATCGCCAGATTCATTTTGTTAATGAAACTGGCGCTGTCATGCATTCCCATTGAGGTATATATGCCGGAAAGCTTATCATAAGCATCAACTGTCAGTTCCAAACTATCCAAGATCTGTGCGTCCTTGACAAGTAAGCGGGCATATTGGAGGGCTAAGTCACCATTGTTGGAATTGAAATTTATATAGGTGAGATTCTCGTGTATCTTATAGGAAAGACTTACATCTGATGTGTGCTTCAAATAAAATTCTGACTCTTTCAATAATCTGGCAGCATTACAAACGTCTCCCAGGTCTGCCAATACCACTCCTTTATAATACAAGGATGTGGCAAATTGATGCCAATCGTGTTTCCTGTTGTAATATGCGATGCTGCGGTTGATGAACGCTGTGTCTACAGGCAGGTAGAGCTTATAGCGGGCGGCGGTGAGGAGCAGGCCATAGTGGGCCTTGCCTTCTTCGTCCAAGGCAGCGTAATCTATGTCTTGCAGAAGGTGCAAGACAGAGTCGGGGTGCTGCTCGATGAGGCTGTCAGCGACCTCTCCCTGCCTGTCCCAAGGGGAGGGATTGCGGCAGGCTGCCAGCAAGAACAGCAGGAGGATGATGCAGGGCGTCAGTAGACGGGTAGGTATGCTGTTTGACATGATAATCGTCTATTTCGACCGCAAAGATAATGTTTTTCAGTGAGACACACAACTTTTCAGATGTTTTTTCTTCTTTTGACCGAGCAACACCGTTTTTCCGACAGAAAGACGGAGGAACATAAAAGGGGGAGTGGGCAAGCATTTCCTTACCGATGGATTACATTTTTCACTTCTACCTCTACTAAATCATGGCCATTTGCCTGCAAAGTTGTCTATTTTACTGGGTTCTTGCGTAAGTTTCTGTTTGTTTCTACTTCTACTTTCCTCTACTTACCCTCTACTTTTCCTCTACTTAACCTCTACCTATCCTCTACCTTCATTCTACCTTTCCTCCATCCAATTTCTACAAAAATAGCAGGCATTTTTCGGCATGATGCTTTTATTCCCAACTTGGGAATGCTTCGTTCCCAATTTGGGAATGTATTGTTCCCAACATGGGAAAGTAACATACCCCAAGTTGGGAATGCATGCCATTCGTGGTTTAACGATTTTCAGTTGACAACTTTTTAAACTTACTCACGATAAGTATTGAACCTGTTTAAACTTATTTTTATTTCACGTTGACTCTACTTTGTGTTTGACATTGGTAGGGCTTGTACTTTCATCCTACATTGCCTACATGCCTGCCTACATATACTAAGACACTGTAAAACAGTCTGTTACCCTTTAATGTAGGCAATGTATGCAACTTTAATAACTTTCCTGTCAGTATCGTTAACATGACGACCAGTTTTCTGATCGGTTGCTGTTCATAGCATGACCTGAAGTTGATCATCATGTGACCTGAAGTTGGTTATCGGTCGACGAACCGCAAGTCAACGTTTTATGCATGTTTTTTCAAATTTGTTAATAAGATGAAACAAAACGGAATTTTTGTTTCTTCCGGGGCGTTCAAATTTTTCATATTCCCCACCAACCATTCATTTCGCCCCAAAAAACGCCGTATTTTTTAGTTGATATCATGCTGTTAACTTGTTAAACCTTTAATAGACAAGTGTTTAACAGAATGTTACTTGAAAAATATTTTACAAATGGTTTTCCTTCTATTTTTGTTCATGGAAGTGATCGTACACAAGTTTTGCCTTGGATGGTCCGATGATGCTGCTCAATGAGTCCAGGTCAGCCTCGCGAATCTTCTTGACCGTTCTCAGGCGTTTTAAGAGGGCCTCACGCGTTTTTTCTCCTATGCCCTTGATGTCGCTCAGCTCAGAGTGTAAAGCGTGCTTAGAACGCTTCTCTCGATGGAACGTGATGGCGTAGCGGTGCACCTCGTCCTGGATTCGCGTCAGCACATGGAACAGCTCGCTGTCGGTCTTCATGCCAATGACGACGGGAGGGAATCCGAAGAGGAGTTCGTTGGTGCGGTGACGGTCGTCCTTGGCCAGTCCGGCGATGGGTATCTCAAGGTGCAGTTCGTCTTCGACAACCTCGCGGACCACCTCCATCTGTCCGCGGCCGCCGTCGGTGATGATGAGGTCGGGTAGGGGAGTGCCTTCTTCCATCATCCTACTGTAGCGACGACGGACGACCTCCTGCATCGAGGCATAGTCGTCCGGACCAGTGACGGTCTTGATGTTATACTTTCGGTAGTCTTTCTTCGAGGGTTTCAGTGCTTTGAAGACGACGCAGCCTGCCACGGCATCGGTGCCCGAGATGTTCGAGTTGTCGAAACATTCTATCTGATAGGGTAGCTTCTTCAGTTTCAGAGCTGTCTGCAGTTCTTTCATCAGGCGCGTCTGTTTCTGTTCGGGGTTGAGCTTCTCAGCCTGTTTCAAGCGGTCGAACTTATACTGTTTTCCGTTCATTTCCGACAGGTCTAAGAGCGACTTCTTGTCGCCTCGCTGTGGCACGGTGATGGTGACATCCTTGATGCCCGTGGAAAGCTCGAACGGAACGACAATCTCCTTGGCTGTGCTCCCCACCTGTTCGCGTATCTGGATGATGCCCAACGAGAGAATCTCTTCGTCCGTTTCGTCGAGCTTTTTCTTGAATTCAAACGTCATCGCCTGGTTGATGCTGCCGTTGGTAACGTGCATAAAGTTGATATAGGCCGTGCTGCCATCGTTGGTGAGCGAGAAGACATCGACATTGTCGACCACATGACTGACGACCTCGCTCTTCGAGACATAGTTTTCGAGGGCCAGATAACGGCGCTTCAGAACTTCTGCATCTTCAAAACGGAGCTCTTCGGCAGCCTTTTGCATCTGTTCGTAGAGCATCTTTTGCACTTCTCTCGACCGTCCTTTCAGGATCTCACGTGCCTGTGCGATGTTGTTCTGGTAGTCGTCCCACGACTGTTTTCCAATACATGGCCCGGCGCAGTTGTGGATGTGGTAGTCCAGGCAGGGTTTGTATTTTCCCTTTCTGATGCCTTCTTCCGTGATGGGAATATGGCATGTACGCGGGTGGTAGAGGTCTTTTATCAGGTCGAGTACGGCATACATGCTGCCGATGTGGCTGTAGGGGCCAAAGTAGGTGCCAAACTTCTTGTTGATGTTGCGCGTTTTGAAGATTCGCGGCAGATATTCCTTCGTCACACAGATGCTGGGGTAGGTCTTACCGTCTTTCAGCAAGATGTTGTATTTTGGCTTGTATTTCTTGATCAGGCTGTTCTCAAGGAGTAGCGCGTCCTCTTCGCTGTTGACGATGGTGTAGGTGATGTTCCAGATCTTGCTTACCAGCACCTTCGTCTTGTAGCGGTCTACCTCCTTGTGAAAGTACGACGAAACGCGGTTCTTCAGGTTCTTCGCCTTACCTACATAGATGATGGTGCCTTCCTGGTCGTAGTATTGATAGCTGCCAGGCTTCTCTGGGAGGTTCAGCACGATGTTCTTCAACCGCTCCAGTCTCTGTTTGTTTTCCTCTTTCGTCATGCGTTACATCAATTGGTTTGTTCCACGTGAAACCCTACTTTAAACAGGAATATACATGAGTATTTTTTGAACACGAATAAACATGAATAAACATGAATGCTCACGAATATTTTTTAAACACGAATTATCATGAATGAACCATGAATTATCATTAATTATTTTTGAACACGAATAAACATGAATAAACACGAATGCTCACGAATATTTTTTAAACACGAATTATCATGAATGGACCATGAATTATCATCAATTTTTTTAAACACGAATAAACATGAATAAACACGAATGCTCACGAATAATTTTAAGAACACGAATATACATGAATACACACGAATATACATAAATAATGATGTTCTCTACTGCCAATAATTGTTAGCCAATCCTCATAATGTTCATGTCCTTGTCTAATAATACACATTCGTTGTTTTCTTCAATGTATCCATATCGTTCGCCTTGCATAAGGGGCTGTCCGAAGTTGATGAGTAGGCCAATGGGCTTCTGTGTCAGTCGTAAGTAATTAAATAATTGTGCACGATGATCATGATTTAGTTCTTTAACAGACTTCAGTTCTATAATGATATCGCCTACGACAATGTCCATTTTATAGAATTTCTCCAGTCTCTCTCCTTTATAGTAGCAGGCTAACAGTTGCTCTTGTACGTTATCGATACCTTGATGGAGAAGTTCTTTGTGTAATGCTTCATTATATATCGGTTCCAGCAGTCCCCATCTCAGCGTGTTATGTACTTCCATCGCTGCGCCGACTATCTTGTATATTATTTTCTTGTATTGATAAAATTCAGTCATTATTATTATTTATGAATATTCGTGTGTATTCATGTGTATTCGTGTTCCAAATAAACGTAATATTCTTGTTCAAACAGTGATGAGGGTGGTGATTTCTGTCTCCGGGTCGAAGGCATCGCGGCCATGCAGTCCCTCGTCGGTGATCTCGATGATGAAGTTGACGTACACCTTCTTTGGGTTGAACTTCTTCACCAGGTTGTAGGCCGCTTTCATCGTGCCACCCGTTGCAAGCAGGTCATCGTGAAGGAGGACAACATCGTTTTCTTCGATGGCGTCCTTGTGAATCTCGATAGTGTCTGTACCATATTCCTTTGAGTAGCTCTCCTGAATAGTCTCTGCCGGAAGTTTCCCTGGTTTTCTGCACAAAACGATTCCTGCACCTAATTTCACCGCAAGAGCTGATGCCATGATGAAACCGCGACTTTCTATGCCGACAATTTTGGTGATCCCTTTGTCCTTGTAGATCTCGTACAGTTCGTCGAGCATCACCTCAAGACATTGGTGGTTCTTAAACAAGGTTGTAACATCTCTGAAGTTAATACCTTTCACTGGAAAGTCCTGAATGCATCGCAGGTTTTCCATCAAAATCTGATTGTTCATATTGTAAACGTTATTTAGTTAAATCCTTCATTTTCAATCATTCAGGCGCTTTTTGTTTCACATGAAACATCTAGCTATCTCCCTAACAATACCAACAAGACGTTGATGTCGCTCGGTGAGACGCCGGGAATGCGACTTGCCTGTGCTAATGTCTCTGGATTGATGCGAATGAGTTTCTGGCGGCACTCTGTTGAAAGCGACTGCAGCGAATTGTAGTCAAAGCGTCCGCGAATCTTGATGTCTTCCAGTCGGCGCATCTTCTTCGCGATCTCTCGTTCGCGTTCAATATATCCGTGATATTTCATGCTTACCTCGGCAGCCTCTGCGATTTCTTCTTTCCGATTGTTTGGTGTGTTCAGAACATCTCTCAGTCCAGGAACCATCTCCGACAGGTTTTGGAGATTTATCTGTGGGCGGCCTATCAGGTCGATGGCTTTACATCCAGCACGTAGTGGTGTCGTTCCCATTGCTTCCAGGGCGCTGTTGACGTCACTTGGCTTAACAGGATCGTTTTTGCAGAAATGGATGATTCGTTCGATGTTTTCTTTCTTTTCCTGCCACCATTCATAGCGTTCATTTGTGACGCTACCCAGACGGTAGCCCATCTCGGTAAGGCGCTCGTCGGCATTGTCTTGTCTGAGTAGTATGCGATATTCGGCTCGCGAGGTGAACATTCGGTATGGCTCGTCGACTCCTTTCGTCACCAAATCGTCGATGAGTACGCCGATATACGATTCGTCGCGCTTCATCACAAATCCGTCACCAGCTGCTGTTGGTTTGTCGACCGTTGCATCACAACTCGCACGCAGAGCAGCGTTGATGCCTGCTACAAGACCTTGTCCGGCAGCCTCTTCGTAGCCAGTCGTACCGTTTACTTGGCCTGCAAAGAACAGGTATTTGATAATTTTCGATTCCAACGTATGATAGAGTAGGGTAGGGTCGAAGAAATCGTACTCTATCGCATAGCCTGGTCGGTAAACGCGAACGTCACGTAGAGCCGGAATTTTCCTGAGGGCTTCTATCTGTGCCTCTGCGGGCATGCTTGACGAGAATCCGTTCAGGTACATCTCGTTGGTGTTTTCACCTTCAGGTTCGAGGAAGAGAGGGTGACTATCACGGTCAGGAAAAGTGACAAGTTTCGTTTCTATCGATGGGCAGTAGCGCGGTCCTATGCTGTCTATTTGACCATTGTAAAGTGGCGAATCGGCCAGTCGTTCGTTCAATATCCTGTGTACCTCTGCGTTGGTATTGAGTGTCCAGCAAGGCAGTTGTTTCGAGTTGCGCGGAAGGTCCAGATACGAGAAACCGTAAAGAGGTTCTTCGCCTGGCTGGATCTCCGTGTCTTCGAAGTGAACGCTGCGGCGGTCTATTCTCACCGGTGTGCCCGTCTTCATCCGCGCAGAACTAATGCCGTGACGTGTGATGCTCTCCGTGAAATGCTTCACGGCAGGCTCTGCTATACGTCCTCCAGGCACCATCCTGCGTCCGATGTGCATCAGTCCGTTGAGGAACGTTCCGGCCGTCACAACCACGCATTTGGCCAGTAGTGTGATGCCCCAGATGGTTCGTACGCCCGTTGCGGCGCCATTCTCTACAATCAGCTCTTCCGCTTGGTCCTGCCAGATGTCCAGATTGTCAGTCTGGTCGAGCTGTTCGCGCCAGGTCTTGATAAACTTCTCGCGGTCGCATTGCGCCCTGGGGCTCCACATCGCCGGCCCCTTCGATCGGTTGAGCATACGCATCTGTATGCTTGTCTTGTCGGTGACGATACCCATCTGTCCGCCCAGAGCATCTATCTCCCTGACTATCTGGCCTTTAGCTATTCCGCCAACGGCAGGATTGCACGACATCTGGGCTATCTTGTTCATGTCCATCGTCACCAAGCAGGTGTGAGCTCCCATGCGAGCAGCGGCACAGGCCGCCTCGCATCCGGCATGGCCACCACCGATGACGAGAACGTCGTATTTCAGAGTCATTCTGCGAAATTTTTCTGCAAAAATACGCATTTATGAAGAAACATGCAAGAAAAAGCTTGTTTTTTCGTCAGTTTAATGTTTCGTACGGACAGCATACGACGAATATGTGCATTAGAGATTACATTCGAGATCGCATAGAAGATAAGTGTCTGAACATAATTCTGCTAAAAACACATAAAAGTTAGCCGTCAAGGCCACATACTGTTCTCATAAGCCTACTAATTTAGGGGATTAATAAAACAAGCCCAAATATAACAAATAATTGTGACTTAGAACACGAATAGGTAGGAATATAACGTATGGAGGCCTTGATTTCTAACTTTTCAGGGCAATTTGTTTCAGTTTTTATCTCAACTGGCTTATAATCTCGGAAATTTTATGTAAATTTGCACTAGAAAATCATCATAGTATTATGAGCAAGCAACAGTCCCCCAGAGAGTTCAAACATGTACGTGAGAAGAACTACTCAGCATCCCACCCTCTTTACGATGCGATGAAAGCCCTTTGCAACCCAGAGGGAGAAAACACAGGTTTTACCGCAGACTACAAGGGTATTACTTTCCAACTTTATTCATGTAAGGACACCTATTACAATGAGCAAGGCATACCCGAACGCGAGGTGAAAGTAATGGGGCTTGACGAGCAGGAAGACCGATGGCGTGTATATCGAAAGGATGCTGAGGAATTAGCAGCTCAACGTAAGAATGAAGGTAGCAAGGAATTCAAACCTCACACTGTTGACTACGACTACAAAGACGGACACCTGTCGTGGATTTTCCGTCGTGAATACAATGACCGTCGTGAACTCATTCACATGGAAGACGCATTCTACGGCGACAATTTCACGCACGAATTCTCTGATACTCCCCATTATACCCTGATTTCAGAGCTTTCCTACGAATACGACGAAAACGGCAATTGGACCATCTGTTATCTACATTGCGTAGATGGGCTTCAGCCAGATGAGTTGACAATTCGAGAGATAGAGTATTGGTGAGCCAATATTCATTTCACTGAATATATAGCTGAATATGAGGAGTATTTCAAGGTTTTACAATCCCTATAGACTGACCTTTGTAGTATTACCCTTTGAATACCATGCAACGATGATACTCCAAATATTGTGCACGAGCATTGTTTATAGGAAGGAACTGGAAGAACTGATTCTCCTTTATGCCGATACGGTCGCGCACTTGACGTGAGAGCCAGTTAGAGATCGTAACACGTTTATCGTCGCTAAAGGTGATGTAGCCACGGTCGAAAAGTTTGTCATAGAGAGGCGAGAGTATGAAGCCGTTATTCGGGTCAATACGCTCCTTTGTGTCGCTTACCGCCCAGGGTTTGATATGGCTGGCGATGAGCAACGACTCCTCGTTAATCATCGTGATGGGGCAGAAGGGACATTCCTCCAGCAGTTTCTTCCGATATTCGTCCTGCCCCTCGCGTCCATAGCGTATGGCGGGTTTCTTTTCTTCGACCGGCTCTTCCTGTACGCCGAAGAATGGTTCCTGCTCGGGCTGCTTGATGGCTCCGTAGTTTTCGATGAATGCCTTGCGCTTTTCTATTTCCTCGAAGTCGGCGAAGAGTTTCAGATAGAACATCGGCTGACCGTTGTAGTAAAGTCGCATGGCGGAGATATACGATACGAGTGGCAGCGAAATTTCGCGTATCAACTTGTATACTTTATCCGACGAGTTGACATAACCGCGAGGCCCGGCTATCTGCGACTGCTCGCGGATGGTAAAAATCACGATGCCGTCGGGCAGCGCGTTTATTCTCTCCATCCTCTCTGACCACAGCGAGCGCATCTCGTTGCGGCCGCGATAGTCCTGAGACGGCGACAGATATTCGGACTTGATGACCTGCATATAGGCTTGCAAGTCCTGTCGCAATACGAAGCAGGTGGCCGTGAAGCCGATTTCGCCAAAGAACGCCTCCATCTTGTCGCGTGAACCTACATAGAGCTTAGCCTCACCGTTGCCGCCGCCGAGTTTGTTCTTCGGCATCACCCAACTGTCTGCCACGGTGATGGGTGTCTCATATGTGCTGTCGAACGTGAATTTTTCGCCTGCAATAATCATAGTCTCACTCCGTATTTCGTGATGTCCAGCTGTTTCAGAATAGCTATCAGCACATCGACAACGATGCTGTTGCCGGCCTGCTGATACATTGAGGTGTCGGACACGACAATCTTGAACCAGTCCTTGAAGCCCATCAGCCTGAGGCATTCGCGGGGCGTCAGTTTGCGGATACGCCCTTTGTGCGTCACATAGTTGTCCACCCCGGCGCGATGCATCTTGTGCATCGACTGTAACAGCGGGCGTGCTACGTCGAGGTCGGTCTCTGTCGAGGTCTTGAAGTTCTTTGTGCCGCCCGCCAATACGTATCGGGCCACCTTGTCCGAAAGGTAGTATTTCTCCTCCACGTCGCGCACATCGAAGATGAACTCGTCGAAAGCCTCATCCGAGGGTGTCAGTTCCGAATCGGGATGATATACGAAGTCGCCGTGCCAGTTGAACTGCTGGTTGCGCTTCTGACAGAGTTGTATTTCACCGTTTATCTGCGTATAGAACTTGTCGTGGTTCTTGTGGCTGGTCACGAACTTGATACCCTTCTCCTTTAGGAAATACTTCGTGTCGATGTAGTCCTCCAAAAAGTCGTACATCTTGTATTCCAGCGGTATTGGAGCGGGAAACTCAAACTTTGTCTTACGTCTGAATCCGAGGCAATAGACGCGCTCGCGGTGCTGCGGGATGCCGTAGTCGCAGCTGTTCAGCACTCGGAACTTCACGTCGTAATCCAGCTCGTTGAAGATGTCGTACATCACATGCCACGTGCGCCCCTTGTCGTGATTAAGCAGTCCGCGTACGTTTTCAAATAGGAAAACCTTCGGCTGCGTCTCTTTCACCACACGGGCGAACTCGTAGAACAATGTACCTCGCGCATCCTCAAAGCCAAGCCTGTGGCCAACCATCGAGAATGCCTGACAGGGCGCACCGCCGATGACGAAATCCACCTGTCCCCGATAGCCGCGGGCATCGAAGTCGCGGATGTCCGTGAACCAGTCCTCCTCGCGAATATCGTAGTTGGCGAAATAGCTCTGCTTGCATTTCGGCTCAATGTCGCCCGCAAACATAATCCGATGCCTCAGCCCGAGCCGCTGGAATGCGTGTTCAATGGCCCCGATGCCGCTGAACACCGTACCGATGCGCACCGTGTTCTCCGGCTCACTGAACTCCAAGTCCTTCCACGACGCACCTTCCGCAATCGGTGTCTGCAGAATCTGCTTCTTATACTCAAGAGCCAGCGCACGGTCTTGCACGATACGCTTCACCTTGTCAATCTTCTCCGAACTCTCTTTGATGTCTTTCTTGACCGTTGACATAAAAAAGCCCTCTCTTCGTTTCGGAAAGGGGGCGTGGAAGAGACGGTGTTCAAGCAAGGCTTAGCACAGCCTGTATCAGACAACGATCTTACTGTCCACGCCCATGATGAGCGCAAACATCCGATGCTTGTCCAACTGAAACGTTCTTGAAGTGCTAATTCTGCTTGATCAGTCAACCAAGGATGTCAAAGACGCTTATGTTTCCTTTATTCTGTTACTACTCTGTTTCTATTTTTAGAGCTGCTCGCAAACACCCTGTGCGAACGGGTTAGTAACTATGGCTAACTACAAAAAAGAAAACGTGGGTGCTCACATCTGCCTGTTCGACATCGAGGCTTAGCACGGCCCTTGTAAGAAAACAGACAGAGTAATCACCCACGTGGGAGTATACTATACACCGTAAAGTGTGCTTGTGAGGCTACACGAGCCTCGCAGCACACTACGGAGAGTATATACTACACCCCGTGGCAGTCATCTCTGCATTTGTCTTTGCTTACAATAGGAAAGTGCTAATTTCGATTGTCCAAAAACAAAGCGCAACATGACGCCTTCTAATATGTAGTGCTCTGACTTACCGGCGTCCTTTCATGCAGGACAGCTATAGCGGCAGTGAGATGCGAGTACAAAGGTACGAATATTTTTGGAAACAAAAGGCAAAGGCTTCAAAAAGTTAGTGATATTTCACAATTACGGCCAGCTTAGCGATAGTCTCTGACTGTCTCAGCGATGGTCTCTGACTGTATCAGCGATAGTCTCTGACAGTATCAGTGATAGTCTCTGACTGTATCAGGGATCATCAACGAGCAAGTTTGGGGGTAGTCGGGCGGAAACGCTGTTCCGCCCTTACATGTTCATTCAAAAAAGATTTCGTTGAGGAAATGCTCAACACCTCACCAAATAGTCCGAAAACCCTCTGTTTATCGGCCTTTCAGATGGTGAGGTGTTTTTCTGACACCTCACCACACACCTCACCATCGCCCCCACCACCTATGCACTAATGTAGGAGGTCACGCCATTCTTTGCAAGCAAAGCGTCCCAAGGGCCGAGCGCCCGAACTGCGCTCGCCAACCCGTCGCCTTTCCCAGCGTGACACCTGCCACATGGGACATTTCTCATCTGGGAATGCTGGGTGCGACTTCTTATGCGCTGTTGCGACGCTGGGAAGCGTCGCCTCCTACCCATAGGCCTTCAACACCCATAAACAGCAACCACCCATCAACACCTATCACCTATCACCCATCATCACCCATCACCCATCATCACCCATCACCCACCACCCAAATGGTGAGGTGTATGGTGAGATGTTTGGTGAGGTGTTTGGCGAACACCTCACCAGGCAAAACCCGCTTTGGCAAAGGGATTTCGCGCATTTTGGTGAGGTGTTGGGGTTATTTTCGGAACATACGGTTCAGCGAATAGAATAGCTCCGCTGCGATTCAAAATCGGTAAAACCGTGTCGAAAAGATGAAAATATTGAAAAAACAGGGTGTAAATTCCATTGATTTTGCAAACATTTTATTACCTTTGCAAGCAGTATATGATATTTTCGGCCAGTCAAGCAATAATGGGCGTATGATCGTTTTCATAGATACAGAGGTTAGTCCGCAGACGAAGAAAGTGGCGGATTACGGAGCGGTGAGGGAGGATGGTGCCGTCATGCACACTCACTCCAAGGCCGACTTCGATGCCTTTGTGTCGGGATGCGACACTGTATGCGGTCACAACATTATCCGGCATGACTTAAAATATACTGCACTACGGGGCAATCCCACGATTGTTGACACGCTGTTTCTTTCGCCCCTGCTGTTCCCCAAACGACCGTATCATCGTCTGGTGAAAGACGACAAGCTGCAGGTGGACGAACTGAACAATCCCGTGAACGACTCGATGAAGACTCGCGACCTGCTGAATGATGAGATTGCGGCCTGGAACGAGTTGGCGCCCGACAGACAGGAAATCTACTACCAGCTGCTTCATCATACCGAGGAGTTTGGAGGATTCTTTAAATACATAGGATACGTCCCTGCCACGCAGCCTTCATTCCTTCGTAAGATACTCAATGCTCGATATAATTGGCTGAAACTTATTCCTAAGGAATTTGAGGGAAAGCTATGCCGCCATGCCGATCTCGAGATGTTGGCAAGGCAATATCCCATAGAGTTGGCCTACTGCTTGGCAGTGATTGGTGCTGACGACATCTTCTCCATCACTCCCGCTTGGGTGCTGCGCAACTATCCGCAGGTGGTCAACGTGATGAACCTGCTGCGCAATACGTCGTGTGGCGATTGCGACTACTGCCATCAAAGGCTTGATGCTCACCATGGGTTGAAGGAGTTCTTCGGCTATGACGAGTTTCGCACGTTCGATGGTGTCGCCATGCAGCAACAGGCAGTGGAGTCGGCCATCCGCGGTGAGTCGCTGCTGACGATATTCCCTACGGGTGGCGGCAAGTCGTTGACCTTCCAGTTGCCGGCACTGATGGCCGGACGGAACACTCATGGGCTAACTGTCGTTATCTCACCACTGCAATCGCTGATGAAAGACCAGGTGGACAATCTCGCAGCACGTGGCATCAGCGAGGCTGTGACCATCAACGGGCTGCTCGACCCGATAGAGCGAGCTACCGCCATCCAGCAAGTGGCCGACGGTACGGCTCATCTGCTGTATATCGCTCCCGAGATGTTGCGCTCGAAGACCATCGAGCGCCTGCTCTTAGGCAGGAATGTGGTCCGCTTTGTGATTGACGAGGCCCACTGCTTCTCAGCCTGGGGCCACGATTTCCGAGTGGATTACCTATATATAGGCGATTTTATCCGGCAGTTGCAAGAAAGGCGGGTCAGCGAGCAGAGCCCGGGAATGAATCAACAGGTAGGCGACGATACGTCGGAAACGAGCGAACAGCAGCAGAGGCCCATCGCTATCTCCTGTTTTACCGCCACAGCAAAGCAGAAGGTGATTAGCGATATCTGCGACTACTTCCGAGCGAAGTTGGGCCTGGAGTTGAAGGTGTTTGCTGCCAATGCCGAACGAAAGAACCTGCGCTACTCAGTGCTCCATGCCGATACCGCCGATGAGAAATACAAACTGCTGCGGTCGCTGATACTTGGACGCAACTGTCCGACAATAGTCTACGTATCACGAACCAGACGAACCCGCGAGTTGGCCGACCATTTGACCAGCGACGGCATACGGGCACTACCCTTCAACGGCAAGATGGAAGCAGCAGAGAAGGTGAAGAATCAAAACGCATTTATGAGCGGTGAAGTACAGGTCATCGTGGCTACCTCAGCATTCGGAATGGGCGTTGACAAGAAAGACGTTGGACTGGTGGTTCACTATAACATCAGTGACTCGCTGGAGAACTATGTCCAGGAAGCGGGGCGTGCCGGTCGCGACCCTCAGATGGAGGCCGAATGTTTTGTACTCTATGCGGACAGCGATCTTGACAAGCACTTCCTCCTGCTCAACCAGACGAAGCTTAGCATCAGCGAGATACAGCAGGTATGGAAGGCCATCAAAACCCTGACAGCCAAACGCGACAACGTGAGCTGTTCGCCTTTGGAGATAGCCCGGAAAGCCGGGTGGGGCGACGATGTTACGGATATTGAAACACGCGTGAAGGCCGCCATCGCAGCATTAGAGGAAGCCGGCTTCATTCATCGTGGCAGCAACTCGCCGCATGTCTTTGCAACAGGCATCGCGGTGAAGAATATGGATGAGGCCAGACGGAAGCTGACCGTCTCGCCACTCTTCGACGAGCAGTCGCGTGAAGAGGCCGCGCGAATCATCAAGTCGCTCATCAGCGCACGGGCCACAGCAGAAGGAAGAGGAGCTGAAAGGCTACGGGTAGGCGAGCTTGGCTCGGGAATGGCAGAAAGTCGTGTTGACTATCTGGCTGATATCCTGGGTATGAGCAAGGCGACCGTCATCAGGAATGTCAACCTGATGCGTCAGGACGGACTGTTGGCCGACAGCCGTGATATGCAGGCTTGGATTAGTAAGAGTACGTCCCGGCGCAATCTTGACATCATTCTGAAACTGGAACAATACCTTTTGCAGCGAATCGGCGGGCAGTCGCACAGAATCAATTATAAGGAACTGAACGAAGAGGCACAGAAGGCTGGTCTGACCTATTGCAATATCAAGCGCCTGAGGATGTTGCTCCACTTCCTGTCGCTGAAAAGCTATATCCACAAACAGGAGCATAGTGCTAATGGCTGCGTGAGCGTGCGTCTGCAAGCTTCGCAGGATGCCACGACGGCTCGCTTTCAACGCCGGATGGACATCTGCCACTTTATTGTAGAGAAACTCAGTGCCCAAAGGGACGTGAGCAAAGAAATGACGCTCGTCAACTTCTCTGTCGTGGAGCTGCTCCAACAATTCACCGCCAGCCAGCACGCCATACTTTTTGCACAGCAAAATAAACCCACGATTGCCGATATCGAGGAAGCCCTGCTCTATCTGACGAAGACGGAGCTGATGAAGATAGAAGGAGGCTTTATCGTGGTCTATAACACCATGCAGATAGGCCGTTTGGCCGACCGACGCACTCGCTATGGCAAGGAGCAATACCGACTGTTGGATGAGTTCTACAAGCAGCGTATTCGCCAGATTCACATCGTGGGCGAATATGCCAACCTAATGGTGCGCGACTACAATGCTGCCCTGCAATTCGTCAACGACTACTTTACCATGGACTTCCGCCGCTTCATCAATAGCTATTTTAAAGAGGAGCGACGGGTGCAGATCGACCAGAACATCACTCCTGCCAAATACAATCAGCTCTTTGGTGAGCTCTCCCACCGCCAGCTTGAAATCATCGACGACAAACAGTCGCGCTACATCGTCGTGGCGGCAGGGCCAGGCAGTGGTAAGACGCGGGTGTTGGTACATAAGTTAGCCTCGCTGTTGTTGTTAGAGGACGTGAAGCACGAACAACTGCTGATGCTCACCTTCTCGCGGGCGGCGGCTACCGAATTCAAGAAACGCCTTATCGACCTGGTGGGCAGTGCAGCCTATTATGTGGACATCAAGACCTTCCATTCCTATAGTTTTGACCTCATCGGCAAACAAGGAAGCTTAGACGAATCGAAAGACGTGGTGAGTCGTGCCGCTGGGATGATAGAACGGGGCGAGGTAGAGCCGTCGAAGATAGCCAAGAGCGTACTGGTCATCGACGAGGCTCAGGATATGGGTGCCGACGACTTCCATCTGGTACAGGCACTGATGCAGCAGAATGAGGAGATGCGCGTCATTGCAGTTGGCGATGATGATCAGAATATATATGCTTTCCGTGGGTCTGACTCGCGCTATATGCAGTCGCTTGTCACTCAGAATGGTGCCCGGCTGTATGAGATGACCGACAACTACCGTTCGTCGAAAGCCGTGGTTGATTGTGCCAACCGTTTTGTACAACGCATCCCCGGTCGTCTGAAACGTACTGTTATTCATTCGGCAACAGGAAAAGAAGGAAAAGTTCTATCGTTGAAGTCACTCCTCGAAGCAAACATTCAGGCCCAAGGAACAACAGCTGTCCTGACCCGTACCAACGAAGAGTCCATGCAGGTGGCCTACGAGCTGGAGCGGCGCGGACTACGTGCCACAGTGGCCCAGTCGATGGGCGGCTTCCGATTCGGCAATCTCGCAGAAGTAAGGTATTTCTTCAAGCAACTTGGTAGCAAGGAAGATGCCATCATTTCCACAGACCGATGGCAAGAGGCAAAGCGTCGTACCCTCGAAGTTTATGCCACAAGCACATGTCTCGGCATCATGAAGCATTTCTTTTACGACTTCGAAGCTACTCACCGCACTTATTATCACAGCGACCTGCGAGAATACATCTTCGAGTCGAATATTGAGGATTTCATAGCTGCTGACAGTCGGTCGGTGTTTGTAAGTACCATCCACAAGGCCAAAGGCCGTGAGTTTGACACGGTCTATTTGCTGTCACCCGTACCCGATGGACGTGACATAAATGATATGCGGACCTATTATGTAGGACTCACTCGTGCCAAACAGAATATCTTCCTCATTACCAATCCGCCTGCCGAGTATGCCGCCATCTCGATAGCATTGAACATGCATGATGTCATTCTCGATTTCTTCAAAGGTCTCAAGGCTGCGGATAAGGGAGAGCAGAGCCATACAGGTTTGAGCTATGCCGAACGGGAGCAGGCTCGACCAACGGTCAAGGAGATAGTGCTTAGGCTCCGCAGCGGTGACAGCCTTCGTTATCAAAATGGCTATTTTCTTAATGAACAAGGTGTTAGTGTTGCAACTCTATCAGCTGCAGGCAAGGAAAAGCTGAGGGCGTGGACAGATAAAGGCTATGAGGTTACTGGCGCTAAAGTAAGTTATACGTTGGCATGGAAACCACAAGATTCCAATATGGAATATGCTGTTTGTTTGGCGAATGTGGTGCTGACAAAGAATAATGAAGATTTAGCATGAATAAAGAGATAAGTGATGAAAAAGATAGAGGTAGTAGCAGCAATCATCCATGATTCGGAGGGTCGCATCTTCGCCACGCAGCGGGGATATGGCGAATGGAAGGACTGGTGGGAGTTTCCAGGCGGAAAGATGGAGGCGGGTGAGACTCCAGAGGAGGCTTTGCGACGCGAGATATGGGAGGAATTGGAGACACGCATAGTAGTGGAGCAGTTTGTGGAAACAGTGGAATGGGATTACCCAAGCTTTCATCTGACCATGCACTGCTACCTCTGCCACGTGGAGAGCGGGCATCTGGAGCTGAAAGAGCACGAGGCGGCAAAGTGGCTCAACACAGATGAGCTGGAGAGCGTCAACTGGTTGCCTGCGGATAGGGAATTGGTAAGGAAGCAGAAAAAGCAATCAGATATGGATAAGCTTACCGCACAGCAAAGACACAACAACATGGCGGCCATCCACGGCAAGGACACGAAGCCGGAGATGGTGGTGCGTCGTTGGCTGTGGGGAAATGGGTACCGCTATCGGCTGAATCATCCACGACTGCCAGGGAAACCCGATATTGTGATGCGGAAGTATAGAACATGTATCTTTGTGAATGGGTGTTTCTGGCACGGACACAATGTGCAGTTGCAAGCTGCACAAATTGACAATTCTGAGTGCTGTAAGATTCCGAAGACGAATCGGGAATTCTGGGTAGCGAAGATACGGAGGAACCAGGAACGGGACCTGAAAGTGCAGCATGAACTGGCTGCGATGGGCTGGCACATCATCACCATCTGGGAATGTGAACTGAAGCCTAAGGTGCGAGAAAAGACATTAGAATCTCTGGCTTATACGCTCAACAGAATCTTCCTGCAAGATCACAGCGTCAGGCATTACGAGATGCCGGAGGAAGAGCCATTGATGGCCGCCGAAGACACTCCTGCAGCATACGGAAATAAAAAGACTTGATGATCCGTTATTAGTTGGGCTTCGGTCGTAAAGCGCCATGGAGCCTTGCCAAATAATAAGGGGATTTATAAAAAGTTCGATTTTCTCTGAATATCAAAAAATACCCTAACTGAAATAAAATGTTTACGCAGAATTCTTATTGAAAAATCGCACTATTTTGGGATTGTATGCCAGTTATGCAACTTTTTGAGTAAATTGAAGTCGAAAATACTATTTTATTGCGATTTTTGCTTTGCGTTTGAAGATTTATTGCAAACTAGTGCCGAAATCGCAATATAATGGGATGATGAAACAACAAAAAATCGGAATTGCCATCAAAGAAAGGCGAAAGGAATTGGGTATCAACCAACAAACGTTGGCTGACCTGGCGAGTGTAGCTGTTAATACCGTTGTGGCAATTGAACGAGGCGAGGGTAATCCTCAGCTCGCCACCTTGCTCACGATACTGGATACTTTGGGTCTGCAAATAGACATTAACATCAAGCAACTTGACTATGAGACAGTGTAAGGTTTATGTTCACGACATGGAGGCTGGCATATTGCAAGAGACGGATGCCAGG
>Ga0310695_10001299_pt1 | contig 59968 bp, 47 predicted proteins | sample RumenRJG_04DNA_FD_203882 | JGI IMG/M metagenome (GOLD analysis project Ga0310695, IMG submission 203882) | Bovine rumen microbial communities from Lethbridge, Alberta, Canada - RJG_04 (v2) (version 2) | ecosystem: Host-associated > Mammals > Digestive system > Stomach > Rumen | place: Canada...
CTTGTTGCCGATAGTTATGCTTTTGCCGTCTGGATTCTTGCCCGTCATCTTTTCGAAGGCGTACTCAGAGAAGTAGCGGCTGTGGGCCTTCTCGCCGTGAATGAGTAAGACGGGCGACTCAATCTCGTGTGCCCAAGCCAATAGGGGCTGGTTGAGGAACGACTGACAGCCGATGACGTTCCAGCCATCAGTGGAGTTGCCGCTGCGCTCGTGGTAGCCGCGTGGGGTCTTGTAGTAGTCGTAGTAGTCCTTCACGAACTGCGGTGCATCGTCGGGCAGCGGGTCAATGACACCGCCAGCACGCTTGTAGGTACCGTTTTTGAAGTCCTCGGTACGCTGCTGGGCGATGGTCTTGCGCTTCTCCATGCGCTGTGCCTGGGTGTCCTCGCTCTTGAAGTAGCCCTCCACGTTCACCTTGCTCATATCGTACATCGTCGAGGCAACGGTGGCCTTGATGCGGGGGTCGATGGCGGCAGCATTCACTGCCATTCCGCCAAAACCGCAGATGCCGATGATGCCAATTCTTTCAGCATCCACATTGTCCTGATTGCTCAGGAAATCGACGGCAGCGAGGAAGTCCTCGGTGTTGATGTCGGGCGAGGCCATGCGGCGAGGCTCGCCAGCACTCTCGCCAGTGAACGATGGATCGAAAGCGATGGTCAGAAAACCACGCTCAGCCATGTGTTGAGCATAGAGACCGCTTGTCTGCTCCTTCACTGCACCGAACGGTCCGCTCACTGCGATAGCTGCAAGTTTGCCCTCAGCACTTTTTGGTGTGTACATATCGGCAGCAAGTTCAATGCCGTAGCGGTTCTTGAACGTGACTTTCTTGTGGTCCACCTTGTCACTCTTGGGAAACGTTTTGTCCCACTCCAGAGTCAACTGCAATGTCGTATTCATACTTCTTTCATTTTGATTGTTTTCACTTTTCTGATTGCACCTGTGAGCGTAAAGCCCATCAGTACTGCGGCTAATAATGCTTTCTTCATAAGATAATCTTGTATTTTGTTTGAACTCGTTCATGTTCGGAATGTAAGCGAACTTCCATTTCTCTCACTTAATCACAACCTTGTTACCATTTCTAATGAATATTCCTTTGCTAGGGCTATTTGCACGCTGACCATTCAGCGAATAGTGTACATCGTTTTCTGCATTGGAGCGAACGTTGCTGATACCCGTTGTGTTGATGAGCGATAGCGTTACGGTGATATTACCTTGTCCGGCTTTCAGAATCTGCTTCAGCTCGGCTTGCGTCTTGCCTTCAATTTTGCCAATACTGGTAAACGTCCATGTATTTGTGTCGTAATAGAGGCAGAGATTCGAGCCTTGGTATAGGATGATGTCGCCCGGCTCAGTGGTGATGCTCTCATTGTTCTCAGGGAATGACTGTTCCAATGGGCCGACCTTCTCGAAGTTGCCGTAGTCGTGGGCCTCGTAGGTAATGGGCGCCTGCTTTAAGGCCTCCATTAGTGCCTGTGCCGAAGTGTTGTTGGCGAGCGTGGCAGTCAGTGTCTGTTCACCGTCGATGGTGATATATATCTTGTTCATAGTAGTTTGTTTTTCTGCGAAATTTAGTGTTGGTAGCCAGTTCTGAATTAGCGAGGCACGGTTACTATGATTGCTGGCGTTAATCCACAATGCATCGCCCATCCAAGTGATGTTCTTCACCAAGCGTTCTGCATCGGCCACCACACAGCTAATGCCGCTGCTGTGGCTCGATACAATCAGCGCGACATTCTTACCTGTCATCTGCGTACCGTAATTAAAGAGGAACGTCTGCATGATGGCTGCCATCTGGCTCCACCACAAGGGCGTGACGATGACGATGTTCTCATACTGCGAGAGGTCGGTGATGCTTACGGGGGCGATGGCGGGATAACTCGCCGCCTCGTTGGGTGCAGCCTTGATGGCGTTCAGCAGCGCCGTGCCAATAGCATAGTTGTTTGCCTCGTACTTCTGCGTTTTGTTGGCAGGTTCAATACGCATCACATCAGCCTGAATCTGGCTCGTTAGGGATGTCACTATCTCGTGACAATTATTTGTATAACTGTAATACACCACCAGAGTCTTGGCGCTTATGCTCACAGCAAGGAGCATCATGCAAAATACTGAAAATAATCGTCTCATGTCCTTTTCTATTATTAAATCCACTGCAAAGGTACGCGCTATTTTCAACACATTGATTACCCAAATCTTGGATAGAATTACCAATATTACGGAAGATCCTATTTTCCGATGCAGAAATCGTCCATTACCCATTGAAAATTGCAATTGACGAGATTTCCCAACAGTAAATCTTCTGCTTACCCATCACCTAATCTGGCTAAACCTTGCATATATCTTACATATAGTTTACATATAGCCAACATATAGCCAACATATAGCCAACATATAGTCAACATATAGTTTACATATAGCTTGCATATAGCTTGTATATAGCTTACATATAGCTTGTATATACCCTACATATACCTTGCCACTATTTTGTATTTACCAAACGAACAATTCCATTAGAAATTGTCCGTTACAAGTTCTAAGTTATGAATTTTGAATTATGAATTCCCCAAATTTTCAACTTTAAATTTTCAAGTTTCAAGTTCAAATATTGTTAACACCATTGCATCAATATACGCTTCGCCGAACCTATCCCCTTGCTATCCTCTTGCTACCATCTTGCTACCCTGAACCTACCGGCTACCTTAAAAGTCGATTTTTGCCTACTTTCTGCATAATGATACGGAATGTCATTGCATATTATTACAGGGTACGATTTATCCCGGACTTACGTAATCTGTGCAAATATAGCATTTTCTGTTGACCGTAACAAGCCTTTGGCATCATGAAAAATGGCGTATGGGGCTGCCCTACGGAAAAATAGGTGGGAATCTTACAAAATAATATCGCTGTTGTTAAAATTTTATTATCTTTGCACGCTGGTTCAAAAAATAACAAAATAGAAATGAATAATCAATATCTTCTCGAACACTTGCGTTCGATAAAGGATTTCCCTCAGAAGGGCATCAACTTCCGCGACGTTACAACGCTTTTTAAAGATGCAAAGGCTCTTGAGATAATGGACGAGGAGTTGTATCAACTTTACAAGGATAAGGGTATCACCAAGGTCGTTGGTATTGAGTCGCGCGGATTCGTAATGGGTTCGTGCCTTGCACGCCGTCTGAATGCCGGACTAGTGATGTGCCGCAAGCCGGGCAAACTTCCGGCAAAGACTATTCAGGAGACATATACAAAGGAATACGGCACCGATACAATCGAGATTCATGCCGATGCCATCGACGAGGACGATGTGGTGCTTATCCACGACGACCTTCTGGCAACAGGCGGAACAATAAAGGCTGCTTGGAATTTGGTTAAGAAGTTCAACCCAAAGAAGTGCTACATGAACTTCATAATCGAGATTCGCGATGAGGGTCTGAAAGGTCGCGAGTTTATTGGCGACGACATCGAAGTAACATCATTGTTGAGCTTGTAAATTTAGGTTTTAGATAGCTGAAGCCCCGGGCGATTCCATTGCGAAATGCACTCGGGGCTTTATTGTGTCTTTACGCCAGTTTCTCGATATCAAGCGATTTCTCTTTTACTATTATCAGCTTACCACATTTAAGCGATACGTCAAGAAAATCTTTGCCTATGAACTGCCTTTTAATCCTGTTGTTTTCAGTTATATAGAACAAATGATAACCAGCAGCATTCTTGTATAGAGTTATGCCGGGAGTTTCATCGGATGTCTCGCGTGTAAAGACATTTTCTTTTTCGTAATATCGTAGGACATTCATCTTATTGTCTATTACGAGAATTATTCCATTAGAGCCATTCAGTACATATTCGTTGTTGCCGAGTTTTAGTCTGCTGAACTGTCTATCTGTTTTGTTTAGCAGAAAGAGAGGCTCGGTGATGAAGTTAAGAGTCTTTCCGAAAACATTTTTGTCCCATTTGTTTGGGAATACATCTTTTGAGAGTAGTTTTCCGTCTTCTCTGCTGAATTTAGCAATGAACGGAACTCCGATGTTCTTTTCCACTATTTCAGGATGCACGTTACCATACATAGGCCTGAAGTGTAATCCGTAGGCTTCGTTTATCAGAATAATGGTGTCGCCCTCGAAGCAGAATTTCGAATGACCGGCTTTTGTGTCTTCGAATGTGTTATACCAACGGTTTCTTAACTGGGTGTCGAAACAGAAGATATGCGACTGGTCTGCAAGGAACACATTGTCTTTGTCTTTTACAAAGCCAGATTGGGTTTCAACCATGTTGCCAGAAGTTAAGCAGACATCTGCTATTGTTCCTAAAAGCCCGAACATTGCGCCAAGTGCTCCGCCAGTGCTATTGTTGTTTGATGTTGCCAAGGCACTTGCAAGGCTTGCAATTTTGCCAGAGTTGATGTCAAGATAATTCAACTCTTTTGTCGTAAAGACAATATGGTCTTCGTCAACTCTAATCACATTGTTTACAACTTCAAGTTCGCTCTTCTCTATTTTGCACTCCCATAGCCATTTGCCAGTTGAAAGTCGGTATGCGTATACGGTATAATCCGAAGCTGTTCCGATTAAGATGTCTTTCTCTGAATCGATGAAAAATGGAGTAATGGCTTTCGAATATATTTTCTTGTTGGTCTCTGGATTTACTAATCGAGTGGGTTTAGTGAAATCATGATGGGCTAAAACATTGTATCCGGATTTGCAGATACAGTATTCCAATGGTAAACAATCCGTTCTTGAAGAAAACAATCCTGAAGAGAGTCTGTAAAATAGCCTTTGTTCAATAGAAGTCTCTTCCCAAGTTTTTTCGCCTGTGTCAAGGTTGTATATTCTGTATAATGACATCGGGTTTCCAAACTTGTTATCTTTTGGAGTGTCGATTACGATTTCTCTCGACCCTTTTGGAATAGGAATTCTGTTAATGAAATCTTCTATTTCTATGTGCACGATATTCTGAGCAAAGGCAGTAGCGCAGCAGAACATCATGGTGCACAGAGATAAGTTTCTAGTTATTCTTTGCATTACTTGTAATTTTGAATGATAATTTATGATGCAAAGAAAACTAAAATATACCAGACGGACATACTATTCTGAAAATTATTTCACGCTGAACATCTTACTGAATCCTATGCCGTAGCCGAATGTCTTCAGTCTGCCGCTTCCTTCGGCAATTGATGGAAGCGAAGCATAAGCGCAGTAAAGTCGAATGTTCTGCTTCAGTCCGCCCAGAAGCCACGACAACGATGCGCCTGCACCATATCCAAAGCCGTCGCGTCCGCCAAGACGATAGTCTATGGTGTTGAGGTCGCAGTTTGGGTAGGCGGTATAGCTGGCAGTTGCATTTGCGCCAATCAGCAGCGTGTTTGTAACAGGAAACGAAAAGTAAGGACCGCAGCCAATCACCGCACAGTCGAAAGCGTGGTCTTGCGCCTCGCCGTTCACCTTTACTTGGTTCGTGGTGACGTATATTTGTCCGCCTGCGCCGACGTACGGGTTGAAGAAGTAAGCCGATTCAAGTCCGCCCTTGTTTCCTTTCTTGAAGGAAATCTTGTCGTTGCCGATATTGAATTCTGAATTTATGTACGACATTCCCATGAATGAGTTGGCGAACGAAGGTCGGAACGACTTGTCGATGACAGCCTTCTGCAATCTTGCCTTTCCGCTTTTTGGCGACTTGAACAGAAGGTCGGTAATCCAATATCCCAGTTCGGTAGAAGTGATTCCGATGCTTGCGCCCATCGACAGGTCGCTATACCAATGCATGTCGTTTGTTCGGCGCATCAGAGCCGTAAGCGTAGCGCATGCATATCCGCCCACGCCAATCCACGGATGCTTCCACGCATATTCGTTGCTGAGGATTGTTGCGCCCGTGAAAGCCATAACCGCGTGAGTAGACGGAAAGCAGTTCGTGTCGCTTCCACCCATCGGACGGCGGCGGGTCACGTTGTTCTCTATAATTTTCGATGTTCCCATGGCGATACCAATCGACAATGCGTTTGAGACAGCCATCTTCTGCCACGAGTTTCGGCTTTCTACTCCTGCAAGTTTAAGCGTATAGGTTGCAGCCAGCGGCGCGAAAACCAGCACATTATCCACCTTGGTGCTGAATGCGCTCTTGTATTCGGGCGATGTTGCAGCTCCGCCGTGGTCTTTCTTTATCGTAAGACCGTAATATCCAGTCATCACGCCGTAGTAGAGGTGCGCAATTTTCATCTTGTTCTGCGTTGCCTTCTTGTTTGCCTCGTCGTTCTCAATCTCGCCAACCAACTCGGCAGTCTCTTCTTTCAGAATATCAGAAGAGTCAGCTCTGAGGCATGTTTCGGCATCAGCCGTAGCATTAGCCATCAGGCTTGCAGGTGCTGCCATCATAGCAACGGCAGCGGATATAGTCTTAAAAAATGTCACTTTTCAGAATCTTTTTGCTTTAACGCTGCAAATATACTAATAAACGCCCAAATGTGCAAAAGCATTTGCCGAAACATGAAGGGGTGATTTTCTGTCAGAAAAATATGACAAATCGTAAGCCAGAAAAATATTTTGAAAAATAAATCGATATTATGTAGCAACTAAAACAAATAAACATTAACTTTGCAGAGTTTAATTTATATGGAATTTGAAGGTATGAATAAACTTAACTTCGCAGCAATTGATATTGGCACTAATGCTGCACGACTACTTATAAAAAATGAAGAAGGAAAAGTGGTGGAGTTCATCAGATACCCTTTACGATTGGGAGAGGATGTTTTTACCATTGGTGAGATAAGTCGCGAGAAACAAGACATGATGATGCGCATGATGAACGGCTTCCGCCAGATGATGCGCATGTACAAGGTTAAGAGTTATCGCGCCTGCGCCACATCAGCCATCAGAGAGGCAAAGAACGGTAAAACGGTAATAAAGCGCATTGTAAAGAATACAGAGATAGATATCGAGATTATCGACGCTAAGCAAGAAGCCGAATTCTTGTGTTGCAGCCGATTGGTCAACAAGGCTCAGGGCGGCGTCTGGGCTTATGTCGATGTGGGCGGCGGAAGCACCGAGGTTACATTTGCCGAGCATGGCGACGTTCTTGAGACAAGAGCCTACAAAGTCGGAACTCTGCGAATGCTTAACGACAAGGTAGATGCGGCAACAAAGAATCTGCTGAAAACCGAACTCACCGAGTTGAACGAAAAGTATGGCAAGGTAAACATCATCGGCTTGGGCGGAAACATCAACAAGTTGTTTCAACTTATCCCGATAAAGGAGCGCGACAACCTTAACATGCCAATCAAATCGCTCGTAAAGATTACTAAGGCTCTTTCAGCCCTGAGCGTAGAACAGCGCATGTCCGACTACTACCTCAAGAAGGACCGCGCCGACGTAATCGTTCCGGCAGCCAAAATCTTCATCAAGGTTGCAGAGTGCCTTCAGAGTGAATATATATACGTTCCGAAGATTAGTCTCGCCGACGGCATTTTGGCATCGGTTTACTACGACTATAAAGAAAAAGGTATAGTTAAGATGTTTGATGATTACTCAGACGACGAAATGTAATTATACAATCAAACATTTTTTGCATATTTCTTTCAGAAGTAAAGGAAAAGTATTACCTTTGCAGAAATTTGTAAAGTTCAGACTTATGTATAGAATACAAGGCTGCGTGTACAAGCCTAAAGTTTGTATCGCGCTTGCTTACATAAAAGATATATCGCTGATAACGGAAGTGGAGTTAGCCCTCCGCTCCGTTGTTGGCGATTATTCTATATATAAATTAGATAAACATAAACAGGTAAAAGGATAAAAAGACACGATGGAACCATTGAAGCATGAATGCGGAGTTGTTATGATACGACTGCTGAAGCCGCTCGAGTACTACCAGCAGAAGTATGGTACATGGATGTATGGGCTTAACAAACTCTATCTGATGATGGAGAAGCAGCACAACCGAGGACAAGAGGGCGCGGGCATGGCCTGCGTGAAACTTGAGGCTAATCCGGGCGAGGAATATATGTTTCGCGAGAAGGCTCTCGGCTCGGGGGCTATAACCGAGATTTTCTCGAACGTACACGCACAATACAAGGACCTCACCCCTCAGCAACTTACCGATGCCGACTATGCAAAAAAATGCCTTCCGTTTGCCGGCGAGCTTTACATGGGACATCTTCGCTACTCAACAACCGGAAAGAGCGGACTAACATACGTCCATCCGTTTTTGAGACGAAACAATTGGAGAGCCAAGAATCTATGTCTATGCGGCAATTTCAATATGACAAATGTCGATGAAGTCTTTGCTGATATCACGGCAAAAGGACAGCATCCACGAATATATTCGGATACTTACATAATGCTCGAGCAGGTGGGGCATCGTCTCGACCGCGAAAGCGAACGCCTGTACGCTCAGGCTACTGCCAAGGGACTTGAGGGCATGGATATCACCCGCTACATAGAGGATAATATTGACCTCACAAACGTTGTACGCTCGGCAAGTGCCCTCTGGGACGGCGGATATGTTGTCTGCGGACTGACGGGAAGCGGAGAGTGCTTCTCGATGCGCGACCCTTGGGGAATCCGTCCTGCCTTCTGGTACAAGGATGACGAGGTGATGGTTCTTGCATCAGAACGCCCTGTAATCCAGACGGCTCTCGACCTCGAAGCCGACCAGATTAACGAGCTGAATCCGGGGCAGGCAATCTTGGTAAACAAGCGAGGCGAGGTTAAACTTTCGCAAATAATTGAGCCGAAGAATCCTAAGCCATGTGCATTCGAGCGCATCTACTTCAGCCGTGGTTCAGACCGCGACATCTACAAAGAGCGTAAGGCTCTTGGCCGCCAGCTTTTGCAGCCTATTCTCGAAGCCATCGACGGCGATGTAGACAATACTGTTTTCTCATTCATTCCAAACACAGCCGAGGTTGCATACTACGGAATGCTCGAGGGCTTCAAGGAGTATATGAATGAGCAGAAGATAAAGGAGATTGAAAGCCTTGACCATAAGCCTACGCACGAGGAACTGGCAAAGATTATGAACCGTTATGTTCGCGGCGAAAAGGTGGCAATAAAGGATATAAAACTGCGCACATTCATTGCCGAGGGCAACACCCGAAACGACCTTGCGGCGCACGTCTACGACATAACATACGGTAGCCTTCGAGCCGGAATCGACAATCTCGTGGTGATTGACGACAGCATCGTGCGCGGAACGACTCTCCGCGAGAGCATCATCCGCATTCTCGACCGTCTGCATCCTAAGAAGATTGTCATCGTTTCGTCTTCTCCGCAGATTCGTTATCCTGACTATTACGGTATCGACATGAGCAAGATGAGCGAGTTCATCGCCTTCAAGGCGGCAGTCGAACTTCTGAAAGACCGTCATCAGGAAAGCCTTATAACCGAAGTCTACGACAAGTGCAAGGCTCAGGTTGGATTGCCTAAGGAGCAGATGGTTAACTATGTTAAGGAAATCTACAATCCGTTTACCGATAAGGACATCTCTCGCAAGATGGTTGAGATGCTGAAGGCTCCGGAGGTGAAGAGCGATATCGAGATTGTTTATCAGACCATCGACGGATTGCACAAGGCCTGCCCAAAGCATACGGGCGACTGGTACTTCAGCGGCGACTATCCAACGCCGGGCGGAGTGAGAATGGTAAACCAAGCCTTCATAAACTATGTGGAGCAAATTTACAATAAGCAAAAATAAAAGAATATAGATAAATCAAAGTAATGAGAAATGTAACACTAATCCTCGACGACGGGACAAAGTTTCACGGAAAGTCGTTTGGCTACGAAAAGCCAGTAGCAGGTGAGGTTGTCTTCAACACAGCGATGATGGGTTATCCAGAGAGCTTGACAGACCCTTCTTATGCTGGCCAGTTGATGACACTTACTTATCCTTTGGTTGGAAACTACGGCGTGCCTCCTTTCTCTGTAGAGAAGAACGGACTCGCAACTTTTATGGAGAGCGACAAGATATACGCTTCTGCCATAATCGTGAGCGACTACAGCACCGAGTACAGCCACTGGAACGCAGTAGAGAGTCTTGCAGAGTGGCTTAAACGCGAGCAGGTGCCGGGCATCACTGGAATCGATACTCGTGAACTTACAAAAGTTTTGCGTGAGCACGGTGTAATGATGGGTAAGATTGTGTTTGATGATGAGCCAAACAATATTCCACAGGCTGACTACAACGGAGTGAACTTTGTTGACAAGGTTAGCTGCAAGGAGATTGTTAAGTACAACGAAGGTGCAGGAAAGAAGGTTGTGCTTGTTGACTGCGGCGTGAAGAACAACATCATCAGATGCCTTATAAACCGCGGTGTTGAGGTGATTCGTGTTCCTTGGAACTATGATTTTAACGACCTTGAGTTCGACGGATTGTTCCTTGCCAATGGTCCGGGCGATCCCGACACTTGCGAGGACGCTGTTGTAAACATCCGCAAGTTCCTTGCAAACCCTGTTGTTCGTCCTTGCATGGGAATCTGTATGGGTAACCAGTTGCTTTCTAAGGCTGCCGGCGCAAAGATTTACAAGCTCAAGTACGGTCACCGCAGTCATAACCAGCCTGTCCGCATGGTTGGAACAGAGAAGTGTTTCATAACCAGCCAGAATCACGGCTATGCAGTAGACTCTGACACGCTTGGCGCAGACTGGGAGCCATACTTCGTAAACATGAACGACGGCTCAAACGAAGGTATTCGCCACAAGAAGAATCCTTGGTTCTCAGCACAGTTCCACCCAGAGGCTTGCAGCGGCCCTGTTGACACAGAGTTCTTATTCGATGATTTTGTAAACTTGCTGAACAAGTAGTTCAAAACCGCTAAAAACAGAAAGATGAAACAAGAAAATATAAAGAAAGTATTGCTTTTAGGTTCTGGTGCCCTCAAGATTGGTGAAGCCGGCGAGTTCGACTACTCTGGTTCGCAGGCACTCAAGGCAATGAAGGAGGAGGGCGTAAAGACCATCCTTATCAATCCAAATATTGCAACAGTACAGACAAGCGAGGGCGTTGCCGATCAGGTTTACTTCCTGCCTGTCACTCCATTCTTCGTAGAGAAGGTTATCGAGAAGGAACGTCCAGACGGCATTCTGCTTGCCTTCGGCGGTCAGACTGCCCTTAACTGCGGTGTTGCCCTCTATCAGCAGGGCATTCTCGAGAAATATAATGTTCAGGTGCTCGGTACTCCTGTTCAGGCTATCATTGACACAGAAGACCGCGAACTCTTTGTTGAGAAGCTTAACGAAATCGATGTTAAGACAATCAAGTCTGAGGCTTGCGAGAACATAGAGCAGGCACGCAAGGCTGCTGCTGAACTCGGCTACCCGGTTATCATCCGTGCGGCATACGCTCTTGGCGGCTTGGGTTCTGGCTTCTGCGACAACGAAGAGGAACTGAACAAGTTGGCTGAGAAGGCATTCTCATTCTCTCCTCAGGTTCTTGTAGAGAAGAGTCTCAAGGGCTGGAAGGAAATCGAGTATGAGGTTGTGCGCGACCGTTACGACAACTGTATCACGGTTTGTAACATGGAGAATTTCGACCCTCTCGGCATCCATACAGGTGAGAGTATCGTAATTGCTCCTTCTCAGACTCTTACAAACTCAGAATATCACAAACTTCGTGCTCTTGCCATAAAGATTATCCGTCACATCGGAATCGTGGGCGAGTGTAACGTTCAGTACGCCTTCGACCCTAAGTCAGAAGATTACAGAGTTATCGAGGTTAATGCCCGTCTGAGCCGTTCATCAGCCCTTGCATCAAAGGCAACCGGCTATCCTTTGGCTTTCGTTGCTGCCAAGTTGGGTATGGGCTACGGCTTGTTCGAACTTAAGAACTCTGTAACAAAGACAACAAGCGCATTCTTCGAGCCTGCTCTCGACTATGTTGTTTGTAAGATTCCTCGTTGGGATCTTGGCAAGTTCCACGGCGTAGACAAGGAGTTGGGTTCTTCAATGAAGTCGGTAGGCGAGGTTATGGCCATCGGCCGTACTTTCGAGGAGGCAATTCAGAAGGGCTTGCGTATGATTGGTCAGGGTATGCACGGCTTTGTTGAAAACAAGGAGATTGAGATTGCCGATATCGATTCTGCATTGAAGGCTCCTACAGATAAGCGTATCTTTATCATTGCCAAGGCTTTGCGTCAGGGCTACACAATCGATCAGATTCACGATTTGACAAAGATTGACAAGTGGTTCTTGCAGAAACTTAACAATATCCGCCAGACTGACAATGAGTTGCACGCTTGCAAGAGCATCAACGTTCTTGACAAGGAGTTGCTTCGCAAGGCAAAGATTCAGGGCTTCACCGACTTCCAGATTGGTCGTGCTCTTGGTCTTGAGGCAGAGATGGACAGCGAGCAGGCAATCATGGTTGTAAGAAACTATCGAAAGATGCACGGCATTGTTCCGGTAGTTAAGCAGATTGATACGCTTGCAGCCGAGTATCCAGCGCAGACAAACTATTTGTACCTCACATATAGCGGCGTAGCAAACGATGTCAAGTATCTTGGCGACAAGAAGAGTATCGTAGTCCTTGGTTCGGGTGCTTATCGTATCGGTTCGTCTGTAGAGTTCGACTGGTGCGGCGTTCAGGCTCTGAATACTGTCCGCAAGGAGGGTTACAGAAGCGTTATGATTAACTATAACCCAGAAACAGTTTCTACCGACTACGATATGTGCGACCGCCTCTACTTCGACGAGTTGACATTCGAGCGTGTTATGGATATCCTCGAGTTGGAGAATCCTCACGGTGTAATCGTATCAACTGGCGGTCAGATTCCGAATAACCTTGCTATGCGTCTTGATGCACAGCGTGTGCCACTGCTTGGTACAACAGCCCAGAGCATCGACAACGCCGAGGACCGCGACAAGTTCTCTGCAATGCTCGACCGTATCGGCGTAGACCAGCCAGAGTGGAGCGCGCTTACATCTATGGAAGATGTAAACAAGTTCATCGAGAAGGTAGGATTCCCTGTACTTGTGCGTCCTTCATACGTTCTTTCGGGTGCGGCAATGAATGTCTGCTCAAATCAGGACGAGTTGGAGCGCTTCTTGAAACTTGCCGCAAACGTAAGCAAGAAGCATCCAGTTGTTATCAGCAAGTTCATGCTTAACACTAAGGAGGTTGAGATGGATGCCGTTGCAAGAAACGGCGAGATTATAGCATACGCAATCAGCGAGCACATCGAGTTTGCAGGTGTTCACTCTGGCGATGCAACAATTCAGTTCCCTGCTCAGAAACTTTATGTCGAGACTGTTCGTCGAATCAAGAAGATTTCCGGTCAGATTGCCAAGGAGTTGAAGATTAGCGGTCCGTTCAACATTCAGTTCCTTGCCCGCGACAACGAGATTAAGGTAATCGAGTGTAACCTTCGTGCTTCAAGAAGCTTCCCATTCGTAAGCAAGGTATTGAAGATAAATCTCATCGAACTGGCTACAAAGGTAATGCTCGGCTTGCCGGTTGAGAAGCCAAACAAGAGCCTCTTCGACTTCGATTATGTCGGAATCAAGGCGAGCCAGTTCTCATTCAACCGTTTGCAGAAGGCCGACCCAGTTCTTGGTGTAGATATGGCATCAACTGGTGAGGTTGGCTGTCTGGGTGAGGATTCTAACTGCGCTCTTCTGAAGTCAATGCTTTCGGTAGGTATGCGTATTCCTGAGAAGAATATCTTGATCTCTGCCGGAGACTCTAAACAGAAGGCAAGTATGCTCGACAGTGTCAAACTGTTGGTTAAGAACGGCTACAAGATTTTCGCAACAGGCGGAACAAGCCGTTTCCTTTCGGATAATGGCATCGAGAACACTCTTGTTTACTGGCCAAGCGAGGAAGGCAAGCAGCCACAGGCTCTCGATATGCTTCACAACAAGGAAATCGACATGGTTGTAAATGTTCCAAAGAACCTCACGGTAGGCGAAATTGGCAACGGCTACAAACTCCGTCGTGCAGCGGTCGACTTGAATATTCCTCTTATCACAAATCCACGTCTTGCAAGCGCGTTTATCAATGCATTCTGCACAATTAAACTCGACGATCTTGCAATCCGCAGTTGGGAAGAGTACAAGTAATAAAAACAATAATATAATAATTATGGGCGGTATCATCTCGATATTGCCCATTTTTTGTCTTTATGAAGACTGAAATATGCTATACAACATGTTTATTCTTGATTAAAATCAATAATTCGCTAATTTTATGCTAAAAAACATAGTTTTATTTGCATAGTTTAGAAAGTCGTCGTATCTTTGCATTGTCAAAAGGAAAGAACAACAGTTCAGAACTTGAGACAGAGAATTAGGTAAGATAAAAGGTAAATTGAGTTAAAAAATTGGGTAAAATGAAGAAGATATTTTTGACAGCGGTAGCTGTATTGGGATTTGCGGCAGCAGGTATGGCAGAGGATAAGGATGCTAACACTGCAAAGATTAAGGTCAACACAGCAAGATTGAGCACATACTTGAATCTTAGCGCATCACAGTATGACACAGTTGACGAGATTAACGCTTACTTCGAGAGCCAGATGGAAGATGCAAATCGCATTGCTGATGACTCAAAGAAAGCCGCAAAGGTTCGTAAAGCCGTAATGGGCAATTGCAAACTGATGAAGGAGAATCTTACAAAGGAGCAGTATGCTAAGTACCTTGAGGTAATCAATGTTACCTTGAACAACAAGGGCTTGAACGGCTATATGAAGTAATTATTTTTGAAGGTTATAGTATTTGTATTAAGGTTATAGTTAGTAATTTGGTGGAGACGCTGTGAAGCATCTCCACTTTTTTGTTTGTACTGAATCTGATTTTCTGAAATCATTTATTTCGAAGATTTTTTTGTAAAACCGCAGCAAAATGAAAATTTTGCATTATATTTGCACAATAACGTAATATAAAATGGGGATTTTCAATATTATGAAAAAAATAGCTTGTTTATTATTGGAGGTGACATTTGTTATGGCTATTATTGGTTGCTTTAGCGTAAAAGAAAAAGAACCAACTCCTAAGAAGGTAAATAAGAATCTTCCAGCCATAAGGGTTGAAGGAAAGTGTTTTATGAATGCCTACGGCGATACCGTCGTGTTTCGTGGTGTGTGCTGTTCCGACCCTGTCAAGTTAATTCGTGATGGAAAGTGGGACGAGCATTATTTTGAGGAGGCTTCGAACTTTGGGGCAAACGTGGTTCGTTTTGCCGTTCATCCCGAGAACATCAACAGCATGGGATGGGATTCGACCTTCGCTGCCATCGACAAAGGCGTTGAGTGGGCAAAGAAGCACAAAATGTATGTCGTTATGGACTGGCATTCAATCGGTAATCTGAAGGACGAGAAGTTCTTCAAGCCTATGTACAAGACAACAAAGGCTGAGACATTCAAGTTCTGGAAAAAAGTAGCCATAAGATATCGAAGCGAGCCTGCCGTTGCCCTTTACGAACTTTTTAACGAGCCAACGACAAAGGCTGATGTTGATCTTGGCACATGCCATTGGTACTCGTGGAAAAGTTTGATGGAAGAACTTATCGATACAATCAGAACATATAATCCTGAGGCAATTTGCATGTGTGCCGGCTTCAACTGGGCATACGACCTTACGCAGATTGCGAAGGCTCCGATTGAACGCAAGAATGTGGCATACGTCTGCCATCCTTATCCGATGAAACGTGAGAAGCCTTGGGAGGAAAAGTGGGAGAAGGATTTCGGCTACGTGGCTGACACTTATCCTCTGTTCTGCTCGGAGATTGGTTATTGCCTGAAGGACGAAAAGGGTGCGCACATTCCGGTTATCTCGAACGATGAGTATGGCGTGGCTATAACAAGGTATCTCGAAAAGAAAGGTGCATCGTTTACGGCATGGTGTTTCGACCCTGATTGGGCACCTGTTCTCATTACCGACTGGAACTATACTCCGTCAACGCAGGGCGTGTTCTTCAGAGACTATCTGAAAAGAGTAAACAACAGATAAAGGCGCGAAAATCGGAAAAAGAATATCTGTAACTATTACATTGTTACCGTGGTTACGAGTAGGTGGGTTTGTTGTAACAAACAAGTATGTCATTTGTTACATGCTATTGTTTGAAGACCCCGAAAACCGTAATTTTGTAATCAAAATTTTATAACCTATGTACAAATTTTTAGTTACAGTATTCCTGTTTTTGACGAGTGTGGCATCGATAGCCGCACCGCGTTTCGTTTCTTTCAAATCAGAAAAAAACACGTTTGCGGTTGCCAGCAAGGGCAAGGCTCTGAACATTCTTTTTGACATGAATGATGATGAGGGCGTTGCAATGGCAGCCAATAATCTGTGTGCCGATTTCAAGGCAGTTTCGGGAAACAAATCAAAGATTGTAGATAGTCCCGAAGCGCAGTGTATCATTGTCGGCACGCTCAATTCTAAGTTTATCAGCCAGATTGTAAAATCGGGCAAGATAAATGAAAAAAATCTAAAAGGAAAGCGCGAGAAGTATCTCCTTCAGGTTATCGACAAGCCTATACCGGGCGTGAGCAAGGCTCTTGTCATTGCAGGAAGCGACAAGCGAGGCGCAATCTACGGAATCTACGAGTTGTCTCACCAGATGGGCGTTTCGCCTTGGTATTGGTTCATGGATGTTCCGACGAAGCATCGCGATGATGTGTTCATTAAGAAAGGTGTCTATACCGATGGTGAGCCAAAGGTTGAGTATCGCGGAATTTTCATAAACGATGAGTGGCCGGCGTTCGGTAACTGGGCTAACGAGAAATTCGGCGGAATCAACAGTAAGTGCTACGAGCATATCTTCGAACTCGTCCTTCGTCTGAAAGGCAATTTCATGTGGCCTGCGATGTGGGGAAGTGCATTCTTCGACGATGACAAGCAAAACGGCGTTCTTGCAAACAAAATGGGCATCGTTATGGGAACATCGCACCATGAGCCTATGGATTTGGCTCAGCAGGACTGGAAGCGTCGCGGCAGCGGAGCGTGGAACTACGTTAAGAATGCCGAAGGACTGAAGAAGTTCTGGCAGAGCGGCATTGAGCGCAGCAAGAACTGGGAAACAATCGTAACCGTAGGAATGAGAGGCGATGGCGACGAGGCGATGGATGATACAGGCAACATCAAACTGCTGAACCAGATTATCGACGACCAGCGTAGCATCATCGAGAAGGTAACTGGTAAGAAAGCCGAAGAAACTCCGCAGGTGTGGGCATTGTATAAAGAAGTGCAGGATTATTACGACAACGGAATGAAAGTTCCTGATGACATTACGCTGCTTCTATGCGATGACAACTGGGGCAACGTGCGCCGTCTGCCTGCGCTCGACAGCAAGCCTCGCAAGGGCGGATATGGAATGTACTATCATTTCGACTATGTAGGTGCTCCGCGAAATACAAAATGGATTAACACGAACTCTGTTCCGAGAGCGTGGGAACAGTTGAATCTGACTTATAACTATGGAGTTAAGAAACTCTGGATTGTAAATGTCGGCGACCTCAAGCCTATGGAATATCCTATCACTTTCTTCTTGGATATGGCTTGGAATCCCGAGGCTTTCAATGCCGGAAACATTACTGCTCACACAACAAATTTCTGCAAGGAAGTCTTTGGCGAGGAATATGGCGAAGAGGCATCTCGTCTTTACAGAGAATATGCTCAACTTATTCATCGTGTGACTCCCGAACTTCTGAATGCAACGACTTATTCGCTCGAGAATGGCGAATGGGAACTTGTTGCAGGTCAGTTTGCACAACTTAAGAATGATGTCGAGGCACTCGAAAATAAACTTCCTGCCGAATACAAAGATGCTTATTTTCAGTTAATTGGATATTCTGTTAAGGCAATGGCGTCAATCTATAATATGTATTATGCTCAGGCAATGAACCACAAGATGGCTCGCAAGCGCGATTTGAGTGCAAATGCGTGGGCAGATTGCGTAAAGAAGTGCTTCGATTACGATACTGAGTTGAAAAATCAGTATCACAGTATCGCCGGCGGCAAATGGAATCATCTTATGGACCAGTCGCACATCGGCTACCGATTCTGGAACGAGCCGGGACCATACAACGTAATGCCCGATGTGGTTGTGTTCGGCGGCAAGTATGACGGAAGCATCTGCCTTCCAGAGCCTGTTAAATTCAAGCAAGAGTTGCCGGAAATCTATCGAGGCGGAAAGAAGTCTTTTGTCTTTGCCGAGTCTGACAGTTGCGTGAGCATCGAGGCTGAGCATTATTCGCGCTGCAAGAACGGTTCTGCCAAGTGGACCGTGATTCCTGAGGTTGGCAGAACGTTGAGCGGAATCACGACGATGCCAGTAACGACTCAGCCAAGTAAGATGTGGCTCGAATACGATTTCGAGACCGTTTCAGAGGCTGATGCGTCTGTCGTTATCCGTCTTGCTCCAACGCTGAACTTCAATAATACCGGACTTCGCTATGCCATAAGTATTGACGGTGGCGAGGAGAAAGAACTGAACATCAACGGCGACTACAACGGCGAACTTGGAATGATTCAGGCAATGCAGTGTATCGACAGCAAGTCGCAGTTCCACATCGGAAAAGGCAGCCATACACTGCGCATCCGTCCGCTCGACAATGCTCTTGTGTTCCAGAAAATCATGATTTACCTCGGAGGTGTGAAGAAATCGTTCCTCGGACCGAAGGAAACATTCAAACTCTAAAAAAATATATTAAGAAATAGGATAATGAAGAAATCATTTTTATTTGCAGCCTTGTGTGCCGTAGCCATCGGCGCAAGTGCTCAGAAATGGACGGGAACATGGGCAACAGCCATGGAATACACAGGCAAGGGCGATATGCCTAAGATGAGTCTGGCAAACACATCTGTTCGTCAGATTGTGCGTCCGTCAATCAGCGGCATTGACAATACTTTCCGTATGGAACTTGGCAACGAGTTCGGCTCGGGCGATGTTGAGATTAAGGCGGTGTATGTTGCTCCGGCAAAAGATTCGTGCGACATAAACGCAAAAGAGGCTGTTTATCTGACATTTGGCGGAAAGCGCAACGTTGTTATTCCTGCAAAGGGAAAGGTCGTTTCTGATGTCTGCAAGAAAGGTATCAAGCCTTATACAAACCTCAGCATCACAGTTTGTTACGGTGCAAAAGTTCCAGAGAATGCAACATCGCATCGCGGTTCGCGCACAACATCATACATAGCGCAAGGCGAGGTTAAGCCGAACAAGCCGTTCAAGACAGTTGAGAAGGTTGTACATTGGTACAACATCTCGAAGATTGAGGTCAAATCAGAACTTTCGGCAATCGCTGTTCTCGGAAATTCAATTACCGATGGTCGCGGTACAACTACAGACAAGCAGAACCGTTGGACGGATATCATGTCGCAGTCTCTTGCCGACATGCAGAAGCCTTATGGTGTGCTGAATCTCGGCATCGGCGGAAACTGCGTTCTTTGGGGCGGAATCTCAGAGCCTGCAATGATTCGTTTCGACCGCGATATCCTTGGTCAGCAGAATGTCAGCAAGCTTATTATCTTCGAAGGAATCAACGATATCGGCTGTTCTAACGGCAAGTACGATGAGATTGTAGCAAAACTAATCGACGGCTATAAAGTGCTGATAGACAAGGCTCACAAGGCTGGCATGAAGGTTTACGGCGGAACAATCACTCCATTCAAGGGCAACGGTTGGTACAGCTATTTCCACGAGGCTATGCGCCAGACTGTAAATGAATGGATTAGAACATCTGGAAGTTTCGATGGAGTTATCGATTTCGACCAACTTGTTCGCAATCCTAAACATCCCGATTGTCTGAAGAAGGAATTCAGCGACGACTGGCTTCATCTTAATCCTGCCGGCTACAAGTCGATGGGCGAGTATGCCGCAGGTATTGTAAAAGATTAACAATTAAATATTTATGCTTACACTTTATCTTGCTCGACACGGAGAGACAGAAGAGAATGTAGCACAGATACTGCAAGGTCATCTGCCTGGCTGCCTTACCCCAAAAGGTAGGGAGCAGGCAGATGGTCTTTGCCTTCAGTTGCAGAAAAGCGTTCAGGAGAAAATTGATGTTCTTCTGAGCAGCGATTTGCAGCGATGTCTGGACACGGCTGCGCCTGTGAGCCGCTATCTTGGCATGCCGGTAGTAAAGTGCCGTCTGCTGCGCGAACGCGACTGGGGTAGTCTGACTGGTGCACACATTCCGGAGTTGAAGGACAGAGAATTTCCAGCCGATGTTGAGTCGGTTGAGCAGATGTTCTCTCGTGCCGCCCAATTCCTCGAGTACGTCAGTCGGGAATACGACGGAAAGTGCGTTCTTGCTATCGGACACGGCTTGTTCGACAGAGTTATTCTGGCTTGTTTCGACGGCTGTACCATTGCCGATATTCCTCGCATGGGCAACGCTGAAATACGCAAACTCGTCATTCCGTCGGACTACAAAAACGGTCTTTCGGGCATAAAAAATGACGTTGAGAAAGCAGACAATTAAAAAACATGCTTTTCAGCATAAACCATAACTTTAATACATTTTGCTAATATATTGAACAATACTATTGTTACAAAAAAACAATAGTCATATTGTTAAAGAAACTTAATTTTTATTATCTACGAATCTGTGAATTTTATAGATTAAATACTGATATTTTTAATTAAAGTTTGAAATATAAGCATTATATTTGCAATCGGAAAACAGAAAACATTATTAAAATCTATTAACAATGAGCATTACAATTCCAAGAGGCTACGCAAAGTATGTTTGCGCATCTCAAGATCTTATAGACTGGGCTGTCAACTTTGGTTTAAAAGACGGAATGTATAAGGTAGACAAGTACAGTGTTGAATACAACTCGGCGCATCAACTGTTTGTTTACTATTATAAGCGTAAACCGCTCGATACCGACAAACAATTACCTGCCGATGTAAGAGTACTTTTTGAGGATTAGCCAGTAATCCTCAAAAAGTACTCTGATTTTTCCGAAAAACTATGCAATAAAAACAATACAAAAAACAACTACGACAATGTTATCTAAAGTTTACGGGGCTTCGGTGCAGGGAATAGAGGCATCGACAATAACTATCGAAGTAGACGCATCGCGCGGAATAAAGTTCTTTCTCGTCGGGTTGCCCGATGTAGCCGTTCGCGAGAGTCACGAACGAATAATGACTTCCATAACTCAGGCCGGAATAAAACTTCCGACAAGGCAGATTGTCATCAATATGGCTCCTGCCGACATCAAAAAAGAAGGTACGGTGTTCGATTTGCCACTTGCCATCGGTATTCTGGCGGCTACCGAGGTTCTGGACGTTGCACAGAGCAAGCTCAACAAGTTTATGATAATGGGCGAGTTGGGACTCGACGGAACTCTCCAGCCAATCCGCGGTGCTCTTACGATGGCTTTGAAGGCGAAGCGCGAAGGATTTGTGGGCATCGTTCTGCCAAAGGTTAATGCACGCGAGGCTGCCGTGGTTGGCGGACTTGAGGTCTACGGCGTTGAGTCGTTGTCGGATGTTATTGATTTCTTCAGATGCGATGTGCCTACCATCGAGCCAACTATTGTAGATGCCGCCGCCGAGTTTGCCGCCGCACAGGTTGACACGCCTTTCGATTTTGCCGATGTAAAAGGGCAGGAGAGCGTTAAACGTGCCATGGAAGTGGCTGCAAGCGGCGGTCACAACCTGATAATGATTGGTCCTCCGGGAGCAGGAAAGTCTATGATGGCAAAGCGATTGCCGGGCATTCTGCCGCCGCTGTCGCTGGCTGAGAGCCTCGAAACAACTCAGATTCACTCCATTGCAGGAAAAATAGGCGGAAACACGTCGCTCATCTCGCAGCGTCCGTTCCGCTCACCGCATCACACCATATCGCAGGTTGCTCTTGTGGGCGGAGGCGGAAATCCTCAGCCGGGCGAGATAAGTCTTGCACACAACGGTGTGCTCTTTCTCGACGAACTTCCCGAACTATCCCGAACGGTTCTCGAAGTGCTTCGTCAGCCGCTCGAAGACAGGAAAATCACCATCAGTCGCTCAAAATACAGCGTTGAGTTTCCGTGTTCGTTCATGATGATTGCCAGTATGAACCCTTGTCCGTGCGGATATTACGGCGACCCACTGCATCATTGTGTGTGCTCACCGGGGCAGATTCAGCGTTATATGAACAGAATTAGCGGTCCGTTGCTCGACCGCATCGACATTCATTGCGAACTTCAGGCGGTGCCGTTTGCCAAGCTTTCGCAGATGCAGCCGGGCGAGTCGAGCGCAGCCATCAGAGAGCGTGTGGTGAAGGCTCGCAAGATTCAGGAAGAGCGCTACAAGGATTTCGACGGAATTCATTGCAATGCCCAGATGACCGAGCGGATGATTCATCAGTTTGCCGAGCCGGATGCGGCATCGATGGAGATGCTTCGCAAGGCGATGGAGCGTCTGAAACTTTCAGCTCGTGCTTACAACCGAATTCTTAAGGTTGCGCGCACCATTGCCGACCTCGAAGGCTCGGAGAAGATAAAGTCCAACCACATTGCCGAGGCAATAGGCTATCGCAGTCTCGACCGTGGCGACTGGGCAGAAAGAGGTGTCTGAAAAAAGTGAAAGTTGAAAATAAGACGCAAAAAGATTGGCTTTTCCATTTTTTGCGTCTTATTTTTGTGCTTCGTTTGTTTTCCTTCTGATGAATATTTATATTCTGAATTTTATATCAGATTAGAAGAACAATTCTTTTACTTGAGTGAGGAAGATTTTGACAAATTGATAGTTTCGTATTTTGACAAGCTAATTAAGTTGAATAAAATATAAGCATTGTCGGATATTACGCCTTTGATATTGAAGTTTTTTCTTACTTTTGCAGCGTTTTTTTAAAAATACAGCCAAACAACAGAAAATATGAATCGCAGTTCGCAGATAATCAGAACAAGCATAGTAGGAATTGTGGCAAATGTGCTGCTTGCAGGCTTCAAGGCGGCAATAGGCATACTGTCGGGCAGCGTTGCCATAGTGATGGATGCCATAAACAATTTAAGCGATGCCTTGTCGAGTGTAATCACAATAGTCGGGACAAAACTTTCGCAGCGTCCGGCAGACCACGAGCATCCTTTCGGTTACGGCAGAGTTGAGTATTTTAGTGCCATCATTATCGCCGTTATCGTTCTATCGGCTGGCATCACATCGCTCATCGAGTCGGCAAAGAAGATATTCAATCCAACCACTCCGACATACACCACGGTTACGCTTGTGGTCATTGTCGTTGCCATCGTCGTGAAGCTGATTCTGGGATTCTATGTAAAGCGCAAGGGCGAGTCTCTTGAGAGCGACGCGCTTGTTGCATCGGGCTCCGACGCGCTGTTCGATGCCTTCATCACGCTCACAACGCTCATTTCTGCTGGCGTTACAATGCTTTTCGACGTTTCTTTAGACGGTATTCTTGGCGTTCTGATATCGGCTGTAATCATCAAAGCCGGAGTAGAGATGCTAAAGTCGCCGGTGAACGAACTTCTCGGTTCGCGTCTGTCGGCTGAGTTCACAAAGCAGATAAAGCAGGAAGCGGCGGCTGTAGATGGCGTTCTGGGAGTGTACGACCTCATTCTGCACAGTTACGGACACGATGTGATGATTGGCTCTATTCATGTTAGTGTTTACGATACAATGTCGGCTCACGAAATTCACGGAGTAACGCGCAAGATAAACTCAATGATGTACGAGCGGCACGGAATTATAATGACGGTTGGCGTGTATGCCGTTGCCACGGGAGCTAACCGGAGGGCTGAACTTCAGTCAAAGGTGATGCAGACGCTGGCGGCTCATGCCGAGATTCTTCAGGTTCACGGATTTTATTATTCCGAGAAAGAGAATCTGCTTGCCGTCGATGTCGTTCCCGACATTTCCGTCCACGACGATGCCGCGCTTGTGGCCAAACTTACAGCCGAGGTTCAGCCTCTCGTTCCGGGATTGAACGTGTCTATAGCGGTTGATCATTTTTATTGCGAATAGGAAGATTGTTTGAACATGTATTGAAATGGGAAATTTTGCAAGGTTAAAAGAGAATAAAGGGATAATTTGTGGGATTTTGGCGGCGGTGTTCTACGGAACGAATCCGCTTGGCGCGCTGCCGTTGTATGCCGAGGGCGTAAACACCTCGTCGGTGCTTTTTTACCGTTTTTCGCTGGCTGCGGCAATCTTGGGTGTGTTGCTGATGATTAAGCGCAAGCCGTTAGGCGTAACTCTGCACGAATTTAAAGTGCTGATGACGCTCGGTGTTATGTTTGCCATTTCGAGCATAACTTACTACCTCAGTTTCAGATACATGGATGCCGGAATCGCATCAACCATTCTGTTTGTCTATCCTGTTCTGGTGGCGGTAATTATGTCGATATTTTTCAAGGAACGGATAACGAAATCTACGGTTTTGTCTATTTTACTTTCGCTTGCAGGCATCGCCTTGCTCTATAGGGGAGGCGAGGGCGCAACACTCAGCACGGTGGGGATCGCGCTCGTGATGCTGTCGTCGCTGTCGTATGCTCTGTACATAATCTACGTTAATCAGTCGAGCATCCGTATGTCGTCGCTCAAACTCACGTTCTATGTTCTGCTGTCGTGTATGCTTACGCTTCTACTTTTCTCGCTTACTTCGCCCGAGTTGCATTTGCAGTTTCCGCCATCGCCACGCGCTTGGTTCTTTGCGTGCTGGCTTGGCGTTGTGCCGACAATCCTCTCGCTCGTTCTCATGACCATCGCCGTTCACGAGGTAGGGGCAACTCCAACGGCTATTATGGGCGCGCTCGAGCCTCTAACCGCTGTGGCTGTAGGCGTTCTGGTATTTGGCGAATCCTTCTCGTTAAGGCTTGCTGTGGGCATCGTCCTCATTCTGCTGGCAGTTGTTATCATTGTAGTTGGAAAGAACTTTCATTTTCGAGCCATCGGTCACAGACTGTCAAAACTTCTTCGGAAAACATGGCGATGGAAGTCTTGATGATAACTCGTGTCATTCTGATTTTTCATTTTTCGTTTTCTAAAAAGAGAGATTTGGAATACTTCCTCCTTACGGCAATACACGTTTTGGCTACCTTTTGGCTACCTTCCTACTTCCTTTGATGTTCGTTTGATGTATCTTGGATGTACCTTGGACGTTCCTTGGATGTACCTTGAATCTACCTTCCTTCTACCTTCCCGATATTTTTTATTTACCAAAGGGGTATTTCTTCTAATATTTGTTCCTTATGGATTATTGACAGACTATTGCTCGCTTAGATTTCAAAATTGTAATCTGGCATTTGTCAAATTTTAATGCAGAATTGTTATTTTTTTTGCTATTTTTGCGAGGATGTGAAATTTAAGATTAGAAGCTATGAAGAAAACTTTATTTGCCGTAGCCCTGCTGACGGCTCTGTTTGCTTGCAGCGAACAGAAAAAAAGTCAGAACAACGAGAATGTAAATGTAAACGAAAAGGTGCAGGCGAAGGATGTTGAAGGCCGAAAGAATTTCGGAGCACAGCACCCTGTAATCACTCCGCTGCCTTGTATCATGATTGCAACTTACGACGAGAATCAGGTTCCCGACGTGATGATGGCTGCGTGGGGCGGCCAGTGCGGAATGAATCAGATTACGTTCGAACTTTCGGCTCACAAGACAACGAGCAACATCCGTCTGAAGAAGGCTTTCACCGTAAGTTTCGCCACAGCCGACGATATTGAGCAGTCCGATTATTTCGGTCTGGTAAGCGGAAACGATGTGCCGAACAAGGTTGAGCGTGCAGGATTTACGGCAAAGCCAAGTCCAAACGTTGATGCGCCAATCATCGAGCAGTACAAGCTAACCCTTGAGTGCCGTGTTGTTTCTATGGACGAGAAAGAGAACGGCGGTGCGCGCGTTGTCGGCGAGGTGGTAAACTGGAGTGCCGACGAAAGTATCTTGACAGATGGCAAGGTTGACCTTACAAAACTCAAGCCTGTTGTCTTTGACTCATCTTCGAACGCATACCGCGTGGTGGGCGACAGCGTAGGTCAGGCATGGGGCTCTGGCAAGAAGTTCAAGTAAAAGCCGAAAAAAATATGTTTTGTTTTTTCTTCTTCAAATATTATGTTTAATTTTGCACTCCGAAAAGAAAACAAATATAATCAATAATATAGATGGGAGAAAATAAATACAAACGAACCTTGGTTACGTCAGCCCTTCCTTATGCCAACGGCGGCGTGCATATCGGCCATTTGGCAGGTGTGTATGTTCCTGCGGATATCTATGTGCGCTACCTGCGCCTGAAGAAGAAGGACGTGATGTTTATTGGTGGCTCTGATGAGCACGGCGTGCCTGTTACTATTCGCGCAAGAAAAGAGGGCATTACCGTGCAGGAGGTGGTAGACCGCTACCATAACATTATCAAAGACTCGTTCGAGAAATTCGGCATCAGTTTTGACATATACAGTCGCACAACAAGCAAGACTCACCATAAGTTTGCAAGCGACTTCTTCAGAACTCTCTACGATAACGGTAAGTTCATTGAGCAGACATCAGAACAGTATTACGACGAGCAGACAGGTCACTTCCTGACAGACCGTAATATCCGCGGTGAATGTCCGCACTGCCATGCTGCCGACGCCTATGGCGACCAGTGCGAGAAGTGCGGTTCAACCCTTAGTCCTGAGGAACTTATCAACCCTTACAATGCCGAGAGCGGTAATCCGTTGGTTAAGAAGGCTACAAGCCACTGGTACTTGCCACTCGACAAGGATCAGCAGTGGCTCGAGAAGTGGATTCTCGAAGACCACAAGGAGTGGAGAAGCAACGTGTACGGACAGTGCAAGAGCTGGCTCGACGGCGGCTTGAAGCCTCGTGCCGTAACACGCGACCTTGACTGGGGAATCCCAGTGCCTGTAGAGGGTGCAGAAGGAAAGGTTCTTTATGTGTGGTTCGATGCACCTATCGGCTACATCTCAAACACAAAGGAACTCTGTGATGCTCATCCTGAGCGCGGAAGTTGGGAAACATGGTGGAAGGATGATTCTACACGTCTTATCCACTTCATCGGAAAGGACAACATCGTGTTCCACTGCATCGTGTTCCCTGCAATGCTTAAGGCTCACGGCGGTTACATCTTGCCAGACAACGTGCCAAGCAACGAGTTCCTCAACCTCGAGGGCAACAAGATAAGTACAAGTAAGAACTATGCCGTTTGGCTCGATGAGTATCTGGTTGATATGCCTAACCGTCAGGATGAGTTGCGCTATGTTCTTACAGCCAACGCTCCTGAGACAAAGGACAACGACTTTACTTGGAAGGACTATCAGGCTCGCTGCAACAACGAACTTGTAGCCGTTTACGGAAACTTCGTGAACCGCGCTTTGCAACTCACTCAGAAGTATTACGACGGCATCGTTCCTGCATGTGGAGAACTTAACGACTACGACAAGCAGACTCTTGCCGAGTTCAAGGACGTTAAAGAGAAGCTCGAGGCCCTTCTCGAGGCATTCAAGTTCCGCGATGCTCAGAAGGAGGCTATGAACCTTGCCCGAATCGGAAACAAGTACATCGCCGACTGCGAGCCTTGGAAGGTCATCAAGACCGACCCTGAGCGCGTTAAGACTGTCATCAACATCAGCCTTCAGCTCACAGCTAATCTTGCAATTGCGTTCGAGCCATTCTTGCCATTCAGCAGCAAGAAACTCCGCGAGATGATTAACATGGAGACATTCGAGTGGGATGCTCTCGGAAGCACAGATTTGTTGCCTGCCGGAAAGCAGCTTGCAAAGCCAACATTGCTGTTCGAGAAGATTGAGGACGATGTAATCGACGCTCAGATTAAGAAACTCGAAGACACGGTTAAGGCTAACGAGGCTGCAAACTACAAGGCTGCGCCGGTTAAGGATTTCATAGACTTTGAGCAGTTTGAGAAACTCGACATTCGTGTGGGCAAAGTCCTTGCTTGCGAGAAGGTTAAGAAGAGCAAGAAACTCCTGAAGTTCAGCATCGACGACGGAAGCGGCAAGGAGCGCACAATCCTCAGCGGTATTGCAATGCACTACGAGCCAGAGGAACTTGTAGGCAAGAACGTTCTGTTCGTGGCAAACCTTGCACCTCGTCAGATGATGGGCATGGAGAGCTGCGGTATGATTCTGAGTGCCGAGAACTTCGACGGTTCGCTTAGCGTAACATCTGTTTTGCGCGACGTTAAGCCAGGTTCACAGGTTGGATAATATTTAGTAAAATCTGAAATATAAAAATAGGGAGCGGATTTTTCCGTTCCCTATTTTTTTGCAGAATAGTGCAGAATTTGTCGCCATTCCCAAAATTACTATTCTTACGCTTGACAACTGAATATTAAGAACTTAACCATATTGGTAGGCTACCTTGATAAACTGTTGTGGCTTATGTACGGCTTACCTGTGGCTTGGATGTTGCAATGAAGAAGCTACCTTCTGGCTTGTTTCTCCGAACCTTGAACGTACCTTCCTCGTACCTTGAACGTATCTTGAACGTACCTTCCCCGTAGCTACCCCGTACCTACTCCGTACCTTCCGGCTTACTTGCCTCTATGTTGAATCTTACTTCCTTCGACCTTAAAAGTTGCTTTTGGACTGTTTCCAGCATAACGATTCATTATTTCGCATATTATTGCAAAATCGCGCAGAACACACGAAAAAGCCGATATCAGTTATTTCTTCTTTGAAACCTTTGACAAAAGCCATTTGTAGCCGATGGCGAGAATGAGAGTAACGCCCATGTAGGTCAGCGCGGCAAGATATGGCGAGCCACTCTTTCCCCAGCCAATGGTAAACAGCCTTATGCTTGGGTGAATTACGAATACAAAGCTCGACAGCGCACCGAGCCATGCCAAAACACTTATTCCCTTAGAGTGTACGAACTTTATGAAGCACACCGCCATGACAACCACAAAGAACGGCGCGGCAAGCCAGCTCAGTGCGTTGAAGCAGCAGAGCACCGTTATTCCTGCAGCAGGGATAATCATCCAGCGGTTAAACGGAATAGGATAGCGCGCCATCCATACGCCCATACAGAACGGCAGGAGCGAGCCTACAAAATTATAGCGCAGATACTGAATGGCATCGTGCTGTCCCGGAGCATCGATGTAGAACATTGCCACCGCCTGAAGCAAAATAGATGTTACGATGCTTACGCTCAGAACACGACGTCCGGTGCGCATTATCAGCAGATAGTAGAAAAAGTAAAGTTGAAGGGTAAGCGAGAAGTACCAGTATGGCCCCGGATATACGTTCTTGTCGGGATTTGGTAGAAGATTGACGATATAGGTGAAGTTGCACAGAACATCGATCACATTCCAACGACTGCAAACCGAATAGTTGTGATAGTAGAAATCGGCAACGAAGAAAAGAACGTAGGCAAGAATCATCAGTTTCCAGAACTTCAGAAAGTTGTACGAAGTGAACTTCAGAAACGATGGAACGGGTTTTCCGCTCTCGTATTTCTTTGCCATTCCGTAGCCGCTGAGAAACACAAAGACAGGCACGCCGTAGTGTCCGAAGTACGAGAAGAAATCGATGAACAGATTTGGGCTCAGTTGCTTCACATGCTCGTACATGTGGTATGTCTTGTAGTAATTGTACTGATATTCGTTTTCGGATACGGCAAACGGCAGCCAGTGAAAAAAGTTGTGCAGGGCAATGAACAAGATTGCTATTCCCTTCAGAGCCGCGCTTTCCGCCCGAGTCAGTTCGATGTGTTTCATTTTCCTTTTTTGATTATTATATTTGTGCAAAAATAAGAAAAAACGCTCAACTAATCGGGTTTTCTGTGCGATTTATGTCCGAGTGTGCAAAATTAAAACGACAAAAAAACGATTATATCTGAAAATGGCATCGTGTTTCATAAAAAATGAACGTTTTGACAATATAATTTCCTTGTTGGTAAAAATATTTTGGTAATAATTTCTTAAATTCGTAAAAAAATTGCAATTTTGCAAATTGGTATGTATTGGATAGAAGCATTAAAGTTTTTTGAAATATTAGAGAAGGGATTGCTGATTGGTGTGATTGTGTCAGCCCCGATGGGTCCGGTTGGAATACTCTGCATTCAGCGCACGCTGAACAAGGGCAGATGGTACGGCTTCGTAACGGGATTGGGCGCGGCTATAAGCGATATGCTTTATGCCTTTGTCACCGGTTTTGCATTGAGTTTTGTGGTTGATTTTATTGAGAATGAGCGCAATATGTTCTACCTGCAACTTGTAGGCAGTATTCTGTTGTTCATCTTTGGTGTGTACACGTTCAGAAGTAAGCCGGAGAAGAATATCCGCCCTACGTCAAACAAAAAAGGAACGCTTGTAAGCAACTGCTCGTCAGCCTTTTTTATTACGCTGAGCAATCCTCTCGTCATATTTCTGTTTATAGCATTCTTTGCCCGGTTTAATTTTGTGGTGTCCGACAGCGAGAAGAATCACCATCTTATGCAGATCGTAGGTTTCATAAGCATCTTTATCGGTGCGCTGGCATGGTGGCTGTGTCTCACATATTTCATTGACAAGGTGAGGACAAACTCGCAGGAGAAGACCATCTGGATTCTGAACCGCGTGATAGGTGTTATCGTCATGATTGTGTCAATTCTCGGCTTCATTCTCACATGGGCCGGTCTGTCGTTTCACTAAAAAACGTTTTATTCAGATATGTATATTGCTAAGAAACTGAGAGAGCAGAATATCTGCGAATATCTCATATATATGTGGCAGATTGAGGATATAATAAGAGCGTATAAGTTTGATATCGACGCTCTTAAAGACAACTATCTCACAAAGTTCAACCCAACCGAGCAGCAGATGGCTGAACTTGTTGAGTGGTACGGAAACATCATCGAGATGATGCGCAGCGAGCAGGTGATGGAATCAGGTCACATACAGATAAACAAAAACGTGATTATCAACCTCACCGACCTTCACGACAGCTTGCTGAAGAGCGATAAGTTTCGCTTCTACTCACAGGCCTACTACAAGGCTCTGCCATACATCGTAGAGATAAGGAATAAGGGCGACCGCAAGGATATCTCGGAGATTGAGAACTGCTTCGATGTGCTTTACGGCGTTATGATGCTCAGACTCCAGAAGAAACCAGTAAACCCCGACACCGAGAAGGCTGTTAAAGACATAACCACGCTGCTCGGAATGTTGAGCGACTATTACACACAACAGAAAAAAGGAGAATTAGAACTATAATATCTTTGAAAAGAATGAAGAATATATTGATAACAGGCTGCAATGGTCAGTTAGGAAACGAGATGCAGCTTCAGGCTGCCAAGAATACACAATATAACTATTTTTTTACCGATGTTGCCGAACTCGACATTACAAACCGAGACGCGGTGGTGTCGTTCGTTAAGGACAACGAGATTGACTGCATTGTAAACTGTGCAGCATATACGGCCGTAGACAAGGCAGAGGAGAACGAAGAACTTGCCAACCTGCTGAACAATATCGCTCCGGGCTATTTGGCCGAGGCGGTTGAGACACGCGGCGGTGCGCTTATCCAGATTTCTACCGACTATGTGTTCGACGGAACGGCTCACATTCCATACAAAGAAACTGAGTCTACATGCCCTAACAGTGTGTACGGACGCACAAAACTTGCAGGCGAGCAGAACGCTCAGGCTCATTGCAAGAATACAGTCATCATCCGCACGGCATGGCTGTACTCTACATTCGGCAACAACTTCGTTAAGACGATGATTCGCCTTGGCAAGGAAAAGGAACAGCTTGGCGTAATCTTCGACCAGATTGGAACTCCAACATACGCAGGCGACCTTGCCGACGCCATCATGACGGTAATAAACAAGGGCATAGTTCCCGGAGTATATCACTTCAGCAACGAAGGAACAATCTCATGGTATGATTTTACAAAGGCAATACATCGCATAGCCGGCATAAAAACTTGCAAGGTTAATCCTCTCCACACCGAGGAATATCCAACTCCGGCAGCACGCCCACATTACAGCGTGCTCGACAAGACAAAAATCAAGCAGACATATGGCATAGAGGTGCCATATTGGGAAGACAGTCTGGCTGAATGCATTGCTAAACTCAAATAATTTTATTAAATGAACGAAATAGAAAGAAGACGTACGTTCGCGATTATTTCGCACCCTGATGCTGGTAAGACAACCCTTACCGAGAAATTCCTGCTCTTCGGAGGTCAGATTCAGGTGGCAGGTGCAGTTAAGAACAACAAGATAAAGAAGACTGCAACATCCGACTGGATGGAGATTGAGAAGCAGCGCGGTATCTCGGTTACAACATCCGTGATGGAGTTCGATTATGAGGGATACAAGGTGAACATCCTTGATACTCCGGGACACCAAGACTTTGCCGAGGATACATTCCGCACGCTTACGGCCGTAGACAGCGCAATCATCGTGATTGACGGCGCAAAGGGCGTTGAGCAGCAGACACGCCGACTGATGGAGGTGTGCCGTATGCGCAAAACTCCGGTAATCGTGTTCATCAACAAGATGGACCGCGAGGGACAAGACCCGTTCGACCTTCTCGACGAGATTGAGGAGCAACTTCAGATCAAGGTCCGTCCTCTTTCATGGCCTATAAATCAAGGTGCTAAGTTCAAGGGCGTTTACAACATATACGAGCACCAGCTCAACCTCTTCACTCCTAACAAACAGAAGGTTACGGAGAAGGTGGCTGTTGATATCAACTCAGACGACCTTAACAATCAGGTTGGTGATGCTGATGCCGAGAAACTCCGTGCCGACTTGGAACTTGTAGACGGCGTTTATCCAGAGTTCGATGTAAATACATATCTCGATGCCGAGGTCGCTCCTGTGTTCTTCGGCTCGGCCCTGAACAACTTTGGTGTTCAGGAGTTGCTCGACTGTTTCGTTAAGATTGCGCCAAGTCCGCGACCAACAAAGGCAGAAGAGCGTCAGGTTGTTCCAACCGAACCTAAATTCACAGGATTCATCTTTAAGATTACAGCAAACATCGACCCTAATCACCGCTCATGTATTGCGTTCTGCAAGATTTGTTCGGGAAAGTTCGTCCGCAACAATCCATACTTGCATGTACGCAATGGCAAGACAGTCCGATTCTCTTCGCCAACACAGTTCATGGCACAGCGCAAGAGCACAATCGACGAGGCTTATCCGGGCGATATCATCGGTCTGCCAGATAACGGAATCTTCAAAATCGGCGATACTCTTACCGAGGGCGAGGATTTGCATTTCGTTGGTCTGCCAAGTTTCTCGCCAGAGATGTTCAAGTATATCGAAAATGCCGACCCTATGAAGACAAAGCAGCTTAACAAGGGCATCGAACAACTTATGGACGAGGGCGTTGCACAGCTCTTCGTAAACCAGTTCAACGGTCGTAAGTTAATTGGTACTGTAGGACAATTGCAGTTCGAGGTTATTCAGTATCGTCTTGAAAACGAGTACAATGCGAAGTGCCGTTGGGAACCGGCAAGCCTCTACAAGGCTTGTTGGATTGAGTGCGACGACCCCGCTCAACTCGAGGCGTTCAAGAAGCGAAAGTATCAGTTTATGGCGAAAGACCGCGAGGGCAGAGATGTATTTTTGGCTGATTCTAACTACGTTCTGCAAATGGCACAGAGCGATTTCGACCATATAAAGTTCCACTTTACAAGTGAGTTCTGATGAATTATAATGAAGAAATAAAGAAAGCGATAGAGGTGATGCGCAATGGCGGCGTCATCCTCTATCCAACAGATACCATCTGGGGCATCGGCTGCGATGCTACCAACGAGGAGGCTGTAAAGAAGGTTTACGAGATAAAGAAACGCGCTGATTCAAAAGCACTTATCTGTCTTGTAGACAGCGAGGCGAAAATTGATTTCTATGTAAAGGATGTTCCGCCAGTAGCGTGGGATTTGATAGAGCTCTCAACCAAACCGCTGACAGTTATCTACGACGGCGCGCGTAATCTTGCTCCAAATCTTCTGGCCGAGGACGGAAGCGTGGGCATCCGCGTTACAAACGAGGAATTCAGCAAGCAACTGTGCTTTAGATTCCGCAAGGCGGTTGTCTCAACGAGCGCGAATATCAGCGGAGAGCCTTCGCCAAGGAGTTTTGCCGACATCAGCGACGAGATTAAGAATGCAGTCGACTACATAGTTGGGGTTAGGCAGAACGAGAAAGGCGGCGTGAAGCCGTCGAGCATCATAAAACTCGGCGCTGGCGGAGTGGTGCAGGTGATAAGAGAATAAAAAAATCATCAAAGAAACAATAATTCCCGAAAAAATATAATCATTCTTAAACAATGACGATTGAAGACCAAATTGAGTTGACAAGGCTGGAGAGATTCATCCAGTGGCGCGAGAAGAATATACCCGAAAAGAGGTTCATTCTTCTCCTTAGTTTCATTGTGGGTATAGGAACGGCTCTTGCTGCGCTTATACTGAAGACTCTTATTGGTAACATAGAGCACTTGCTTACAGAACGCTTCGATTCGACAGGAGCGAACTGGTTGTATCTGGTTTACCCGATAGTGGGTATTTACATCACAAGTTGCTTTATCAGATACATTGTCAGGGATGATATCGGGCATGGAGTAACCAAGATTCTCTATGCCATTTCTCGAAATCAGGGAAAGATTAAGCGGCACAACACTTGGACGAGCGTCATTGCCAGTGCCATAACCATTGGTTTCGGAGGTTCGGTCGGAGCCGAGGCGCCAATCGTGCTTACGGGTTCTGCCATCGGCTCAAACCTTGGAAGCATCTTCAAACTTGAGCACAAGACGCTGATGCTCCTCATCGGATGCGGTGCGGCTGGTGCTGTTTCGGGAATCTTCAAAGCGCCGATTGCCGGACTCGTCTTCACCCTCGAGGTGCTTATGATTGACTTGACGATGGCATCGCTCTTGCCACTGCTCGTATCGTGCGTAACGGCTGCAAGTTTCACATATCTCTTCAACGGAACGGAGGCGATGTTTCGCTTCCACTTGGACGCCCCGTTTCAGGTTAGCCACATTCCGGCGTGTGTATTGCTCGGCATCGTGTGCGGACTGGTTTCGCTCTACTTTACGAGAGCGATGAATGCCTACGAGGATATCTTCCGCAAACTGAAGAAGTGGTACGTCAAGTTTGCCATTGGTTCGGTTGTTCTGGCGGCTCTCATCTTCCTCTTTCCACCGCTCTACGGCGAAGGTTACGAGACTATCGAACTTCTGCTTAACGGAACGAATCTGGACGACTGGAACGAAGTAATGAAAAACTCGCTCTTTGCTGGCAGCGCGCGATTACTGATTCTGTATCTTATTCTGATTGTGCTGTTTAAGGTCTACGCTTCGAGTTCTACCAACGGCGCGGGCGGTTGCGGTGGAATCTTCGCGCCAAGTCTGTTCCTCGGCTGCGTTTCAGGTTTCATCTTCTCGCGAATGTGGAACTCGTACATCGGCGGATGGTTCTTCATTCAGGAGAAAAACTACGCGCTTCTTGGCATGGCAGGACTGATGAGCGGCGTTATGCACGCACCTCTGACAGGCGTCTTTCTGATTGCCGAACTGACAGGAGGATACGACCTCTTCATGCCATTGATGATTGTTGCGGTATGCGCATATCTCACCATCATCATCTTCGAGCCTCATAGTATCTACTCAATGAGATTGGCCAAGAAGGGCGAACTGCTTACGCACAACAAAGACCGCGCAATCTGGACTCTGATGAGTCTCGATACGGTTATAGAACATGTGTACGACCCGGTTACAGTTGGAATGAACTTGGGCGATCTTGTAAAAGTGATAAGTAACAGTAAACGAAATATTTATCCAGTTGTAGACGGCGCAGGACATCTGCTTGGAATGGTAAAGATGGACCAGATTCGCCATCTGATGTTCCGAACTGAACTGTATCAGCGTTTCCGCGTTGAGGGACTGATGATTTCTTGTCCCGAAAAACTTCTTACAACCGATACGATGGAGGAAGTTATGCAGAAATTCGAGAAGAGCAAGGTATGGCATCTGCCAGTTGTCGACGGAGATGACAAGTATGTCGGTTTTGTGTCTAAGTCGCAGATTTTCAGCACTTACAGACAGGTTCTTGCCGATATGTCAGAAGATTAGTATTAACCCCTAAAAACACTTGAACATGACGAAAGAAGATTTGCGTATAGTATATATGGGCACTCCCGAATTTGCCGTTGAGAGCCTAAAACGCCTTGTTGAAGGCGGATATAACGTTGTTGGTGTTGTTACGATGCCCGACAAGCCGATGGGTCGTCATCAGGATGTGCTTTCGGAAAGTGCGGTAAAGAAATATGCCGTAGAGAAGGGCTTGAAGGTGATGCAACCTGTAAAACTGAAGGACGAGGCTTTCGTTGAGGAACTTCGCTCTCTAAAGGCCGATTTGCAGATTGTTGTAGCCTTTAGAATGTTGCCCGAAGTTGTGTGGAGCATGCCACGTTTCGGCACGTTCAACGCTCACGCATCGCTTCTGCCTCACTATCGCGGAGCAGCCCCGATAAACTGGGCGGTGATTAACGGCGATACAGAAACGGGTATGACAACCTTCTTCCTGAAGCACGAGATTGACACAGGCGATGTTATCCAGCAGGTTAAGATTCCAATTGCCGATGACGACAATGTGGAGGTGGTTCACGACAAACTTATGGCCTTGAGCGGCGACCTCGTTCTCGAAACAGTCGACAACATAATCGCCGGCACGGTAAAGTCCATTCCACAGAGCGAGATGTGCGATTGCACGGAACTTCGTCCTGCTCCAAAAATCTTCAAGGAGACTTGTATGATTGACTGGAACAAGACAACAAAGCAAGTTTACGACTTTGTGCGAGGATTGTCGCCATACCCAGCCGCATGGACAACACTTGTTGCCCCAGATGGTAAAGAACTGGTTATGAAACTCTTCACAACCGAGAAACTGATAGGCGAGGGCGGAACGGTCGGCTCTGTTCGTACCGACGGAAAGAAGTCGTTCGACATTGCATTGCACGACGGCTACCTCCGCATAAAGGAACTTCAGATTGCAGGAAAGAAGCGCATGGATGTTGAGAGTTTCCTCCGCGGATTTAAACTTAGCAGTGAATATAAGGTGAAATAAAGTTCTCGGATTCTTTCAGAACAAAAAATGCAATTCGCCAGTTTCCCGAAAGTAATTCTGGCGAATTGATTTTTTCTTAGAAAACATGTAGACCAAAGACTGCAACATACCAGTTGTTATGGTTCTTGGTTTTCCATTTCTTTTCTGTTTTTGCTATTGCCCGAATGTAGTCATCGGCGTATGGAAGTGGGGTTATTGGCTCTTTGTTTAGCAAACTACACATTCTTATCTCGCTGATTCTATGTTTTTTGTCGAATAGAACGAAAAATATAGTACGTTCGTTGTCTTCGTGGTCCTGCGTCAGCGAACAATAAATATCTTGCTTCAACGAATCTAAACCACCGTCATATTTTATCTCGTTGGTTTTTAATCTGATTTCTTTGCCGTTTTTCGTATGATAGACTACCGAATCATCCGAACATTCAGCAATGATTCCATAGCAGTCTTTGTAAACGGATTGTGCTTCTGTCTTGCAGAAAACGGTTGCACAAAGCGTTAGGAGTAAAATAAGGCACTTCATTGTTATTTGATTTTGTTAGTTTTCGTATCTAATTTTTCCCAATTCGGCAGTCTTGTGCTAGCGCGAAGATATTGCCAGTATCAATAAAACTACGAGAATGTGAGAAATTTTTCATATCAGAAAGTTTCTAAGCAGATTACTCCGCTATCGTGATGCAAATCTAACAGAAAAAGAGGGTAGAAGCAAAGAATATTTGCTAATTCTGTGCTTATTTAATGTTTATTAACAGAAGTAGTCGGCTTGTTGCTTTAGAGTTGTAAACGAGATGAGTGAAGCATGATATTGTGCTTTCGAATGTGTTATTTTGTCGTTTTTATTGTCGCAAACGACGTATTTTTCGAATCAGACTAAAATATTTAAATAAATCGCTTGCGATATAAATTATTTCTCTTATATTTGCAACCAGAAAACATCGCAAACGATATAAAATTATAAGATATGGCAAAGATTTATGATTTCAAGGCTTTAACAAGCAAAGGAAAGGAGATTGATTTCTCTCAGTTTGAAGGTAAGGTGCTGCTGATTGTAAACACAGCAAGCAAGTGCGGATTCACACCTCAGTTTGCAGGACTGGAGGAGTTGAACCAGAAGTACAAAGACAAAGGTCTGGTAATCATCGGCTTCCCATGCAACCAGTTTAAGGAGCAAGATCCGGGTACAGACGGACAGATTGAGGAGTTCTGCCAGATAAATTACGGCGTTACTTTCCAGATTATGAAGAAGACCGACGTGAATGGCGCAAATGCAGAACCGATTTTCGAGTACCTTAAGGCACAGGCTCCAACCGAGGAGTATAACGGTTTGAAGGCAAAGGCAGCCAAGGCTCTCTTCAAGACCATCAGCAATAGTGTGGAGAAGGACAACGACATCAAGTGGAATTTCACTAAGTTCCTTATCTCAAAGGACGGCGAGACAATCAAGCGTTACGCTCCAACCACAGAGCCTAAGGACTTTGAGAAGGATGTTGAAACTATGTTGGCATAATTGAGAGTGCGAACAGCACGACGGCACAAAAAACGATTTAATAATCGAAACATAAAAAAACAGGATAAAAATGGCAACAAACGAGACACTTGATTTAAGAGCCTATATGAGCAACAGCATACGCAACATCATGGCGAAAGCCTATAAAAGCGTACTGTCAAATCCGCGCGAGGCAAAGTTCGCCTACCGTATGCAGACGCTCTTTCAGAAGTCGGAGAAACGGCGCAAGTAAATGCTGGAGCAGGAAGAACTTGAAGTGCCGCCATTCCTCATCAGCAGCATCTCTACCACCTGCAACCTGCATTGCAAAGGATGCTATGCGCGTAGCAACGGAATTGCCGAGGACGAGGAGGCAAATCAGAAAGCAACTCTGACTCCCGAACAATGGCAAACCATCTTCAACGAGGCTGCCGACTTGGGCATCAACTTCTCGCTTATTGCCGGCGGCGAGCCTTTCATGAGGAAAGACATTCTTGAAAAAATTGCCGAGGTGAAAGACATGATTTTCCCGATTTTCACCAACGGAACGCTCATCGATCCTTCTTACATGAAATTTCTGAAGGAGCATCTTAACATGGTGCCCATCATCAGCATCGAAGGAACGGCTATGGGTACAGACGAGCGCCGAGGTCAGGGAGTTTTCAAGCGTGCCATGCACTCTATGGAAATGCTGAAGGAGGAAGACCTCTTTTTCGGCACGAGCATCACGGTAACCACAGAGAATTATCGTCTTGTGACTTCGCCGCAATTTATCGACACGTTGCGAGGATATGGCTGCAAAATCGTGTTTTATGTAGAATATGTCCCGACAGAAAAGGGTACTGAACATCTTGCATTCGACGATGAGCATGTGGCAGAAATGGAGTCCATTTTGGAAGAGCGTCGTAATGCCTATGCCGACATTATCTTCCTGTCGTTCCCCGGCGACGAGAAGGCTCTTGGCGGATGTCTTGCATCTGGTCGTGGATTCTTTCACATCGGTCCTGACGGCTCGGCCGAACCTTGTCCGTTCTCACCTTTCAGCGACAGCAATGTTGCCACTATGGGCATCCGAAAGGCACTCCAGTCGCCTCTGTTCCGCAAGATTCGTGCAGCCAAGGCACTCGGCTGGGAACATACAGGCGGATGCACGCTCTTTGAGCATAGAGAAGAAATAGAGAATATGATAGTTTAAAAACAAAGTAAGAATATGAAAATAGCAATCCGTTATTATAGCAAGTTCGGTCATTCAGCCCAGATGGCGCAGGTAATTGGCGATGTAATGGGCGTGAAGCCCGAAAGCATAGAAACACCGTTGACCGAAGAAGTGGATATTCTCTTTGTTGGTGCAGGCTTGTTTCTTGGCAAGGTTAATGGTGGCATCAAGGATTTTGCCCGCTCGCTCAATCCGCAGAAAGTAAAGAAGGTGGTGTGTTTCGGCTCGTCGGCAATCGTTAATTCTCCCGTGCCTCAGTTGCGCAGTATCTTCGAGAATTTGGGCTTCAGCGTAGCCACAGAGTCATTCTCTTGCCACGGCTCTATGGGGCCTATTTATGGCGGACATCCCAACGCCGACGACCTGCTGTCTCTTCGGGAGTTTGTAAGCAGAAATTACAAATAACTCTTTTTTGTATGAAGCACCATAGGCTTTGTGCTGATAATGACATATTTAAATTGTGTTGATATAAGATAAAAACAGAAAAAAGGGAGCAAACTTTTTACGGTCTGCCCCCCTTTTTCTATCAGAAAGTGTTATTTAATCTCAATAAACTTAGTCTCTTTCTCCTTCTCCTCTTCGGTAAGTTTCGGAATCTTTATGTCAAGGATTCCGTTGTTCATCGAAGCCGAGATGTTTTCTTTGTCGGCATTGTCTGGAAGAGTAAGGCATTGTTCGTACTTGCTGTAACTGAACTCGCGACGCAGATACTTCTTGTCCTTTTCCTCCTCCTTGTTGTCGCTTTTCTTCTCCATTGCAATTACGATGTCGCCATCTTTTGTAAGCGAAATGTTGAAGTCTTCCTTGCACATTCCCGGAGCAGCAACCTCAATCTCGTAGTTCTGCTCGTTTTCTGTAACGTTGATGGCTGGCGTCGTGCCGCTGAACTTTGGTACAGAAACCCAGTTGTCGTTAAGGAAATCGTTGAAGATTGATGGTAACCACTCTTGATTGCGTGTTGAATAAATTGTAGGCATCATAGTTAAATCCTCCTGTTAAATTGTTAAACATTTAGTTAGGGTTGTTGCGGATCTGTTGCCTTGTTGGGGACTGGTCTTTCAACCTTTCACAACAAATTATGCAAGAGCCGTGCCAACTGACAAAATTGTCATGAAAAATATTGTCAGTCGAGAAAAAATGTTATTTTTGCATAATATATAAATCAAAACAGACATCAAAATGAAAAAAACATTATTATTCTTTGCAATTACCGCGCTACTATGCAGTTGTAAGGCACAGCCAACCATCACGGTTACTCTCGAAGATGCAGCCAACGATACCGTTCGTGTACAAATGTTAAAGGCTGATTTGAGCGATGCCGAATCGCGTACGCCCGAGATAATTATTGCCAAAGATGGCAAGTTTTCATATTCTTTGCCCGAAAAATCGGATGTGGCACGCATAGCCTACTTCTCGTACGCAACAAAAACAGACGGTGGCCAGAACAACGGAATCCTCTATCTTGTGCCGGGCGAGAACGGAACTTATTCGGCAAACATCACTTTAGGAAAATACGACGGCTCAACCTTCTACAAGGACTTGATGCAGATGATGGAAGGTTTCTACGATTTGAATGTGCAGATGGCCGAGATTCAGCAAGATGCGATGAGCCGACTCCGCAAAGGTGAGGACAGAGCCGCTCTTGCAGCCGAGGTTGAAGGCAAACTGAACGAACTTATGGCAAAATCGGACGAGAAGGCAATCGGCTACATCAAGGCTCATGCCGACAACGATGTTTCTGCCATCGTTCTTACGCGAATCTACGACTACAAGGCAGCCAAGGAAGCCCTCGGACTGATTTCTGACAAGGTGCGAAACGGCCGTTGCCGCAATTTTGTAAAGGCTATTAAGCAGAATGCCGAGCAGAAGGAGCGCGAGGAGGCTGGAAAAATGCATGAGGGCGATGTGGCTCCCGACTTTACGCTGAAGTCTATCAACGGTAAGAACATCTCGCTGTCTAGCCTGAGAGGAAAATATGTGATGCTCGATTTCTGGGGCTCGTGGTGCGGATGGTGCATAAAGGGAATTCCCGACATGAAGGCTTGCTATGCAAAGCACAAGGATAAACTCGAGATTCTGGGCATAGACTGCAATGATCCTGTCGACCGCTGGAAAAATGCCGTGACAAAGCATCAACTTCCGTGGTTTAACGTTAGGGCCGATGAGGGAAGCGACATCTTTACGAAATACGCTATACAAGGTTTCCCAACAAAGATTATACTTTCGCCAGAAGGCAAGGTGGTAAAGGCGTTCGTTGGCGAAGATCCGCAGATGTACAAGTTCATCGACGAACTTCTTTCTAAATAAACCATCCCGACAACTAATATCATAAACATAATAGATTAAATGAAAAAAAATTTCTTGATTCTAATGCTTGCCCTTACTGCTATTGCAGTAGGGGCGCAAAACAAAAAACAGATTATCTGGAACAATGTGCAGACTGGCTATTCGGTTGCACGCGATTTTTTGAAAATTACCAACGTGGCGATGTACGACGACCGTACGGAGGTATCTTTTTCTCTCAACTTTTACGGACAACGGCGTGAGGTCGGTTTTTCAAAAGACATATCAATCTATGTCAACGATGACGAGAAGAAGCCGTACAAAGCAAAGTCGGCTACCGTGCTTGAACTCGACAAGCCGTACAAGATGACATCCGACACGCTGAATTTTGCAATTACTTTCGAACCAGTTCCTGCTGATACAAAGATGTTTACGATTCTTGATAAGAAATTTGGATTCGGCATAACCAATATTCGCAACGCCGATTTCATTCCCGAAGGCATCACGAACACTTACTGGCGCAACAATGCCACGGGCGACTGGCTCATTGGCATAGCAAAGCATCATTTAATTTTCGACAGCAAGGTTTGGGACATCGAGAGCAGAACCGAGGAGAAAGGCGGCTACACAATAAAGACGACCGACGGCAAGACTGTTAAGATAGGAAAGCTGAAGAAAGGCGTTCGAACCTTCGCTATCGATGACAGAAAGCCTGTTGTGTGCAGCCCTATTGTAACAAAAAGTCTGCCCGACTATCCGCAGAAAGACAACCGCGAGGATTTTGTAGATAACGATTTTGCCGATGGCGACAGCGTTACAATTGTGGGCTGGCTTAAGGATATGCCGCAACAAGAATGGAAGGTAGGAAAGGAGTTTAAGATATACTTTGACAACATCTTTACCCGCGAGCAAGAGTCATTTTATGCAAAAATGGATTCTCTTGGCAGATTCACCTTGAAGTTTCCTCTTGTAAATACAACAACGATTCTTATGGACTGGAAACGAACAACGCATTCAACTGTGGTGGAGCCGGGAAAGACTTACTTTTTTCTGAAGGATTTTATGAATAATCAGATACTCTTTATGGGCGACGATGTGCGGTTGCAGAACGAGATTGCCGCATGTCAACACTTTGGTTCAATCAATCTTCGTGATGAATCTTTTGAGGCTTCGGAAAACGGTGCAATGGCATACAAGCATCAGATTGACAGCCTGACAGCGAAGGCTTTTGCTAATTTGCAGAAATATGCGGAACAGCATCCAAACATCTCGCAGCGATATATCAATCGCTTTACCAAAGAACTGAAATCGAAGCAGGCTGAAAAACTCATGCTATTCCACTATCGCATGAGGACGCTGCCACAAGAGTATGTCGATTTTGTAACCAACGAGTTGTGGGACAGAAAGTACATTATCGGTAGCGGGTATGCTACATTCATGCGCTACTTCTTTGAATACCAAAACGATAACTATAACGACAGATCAGCCCCTGCGATGCTTAAATTTCTGAAAGAGAAAGGCGTAACCTTTACGGACAAGGAAAACAAAATAATCGATGAATATCCCGAGAAATTAAAGAATATTATTGCAGAAATCGATGCCGCAAAAAGCGATGACGAAAAGAGAAAATTGGCTAATGCCTTTAACACTTCGGAACACGTTATAGTCGTTAATTCGCTGTTGCAGAAATACGACGAACAGATTTCTGTTTTGGGCTACAAAAACATTCTTGCCATAGCCGATTCTGTTTGTGGCAACGACAAGATTTTACGCGACGTCTGCATAACTCAGCTTATTTACGGCGATGCAATCTTTAATCAGCGAAAGTCTCTGAATCCGTCGCTTCTGGCATTTGCCGAAAAAGAAATCCAGCTTCCTTCAGCAAAGAAATTCCTGATGGAGCAGCACAACAAATACCTCGCATTCGAGCAGAAGGGGGCAAATCTGCCAGTCTTCAAGTCGGCAGACAATGTTGCAGGCATGACCGACGGCGAGAAGATTCTCCGCAAGATAATAGAGCCTTACAAGGGCAAGATTATTCTGCTCGATGTTTGGGGCACTTGGTGTGCTCCATGCAAAATGGCTCTCAAAGATAGTCAGAAAGAGTTCGAAGCCCTGAAAGATTACAATATTCAGTATCTGTATCTTGCAAACCGAAGTCCCGAGCAGGCTTGGAAGAACGTGATAAACGAATATAAGGTTACGGGCGACAACGTGGCTCACTACAATCTGCCAGCCGACCAGCAGTCTGCCGTTGAGAATTTCCTGAAAATTCATAAATTCCCATCGTTTAGAATTATTGACACCGATGGAAACATTATCGACCTTGACGTTGATGCCCGCGATTTTGAAGCCACAAAACGGATTCTTGATAAACTGAAGAAATAACTTCGCGCGAGCGCATAAAAAAAGAGGCATACATCGAAAAATGTAAAAGTTAATCGATGAGCCTCTTTCAAAATAAACCATTTTGACAACTAAACCATTTATAAAATATAACTTAAATGAAAAAAACACTTTTGATTCTAATGTTTGCCATTGCTGCTATAGCAGCAGGGGCACAAAACAAAAAACAGATTATCTGGAACAATGTGCAGAACGGCTATTCGAATGCAGGCGATTATGTGAACATCACCAATGTGGCGATGTTCGACGACCGTACTGAAGTATCTTTTTCTCTCTACTTTAACGGAAAACGACATGAGATTAGTTTCTCGAAAGACATGTCGCTCTATGCCGATAACAACGAGAAGAAGGCGTACAAAGCAAAGTCGGCTACTGTGATTGAATTTGACAAGCCGTACAAGATGACATCCGACACGCTGAACTTTGCGGTTACTTTCGAGCCTGTTCCTATTGATACAAAGATGCTTACGGTTGTCGAAAAGAAATGGGGACTTGTTGTGACCAACATTCACAATGCCGATTTTGTTCCCGAAGGCATCACGAACACTTACTGGCGCAACAATGCCACGGGCGACTGGCTTATTGGCATAGCAAAGCACCATCTAATTTTCGACAGCAAGGTTTGGGACATCGAGAGCAGAACCGCGGAGAAAGGCGGCTACACGATAAAGACGACCGACGGCAAGACTGTTAAGATAGGAAAGCTGAAGAAAGGCGTTCGCACCTTCGCCATCGACGGCAGAAAGCCTGTTGTGTGCAGCCCTATTGTAACAAAAAGTCTGCCCGACTATCCGCAGAAAGACAACCGCGAGGATTTTGTAGATAACGATTTTGCCGATGGCGACAGCGTTACAATAGTTGGCTGGCTTAAGGATATGCCGCAACAATGGAATGCAGGAAGGGAGTTTACGATACGCTTTGATAACATCTTTACCAGCGAGCAAGAGACATTCAATACAAAAGTGGATTCTCTTGGCAGATTTACCCTGAAGTTTCCGCTTGTATATACAACCACAGTTTGTATGGACTGGAATACGGACTGGCATTCAACTGTGGTGGAGCCGGGAAAGACTTACTTTTTTCTGAAGGATTTTATGAATAACCAGATACTCTTTATGGGCGACGATGTACGATTGCAGAACGAGGATGCCGGATATAAAATCTTTCATTCTCTTCCAAAAAATCTTTATTGTGGTTCTTTTGAGTCTTCGAAAAACGGTGCAATGGCATACAAACATCAAATTGACAGTCTGATAGCGAGTGATTTAGCTAATTTTCAGAAATATGCAGAACAACATCCAGACATCTCGCAGCGATATATCAATTACTATACCAGAAATATGAAAGCGGAGCAGGGTTATTTGTTGATGTTATTTATCACTCGCATGAGTACGTTGCCACAAGAGTATGTCGATTTTGTAACCAACGAGTTGTGGAACAGAAAGTACATTATAGGTAGCATGTATGCTGAATTCATACGCCCATTCTTAATGTATCAAAACGCTAACAGCAACAACAGACCAGCGATGCTTAAATCCTTGAAAGAGGAAGGCGTAACCTTTACGGACGAGGAAAACAAAATAATCGATGAATACCCCGAGATTTATAAGAATATTGTTGATAAAATCTATGCTGCAAAAACCGATGAAGAATATAGGAAATGGATGAATTTCTACAAATCTTCGAAAGAGATTGCAGTTGTAGATTCGCTGTTGAAAAAGTACGACGAACAGATTTCTATTATGTGCTACAAAAACACTTTTGCCTTAATCGATTCTGTTTGTGGCAGCGACAAGATTTTTCGTGATGTTTGCATAACTCAGCATATTTACAGCAATGCATTCACTTCTAAACAAACGTCTCTGAATCCGTGGCTTCAAGAATATGTCGATAAGAAAATTCAACTTCCTTCAGCAAAGAGATTTCTGATGGAGCAGCACAAGAAATACCTCGCATTCGAGCAGAATGAAGTAAATCTGCCAGTCTTCAAGTCGGCAGACAATGTTGCAAACATGACCGACGGCGAGAAGATTCTCCGCAAGATAATAGAGCCATACAAAGGCAAGATTGTTCTGCTCGATGTTTGGGGCACATGGTGCGGTCCGTGCAAGAGTGCGCTCTCGCACAGCAAGGAGGAGTTCGAGGCATTCAAGGATTATGACATTGTGTATCTGTATCTTGCAAACAGAAGTCCGGAGAAGGCTTGGAAGAATGTGATAAACGTATACAATGTTACGGGCGACAACGTGGCTCACTACAATCTGCCAGCCGACCAGCAGTCTGCCGTCGAGAAATTCCTGAAGATTGAAGGTTACCCATCGTACAGAATTATTGATACCGAAGGAAACATTATCGACTTTGACGTTAATGCCCGCGATTTTGAAGCCACAAAACGGATTCTTGATAAACTGAAGAAATAACTTCGCGCGAGCGCATAAAAAAAGAGGCATACATTTTTCGATGTGTGCCTCTTTTTTATCTGTTATTCAGCCGAAATGAAGTTCCATTTGCTGTTGTCGCTCTTAAAGTCGTATTTTGCAAGGGTAGGAGTGCTGTCGGCTACCGAATAGAGGCAATATTCGGTATTCACGCCGTCCTTTCCCGGAATAACCTTCGGCATTATTCTGAAAGTGCCGTCGGTAAGTTGTTCTATGCGCCAAAGCTGATTGTCTGCGCCTGTAAACTTTTCCTCGGTTGTAACCTCCATGTCCTTGGTCGAAGCCAACGCTCTGTCTGTTCCGCTAATCTTTATGGCGAAATAAGGGTTAGACAGATATCCGCCAGCCTCAGGTACGGCAACGATAGTCCAATGCTGGTGAGGACGGTACATGTAGTCGCCGGCGCGTACGTCTATGTTGCCCGAGCCCCAAGTTTGCTTAACCTCGTCGAGTGTCTGGTTTGGAATCTGCTTCAGCGGCTCGTTAAGGTCGATGTGATGCCAAGCCGCGCGTTCCTGATTCATTCTAACGAAATCGACGGCAAGTTCGAGGCTATAGCCGCGTCTTTCCGACGAAATCTGATATGTTCCTTCCTTAAAACTCTCGCCAGCCACAGGCCAGCCGTTGCGCCATAGCAGAGGACGGATTCCAAGCACGCTTCGTCCGCTGCGGTCGAAATCAGCTTCGAAATGGCACGACATAATCTCAACGCCCTCGTCTATTACGGTTCTGCCAAAGTGTCCCGGACCGCAGACTCTCTTTCCGGCAGCTATAACCATCTTTCCGCCGCCGTTCTTCATGTCGCGACCAACATTGTCGATGTAAGGACCTGTTACTTTCTTGCTTCGTCCGCAAACGATGTTGTAGGTTGAGTTTACGCCGTCGCAGCAAGTGCCATGAGTTCCAAGCAGATAGTAATATCCGTCGCGATAGATGAGGTCGGTAGCCTCGCAGTCTATGGCAATGTCGAGTTCCTTGTTGCCTTTTACGCGCTCGCCGGTCTTAGGGTCGAGTTCGATAAGGCGTATGTTTCCGAAGTATGTGCCGTAAGAAAGCCACATTCTGCCGTCGGTTGGGTCGAGAAGAACGCCGGGATCGATGGCATCGCAGTCTTCAAGACCGTCTGACGAAGCCACCTCGATAGGCTCGGTATATTTAAAGTCGGGCGATTTCGGGTCGAGCGATTTGTTCCACATCGTCAGAATCCTTCCGTTATGTCCGCCGCCAAGTCCGCCGCCTGTTGCGCCGTAGATTACCAGATAGCGGTCGCCAATCTTAATAACATCGGGTGCTGCTCCGCCTCCGGGACGCTCTGCTCCGCCGTGCCACGACCATCCGTCTTCCGAAATCAGTCCGCCTCCGCCAGTTCCGAAGGTAAAGTATTTTCCGTTACTCTCGGCAATGGTCGATGGGTCGTGAATGTATGGCTGTCCAGCCTGTGCAAATGCCTTGTTTATGCTTGCTGCCGAAGCAAGCAATAATGCTGCTAATGATATTTTATAAAGGTTCATTTCCGTCTATTTGTTAGATATTGTAAAGTTTGTGATAGGTTTGCCGTTTTCGTCGATGAAGCGGACGCAGAAGTCGCTCATTCCCGGACCGTTGATAATCATTCCGCGAAGAATGTTCGCACCTTTCTTTAGCGAGATGCGCTTTGACGTACCGTCGTCCTTAACCATTCGGCGGTCGCCCGTAAGAGTGAGGATTTCAGAATTGTTCAGCAGCCATTGCGACGCTCCGTTAGAGCCTACGGCAAGGCGCACGTTGTCAATATCTTCGGTGCAGTTGATGACCGTTACCACGTTGAAGAATACGCCGTATTCAGGCTTTCCGAGCATCGTTGAGAAGCGGAACAGTTTTGCGTTGTAACTGTTGCTCTCGAGGTGGTGCCACATCAGTTTCTGACCCGATACGACCGTTGTCTGCTTGTCGGCTGGCAGTTTCTTCAGAGGCACGGTGTGCTTTGCGAATGTCTCCTTCAGATAACTGTCGGTAAAGACGATGTTGCTGCGGATGTCCATCTTTTCAGGCTCAAGAATGCTCCAGCGGCGAATAAATCCGTCGGCATCGGGCGCAGATTTAGCCTCAGTCGGCTTCTTGAAATAAATAGGGCGAGGGTCGTTGGTAAGCGACAGCCAATCGACCTCAACAGGTGCATCACTCGACTTCAACGTAAGCGTTATGTCCGAGATGCCTTCGGGAAGCGTTCGGGTTTCGATGTTCACATCTTCCCACTTGTTGCCCGTGCTTTCTACCGCCAAATCGGTCTTAAAATCGCCGAGAGTCAGCGTAAGGACAGCCTTTCCTGATGATTTCATGCGCAGACATACGTTCTTTGCGCACGAACTCTTCATGTTAACCTTATTGTATCGAACCCAAGCGCCAGCCGACGGGAACAACGTTTTCCAGCCAAGGAAACAGTTCTTCTTGTCAAGATAGTCGATGCTTGCTCCACCGCCGATTTCAGAATAGCGGTCAATCTGAACAGGTTTTCGGGCATCGCTCACGCCCACGCCACGCAAGGTTGGAATAACTTCCTGAATTGTTCCGTCGGCATTGAAGAATAGCGAATCGACGCATACCGAGCGGTTCTTGTCGAACGATGGCGAATAGTCGTTGTGATGATAGAACAGATACCATTGGTCGTTGAACTCGACGATAGAATGATGGTTTGTCCAGCATCCGGTTTTCGACTCTTTCATGATGATTCCCTTGTATTCGTAAGGTCCCATCGGATTGTCGCTCATGGCGTATGCCAGACACTCCGTGCCTTCTTTCTCGCGCACCCAAGGATAGGTAAGGTAGAACTTTCCGTTACGCTCAAAGGCGAATGGGCCTTCTTTGAAACCTTCTGGCAGGTTGGCTATGCGTTGCGGCTTGCCTTCGATGCTTAGAAGGTTGTCTGACATCTTTGCGACCACCAGACCGCCTCCGCCCCAGAACAGATAGTTCTCGCCCTTGCTCGTCTGCAAAACGCACGGGTCGATGCCCATCACGCTCTCGATAGGCTTTTGCTGCGGCTCGAACTTAGGCCAGAAAAGGTTGTTGGCAATAGCCACGCCAATGTTAAATCCGCGTCCTTCCTTCGGAGCATCGGGGAAGAAGAAATAGTATTTCCCGTCTTTCTCAACGCAGTCGGGCGCCCACATAGAGTAGCCGTCGGGCTTGCCCCAAGGCACTTGCTCTTGCGAAAGGATTACGCCGTGGTCGGTCCATTCCGTAAGGTCGGTAGATGAAAACATGTGATAATCAGCCATGCTGAACCATTTTTTCTTTGGCTCAACCGGACTGATAATGTCGTGCGAAGGAAACAGATACAGCCTACCGTTAAACACTCGTGCTGTTGGGTCGGCAGTAAACTGATTCGTGATGATTGGATTTTGTGCTATGGCCGCGGTCGAAGCCAGCACAGCCAATACGGGTATCAGAATTTTTTTCATGCTGATAGGTATTATTTTATTTTGGGTTAGTTAACTTTCCATATTTTCAGGGAGATGTAGTCTTTCGTAGCCTGCGGTTCGCAGATGAAAATGGCATCGTTGAGCCAGTTGTACTTGCTGTCTTGCGGAGCTTCGAACTTTGGAACGGTACGGAAGTAAAATTCGTTCTGCCTTCCGATAAGAATTCCTACGTTGCGGACGTGGATAAACACACCGTCATCAGTCTGAATGCTGTAAATTGCCTCCAATTCGGTGCGTCCGTTCTTGCGGTCTACAAGTTGATAGTCAGCCCCTCCGCCAATCACCTTCCCTTTAATCGAAGGACCTTCGAACGTTCCTCCAGTAATCGGAATAACCATGCGCTCGCCGTGTGATGTCTGCCCAACGGAATAGGGCGTGCTACACGTTACCTTCAGTTCGAAGACGAATTCGAGCTTCGGAGAATTTTTCTGCGCATTCATCGGTGCCGAGCCTGTGAGCACCAGCACAATTAACAGAATGTAATTTTTCATTGGTATTTCTCTGCTGTTATTTAGTATTTGTATTTTCGTATGTAAGCGCAAAAGTACAAAAAACTTTGGTTCTGTCAAATAAAAAAACTAATTTTGCTCTGCTAATGTTAAACAACCAATATAATGCCGGAAAATAAACTGGAATTTAATCAATTCTATCTCAAAGATGTGTCGTTCGTCAATCTGATGAACAAGCGCATCTTCAATATCCTTCTCATCGCCAATCCGTACGATGCCTTCATGCTCGAGGACGACGGGCGAATAGACGAGAAGATTTTCATAGAATATTCCGAACTTGGACTAAGATATCCGCCTCGGTTCACGCAGGTCTCTACTGCCGAGGAAGCCAAAAGGGTGCTCGAGACAATCTCGTTCGACCTTGTTATATGTATGCCGGGAACTGACAATAATGATGCGTTCGATATTGCACGACCAATCAAACAGCAGTTTCCCGACATCACGCTGGTGGTGCTCACGCCGTTCTCGCACGGCATCACACGACGTATGCAGGACGAGGACCTCAGCATGTTCGACTACGTATTCTGCTGGCTCGGCAATACCGACCTTCTGCTCTCAATCATCAAACTTATAGAGGATAAGCAGAACCTGAAGCACGATACCGAGGTTGGCGGCGTACAGATGATTCTGCTCGTCGAGGACAGCATTCGCTTCTATTCGTCTGTTTTGCCAAACCTGTACAAATTTATTCTGAAGCAGAGCCAGAACTTCGCAACCGAGGCTCTGAACGCGCATCAGGCTACGTTGCGAATGCGAGGCAGACCAAAAATCGTGCTTGCCCGAAACTACGAGGAGGCGAAGGAGATTTTCGACGAGTACAAGGATTGCACTCTCGGAGTAATCTCCGATGCGCGATTCCCTCACGACGGAGTTGAAGATCCCGAGGCAGGCTTCGAATTTCTCGAATACGTCCACAGTCAGGACGAGTACATTCCGCGCATCTTGCAGAGCAGCGAGAGCAAGAATGTTGATATTGCCTATAGCAAGAACATCGATTTTGTGGACAAAAACTCAAAGGCGATGGCCCAGGATTTGCAGCGTATCATCTCTCGTCGATTCGGCTTTGGCGACCTTGTTCTGCGCAATCCCGAAACGATGGAGGAAGTTGCCCGAATCCACAATCTGAAGGAACTTCAGGATAATATTTTCACCCTTCCAAAAGAGTCGCTTCTCTATCATATTTCGAGGAACAACGTCTCACGCTGGCTTTGCTCGCGAGCCCTTTTCCCGATTTCTGAATTTCTGAAGCACATCACTTGGAAGAGCCTTCAGGATGTGGATGCGCATCGTCAGATTATCTACGATGCCATCGTTAAATACCGCAAGATGCGAAACAGGGGAGTTGTTGCCGAGTTCAAGAGCGACCGTTTCGACCGTTTCTCGAACTTTGCGCGCATCGGCGACGGTTCGCTGGGCGGAAAGGGACGTGGCTTGGCGTTCATCGACAATATGGTTATACGCCACGAGGAGTTCCAGAGTTTTGATAATGCTCAGGTTGCCATTCCTAAGACTGTGGTTCTCTGTACCGATATTTTCGATGAGTTCATGGAGAGCAACAATCTGTATCAGATTGCCTTGAGCGACACTTCCGACGAGAATATTCTGGCTCATTTCCTTCGCGGAAAACTTCCGCAGAAACTCCTTGACGATTTGTTCGCCTTCATCGATGTCGTTAAGTCGCCAATTGCCATCCGTTCGTCAAGTCTTTTGGAAGATTCACATTATCAGCCGTTTGCCGGAATCTATTCAACCTACATGATTCCCTATGTAAACGACAAGTACGAGATGGTGCGAATGTTGAGCGATGCCGTCAAGAGTGTCTACGCATCGGTCTACTATCAGGACAGCAAGGACTACATGACTGCTACCCGAAACGTCATCGACCAAGAAAAGATGGCGGTAATTCTTCAGGAAGTTGTCGGAACTCAGTTCGGAAACCTCTTCTATCCGCACATTTCGGGCGTGGCTCGCTCGCTTAACTACTATACTATCGACGATGAAAAGCCCGAAGAAGGTGTCGTAAGCCTTGCTCTCGGCCTTGGAAAATATATTGTAGACGGCGGAATGACACTCAGGGTGAATGCCTATCATCCCGACCATATAATGCAACTCAGCGAGACTGAATTTGCGCTTCGCGAGACTCAGACATCGTTCTATGCCCTCGACATGAACGATGTTGCCAAGGATTTCAAAGTGAACGATGGCTTCAACATCAAGCGAATACTTGTCAGAGAGGCAGAAAAAGACGGCTCGCTCAACTACATTACAAGCACTTTCGACCCATACGACCAGGTTATTCGCGACGGATTCTATGAAGGCGGACGAAAGATTGTATCGTTCAGCGGCGTGCTTAAATACGATGTATTCCCGTTGCCGAAACTTCTCCAACTTGCGCAGGAATATTGTCAGAGCGAGATGCGCCGCCCGGTTGAAATAGAGTTTGCAGTAAAACTGAATCCCGACAAGACCGGCACATTCTACCTTCTTCAGGTGCGCCCGATTGTCGATGCAAAGAAGGAGTTGAAAGAAGATTTGACAAAGATAAGCGACGGAGATGTGCTGCTGCGTTCGCACAAGTCGCTCGGTCACGGCATCATCGATGATGTTTTCGATGTTGTTTACGTCAAGACCGAAGGTTACAGTCCATCTAATAATCAACTTATTGCCTACGATATCGAGAAGATGAACCGCAAGTTCCTTGAGAGCGATACACACTATGTTCTTGTCGGTCCAGGACGATGGGGCAGCAGCGACGACTGGCTCGGAATTCCTGTAAAATGGCCGCACATCTCGGGTGCAAAAGTCATAGTCGAAGCAGGTCTGACCGACTATCGAATTGACCCGAGTCAGGGAACGCATTTCTTCCAGAATCTGACATCGCTCGGCGTGGGCTACTTCACGATAAACGACTATCTTGGCGACGGAGTGTACAATCAGAAGTACCTCGACAGTCTGCCTGCCGTCGAAGAAACCCAGTATCTCCGCCATGTTCACTTCTGCAAACCTGCCGTTATCAAGATGGACGGTCTGCATAGCGAGGGTGTAGTGATGCTTCCAGAGAAAGATTGACAATAAAATAGACACTCCGATTCGTTTGACTAAAAGGCGAATCGGAGTGTTTTTCAAAGTTTGTGCATCTGGAAAATCATCCGATGGCACAATCTTCAACGGCAGAAAATGAAAAAGTCCGTAATCATCAGCGATTACGGACTTTTTTATATCAAGAAATTTCTCTTTTTTACTTAATAATCTCAAGTGCCTTGAAGCACTTCTTCAGGCGGTCAACGCCAAGGTCAACCTGCTCTTTTGTGTGAGTTGCCATAAGTGCAAAGCGAACCAAAGTATCCTGAGGAGCACATGCTGGCGGAACAACAGGGTTGATGAACACACCTTCTTCGAAAGCCATCTTTGTTACCTCGAAAGTCTTTATAGGGTCGCGAACATACAATGGGATGATAGGAGACTCAGTCTCACCAATCTCGAAGCCCTCCTCGCGGAAACGCTTCAAAGCGTAGTTCGTAACCTCCCACAAATGCCGCTGACGCTCAGGCTCGTTCTGAATAATGTGAAGAGCCTCGCGAGCCGCTGCCGTAGCACCTGGAGTTGCACTTGCAGTAAAGATGTATGTACGGGTTGTGTGACGCAGATAGTTCATTGTGTACTTGTCCGCAGCACAGAAACCACCGATTGAAGCGAGCGACTTCGAGAATGTACCCATAATGATATCAACATCGTCGGTAACGCCAAAGTGGTCGCAAACACCTCTACCTTGCTTACCGAATACACCGAAGCCGTGAGCCTCGTCAACCATCAGGCTGGCGTTGTACTTCTTCTTCAACTCAACAATCTTGTCAAGCGGAGCAAGGTCACCTTCCATAGAGAAGACACCATCAACGATGATGAGCTTAATCTGGTCTTCTGGCAAGTTAGCAAGCAATCTCTCAAGAGCATCCATGTCGTTGTGCTTGTACTTGAGTGTCTTGGCAAACGAGTTTGAACAACCGTCAACGATAGAAGCGTGGTCGCGGTCATCACAGATTAAAGTAGCGTGGCGGTCTCTACCGATGGCAGAGATGACACCTGCGTTAACTGAAAAACCTGTTGAGAATACCATTGCCTCGTCCTTGTGAAGGAACTCTGCAAACTCTTTCTCAAGAGAAACGTGGATGTCAAGTGTTCCGTTCAGAAATCTTGAACCGGCGCAACCTGTTCCGTACTTCTTTGTTGCTTCGATTGAAGCGTTGATAATTCTCTGGTCGTATGTCAAGCCCATGTATGAGTTTGAACCAAACATAAGAACCTTATGACCGTCCATGTTAACTTCCGTGTCCTGTGGACTATCAATTTCGCGGAAGTATGGATATATACCTAAATCCTTATATTTTTGAGGCTCGGTATATTTACTTAATTTTTCTTGTAATAAACCCATAAATCAATTTTCTGTCGGGACAAACCCGTTGTTTTTCCGCTGTGTACATTTTTACGAACACAAAAAACTGTGCAAAGATAGTAAGAAATCTGACTTGTCGAATAAAAATGTAGAAAAAAATACAATAGCGACTAAAAGTCAGCCCCTTTTTTCGTCTATTCACTTATTTTGTTATAATTTTGTCACCTCAAAAAGATATCAACTCATATATGATTATAAAAAAGGTAGTCTTTATTGTCAATCCTATATCCGGAACAAAAGGCAAGGAAGCAATCCTGAAACAGATTGAGTCATCACTCGACAAGAACAAGTACACATACGAGATTAAGAAGACTGAATACGCAGGACATGCGGCGATACTTGCCGAGCAGGCAGCGAAAGACGGCATTGATATTGTCGTTGCCATTGGCGGAGACGGAACAGTAAACGAGGTTGCACGCTCGCTTACGCACACCAATACGGCACTCGGCATTATTCCGTGCGGTTCGGGAAACGGACTGGCAAGGCACTTGCAGATTTCGATGGAGGCAAAGAAAGCCATCGACATCATAAATAAAGGTGTGGTTGAAAGTGTTGATTATGGCAAGATAAACGGACTGCCGTTCTTCTGCACATGCGGAGTTGGCTTCGATGCTTTTATTAGCGCAAAGTTTGCTCAGGCAGGAAAGCGAGGACCGCTCACTTATCTCGAGAACACGCTTCGCGAGGGTGTAAGATACAAGCCCGAGACTTACGAGATTGAAGACGAGGCTGGAACACACAAGTACAAGGCGTTTTTGATTGCCTGCGCCAACGCTTCTCAATACGGAAACAACGCTTACATCGCCCCAAATGCATCTATGAGCGACGGACTTATGGATGTTACGGTAATGGAGCCATTCAATATGCTGGAGGCAACGGCTATTGCCCTTCAGCTTTTTACAAAAACGATAGAAAAAAACAGCTGCATCAAGTCGTTCAGATGCAAGAAACTGACTATCCATCGCAGCAAGCCCGGCGTTATCCACTACGATGGAGATCCCGTGATGAGCGATGCCGATGTTGAGGTTGAGATGATTAGCGGCGGACTCAAGGTTATTGTAAATACCGAAGCCAAGCCGATGGTGTTCAACTTTGTGAAGACATTCTTCGAATACGTCAATCTCGATGCTTTCCATACCGAAGTTCTCGACAAGGTAAGGTCGGAGATTGTCAGGACAAACCGTAAGATTCTTATTCTTAACCGAGACATTCTCAGAAAGCTAACGAAACAGCAGAATAAGCAATAATAAAAACAAAAGGCGGAATCAAATAAAGATTCCGCCTTTTATGTTATGCTAACATTTTGTATTATCTTAACTTGAAAATTACCGGGAAATAACATTCACATCTGACTTTTTGTCCGTTCAACTCGCCCGGCTGCCAGTTTGGCATTTTTGAAAAGATACGCATAGCCTCTGCGTCAAGATCAGGGTCTACCGATTTTACAACGCCAATATCTGTAATTGAGCCGTCAATCTCTACCGTGAAACCAACGGTTACTTTACCCTGAACTCCTTTCTCCAATGCTTTCTGTGGGTATTCAAGGTGTGATGCTATATATTTCATACAACTTTCAGTCCCTCCCGGAAATGTAGCTGGAATGTCTACAATCTGGTAGACCTTGTCATCTGTCTGTGCCAACGACACAGAAGTGCAAGAAAAAAGGCCTGCAAGAAGTAATGCTATTACTTTAAATTTCATTTTTGCTCAAGATTAAAGTTTTTTAAAAACTCAACTTTTACTATTCGGTGCAAATATACAAATAAATTAAAAAAAATGTAATCTTTTTAAAGAAAATATTGTGCCATTAAGTTTTTTTATTGGGAGATTCCTTGTTTTAGCGCAGATAAAGTTCCTTCAGATTGTGCTTGTCATGAAATCTGGCAAGGTCTACGTACCGCTTTATTCCCTTCACTCTGCCTGTTTCGCTGTACTGCCAAATCGTGTACGTGCCCTTTCCTCTAATCACAGGCGGACAGTCGCTATATCTGCCTATATATAGGTGATATCTGTTGAATTCGGGAGCGAGAATGTCGTTGTAGTGAGACATCGTGCTATATATAATAGGTTTCTTACCGTAATATTTTTCGAGCAGAGACACGAATTTTTTCAGAGCCTTGCGTGTGCGCTTTATGCTGTAGCCGTCGCACGTCTCAAAATCGACCATCGGCACAAGGTCTTGCTTTTTCTTCGGAGCATGCTTTATGAAGTTTTTGAACTGCCATTCAGGCGATGATGTCATGTGAAAGTAGTGGTAACTTCCAACTTTGAAACCAGCCTTGCGCGCGCCTTTCAGGTTGCGGTTGTATTCAGGGTCTACGAAGTCTGCGCCCTCTGTTGCCTTTATGTAAACGAATTTTATCCTGCGGTTTTTCTTTACTTTATTCCAGTCAATTTTGCCATTGTGGTGCGATACATCTATTCCGCTATAATTGCTGCTCGGGATTGGAGCAGTTAGTTTATTTTTCGTTCTTTTTTGTGCGTTCAGCGTAAGGAATGAAAGCAGACAAAGTATAACGGTGAAAATATATTTTGCAATTCTGAATCTCATGCTCGTATAAAAAATTCGTGCAAATATAGCAAAAAGCGCAGTTATCACCAAATAAATAACGAAAAAAGAGCCACTTACAATAAGCGACTCTTTTTCTCATTACTCAAGTAATTTGTTCTTTCTCGAAAATTATTCATTCAATCTTTATTCTCTGTTACCCTTTGAATCTTTTCTGTTCAATCTTTAACCTCTTCAATTAAAACTAAACTTTCCTTTTTAATTATCCTTACAATCTTTAACCTTTGTAACACCAGTAATATTATCCTTTTTTTGTATACAATCTTTACCTTTATCTCTTTTTTGTTGGTGCAAAGATATGACATCTGTGCTTTTTATGCAAACAAAACAATGTTTTTTAGCATGATATTTAGTATTTATTGATTTAAATCAATTTAAATTTGTTTGCTGCGCAGATGCGTCCTGTCCATCTTTGCTTTTTTCATTTTCAACTTTGATGGTCAGTCGTTCGTCGCCTTCGTTGTAGTCGGCAAAGATGACAGACCACTCAGGCAGATTGTTGTTTACAAGCAAGTCTGCAACGTCGTCTTCGATGTAGTTTTCGATGGCGCGACGTAACGGACGCGCTCCGAACTGAACGTCGTAGCCCTTCTTTGCTATGAATTTCTTTGCCGCATCAGACACACGCAGGGCAAACTTCATATCGAAGATGCGCTTATGGAGTTTAGACAATTCAAGGTCTACAATCTTCAGAATTGCAGCCTCGTCGAGTTGCTGGAACTGGATAATCTTGTCTATTCGGTTTATGAACTCAGGCGAGAACTGTTTGTTCACGGCTTTTTTGATAACCTCGTCGGCCTGTTCCTTGTTCAGTTCGCCGTAGTTGAACGAGAATCCGAGTTGGTGGCTGAAATCCTTCAGTTTGCGTGTTCCCACATTCGATGTCATGATGATTACGGTATTCTTAAAGTTTACCGTACGGCCTTCGCTGTCGGTCAGACGGCCGTCGTCCATCACCTGAAGAAGGATGTTGAAGATGTCGGGATGCGCCTTCTCAATCTCGTCGAAAAGCACGATAGAGTAGGGATGACGGCGCACTTTCTCGGTCAATTGTCCGCCCTCTTCATAGCCAACATATCCCGGAGCCGCGCCAACCATTCGGCTAACGTTATATTTGTCCATGTATTCGCTCATGTCTATGCGGATTAGCGCATCTTCCGTGCCGAACATACATTTTGCAAGTTCTTTGGCAAGATAAGTCTTTCCGATACCAGTAGGACCGATGAAGAGGAACGAGCCGATAGGTCGGTTAGGGTCTTTCAGTCCCACGCGGCTGCGCTGGATTGCGTTCACTAAATTGTCGATGGCTGTATCTTGTGCAATAACGTGCGATTTAAGCGTCTGGCGCATATCCTTAATGCGCACGCTCTCGTCCTTTGCAAGTCGCTGGATTGGTATTCCGCTCATAAGCGAAACGGTTTCGGCTATGGTGTCTGCGTCTACCGTCATGCGCTTTTTCGACAGATTTTCCTTCCATCTGTTCTTCTCTTGCTGAATCTCGTTTTCGAGCATTATGCCACGGTCGCGGAAACTTGCTGCAAGTTCGAAGTTCTGTTCCTCTGCAGCATTATTCTTCATCTTCATAACCTGCGCCAATTCCTCCTCCTTCTTTATTATAGAACTTGGAATGTCGTCGATATGAATCTGAAGGCGTGAGCCTGCCTCGTCGAGGGCGTCGATGGCCTTGTCTGGCAGACATCGGTTTGTGATGTAGCGCTCAGTCAGTTTTACGCACGCCTCTATGGCAGCATCGGTATATTTAACGTTATGATGCTTCTCGTAATATTCTTTTGTCTTGTTCAGAATCTCTATTGTCTCCTCGATGCTCGTTGGCTCTACCATTACCTTCTGGAAACGTCGTTCCAGAGCACCGTCTTTCTCTATGCTCAACTTGTATTCCTTTGTGGTGGTTGCGCCGATGCAGCGAATCTCTCCGCGAGCAAGAGCCGGCTTCAGAATGTTTGCTCCGTCCATGCTTCCGCCGCCTGCGCCCGAGCCTACAAGCGTATGAATCTCGTCGATGAAAAGGATGATATCGGTATTCTGCTTCATCTCCTTCATTATAGCTTGCATTCGCTCCTCAAACTGTCCGCGGTACTTTGTTCCGGCAACCACGAGCGAGAGGTCGAGCGTGTAGATTTTCTTGTCGAGCAACTGTGGAACGATGTGCTTCGATGCTATCTTCTGCGCCAATCCCTCGACGATGGCACTTTTGCCAAC
>Ga0310695_10001300_pt1 | contig 59945 bp, 59 predicted proteins | sample RumenRJG_04DNA_FD_203882 | JGI IMG/M metagenome (GOLD analysis project Ga0310695, IMG submission 203882) | Bovine rumen microbial communities from Lethbridge, Alberta, Canada - RJG_04 (v2) (version 2) | ecosystem: Host-associated > Mammals > Digestive system > Stomach > Rumen | place: Canada...
CCTTCGCAAAATAAATACAGCGAGGCCGCTCCGCTGCGGCGCCGCCTGTCTTTTCGACCGGAACAAGCAAAAAATACCCGGGGTATGCAAGACGCATACCCCGGGTAGATCATTATTCGGCGCGGCCGATGCGCTCCAGCTCCTTCTGCTTGTTGAACAGGAAGCTTAAACGCAGCTCGTCACCGCTTTTGATGCGGCGGAAATTCACCAGGTGCTTACAGAAGATCGGTATGACAGGGATGGCCATCACTGCCGCCCCCAGCCAAAAAGCGGTCAGGAACCCATAGCAGACGGGGACGATCGCAGACATGGACACGGTGACGATGCACACATAGTTGGTAATGATGCCGATCAGCAGCGCGACCCCCAGCATCATCAGCAGGAACTTGGGATCGTGGGCCAGGCACAGCCCGCCAAGGCAGGCCAGGCCCCGGCCGCCATGAAAACGCAGCCAGACGGGGAACAGGTGTCCCAGCAGCGCGGCCACGCCGCCCAGAATACCCGCCAGGCGCAGGGTGGGGAACAGCCACTGACAAATCCACCAGGAGACCGCCGCCTTTAAAATATCCAGCAGCGCCACCAGCAGGCCCGCCAGCTTGCCCGCCATGATCACCGTGTTGGAGGCGCCCGCGTTGCCGGAGCCCTCCCGGCGGGGATCGTAGCCCTTGACCAGACCGATCAGAAACGAGGGGCTGACACTGCCCAGCAGATAGCCGACCACGACGCAGGTCAGCACCTGCAGCAGGATTGTTTGCTTCATAGCTTCTCCTCTTTTGCCAAAATCCGCCGGAGCGCCTTTGCCACGCCGGCGTCGTTGTTGCTCATTGTCACCTCATCCGCCGCGGCTTTCACGTCGGGGGTACTGTTGGCCATGGCCACGCCCCAGCCGGCATCGCGGAGCATGGAACTGTCGTTGCTGCCGTCGCCAAAGGCCAGGGTCTCTTCCCGCGCGACGCCCAGGACCTGCGCCAGGGCAAGCATAGCCTTGCCCTTGTTGGCGTCCACATGGTTGAGCTCGATGTTGTTGCTGGTCGAGCTGGTGGCGGCCAGGTCCGGGAACAACTCCGGGATCCGCTTCAGCTGCCGCTGCCGCTCCTCCTCGTCCTCGGGTAAAAAGTACATCTGCAGCTTCTGCAGGGGCCTGTCCTTTTCCCGCAGAGTCCCCTTGAAATCCTCCACCCGGATGCGCAGCCGGTTCACCAGATCCAGGATCCCCGGCTCATAGGCAAAGTAGGGCGCGCAGCGCTCATACATCTCCCGACTCATCCAGCCGATCTCATCCTGGTAGCAGTCATAGATCACCGGCAGGGTATCCATATAATCATAGGCACGCAGGGCCAGCTCCAAAGGCACGTCCGCCTGATAGAGTGTTTTGCTCTCCCGCGTGTCGACGACCGCCGCGCCGTTGGACACGATATAATACCGGATAAACGGCAGCTCCTTAACGGCCTCGGGGATCCCCCGAAGGATCCGCCCGGTAGCCGGGACGAGGATCATGCCCCGCGCCGCCGCCTCGATCAAGGCCTGCCGGTTTTCCTCCGGCAGCTTCTTTTTATCATCAAGCAGCGTTCCATCCAGGTCAAACGCCAACAGCCTGTACAAATGCTTTCACCCTTTCAAGGGCTTTATTATCCCCCAAATCTTCCCAGTTGGCAAGTCTTTTTTGGTCAGTGCCGCTTGATTGTGCATATTTTTCCATTATCTGGCCCTTATCTCCTATTTTTCTCTTGCAATCTCTGCCCGCGTGCTGTATACTTACAGGGCAATGATCCGTCATGGATTGTATACTTGTATACAGGAGGAAAACAAAATGAAAAAGTTTGCAGCTCTGCTGCTGGCCCTGTGCATGGTATTTGCGCTGGCCGCCTGCGGCTCCAGCTCCACCCCTGCCGCTCCCGCCGCCACCGAGGCGCCTGCGGCCGAACCCGCGGCTGAGCCCGCTGCCGAGCCTGCGGCTGAACCCGCTTTCGGTCCCAAGGACGGCGGCTCCAGCCTGACCTTCACCACCGGCGGTGAAGCCGGTACCTACTTTGCTTTCGGCGGAGTTATGTCCCAGAAGGTGAGCGAGGTCACCAGCACCAAGGTCACTGCCATCACTTCCGGCGGCTCCAAGGCCAACATCGAGGCTCTGGAGATGGGCGACGCCCAGCTGGGCTTCTCCCAGTCCGACGTTCTGTCCTACGGCTACACCGGCGCCCGTCTCTTTGAGGAGACCGGTGCTGTCACCAGCATCTCCACTGTTGCCGCTCTGTACATGGAGCAGGTGCAGATCGTCACCCTGAATCCCGAGATCAAGACGGTCGCCGACCTGGCCGGCAAGAGCGTATCCATCGGCGCCGCCGGTTCCGGTGTGTACTTCAACGCCATCGACGTGCTGGGCGCCTACGGTCTGACCGAAGACGACATCAAGCCCACTTACCAGTCCTTTGCCGACAGCGCTGAGGCCCTGCAGGACGGCCAGATCGACGCCGCCTTCATCGTGGCCGGCGCTCCCACCACCGCCGTCACCTCCCTGGCCGCCACCAAGGACGTCTACCTGGTGAGCCTGGACGACGAGCACATCGACGCTCTGATCGCCTCCTCCCCCTACTACTCCAAGAACATCATCCCCGCCGATGCCTACGGCACCGATGAGGATGTGACCACCGTGGCCGTTGGCGCCGTGGTCGTCGCCGGCGACGATGTGTCCGATGTGGACGTGTACAACTTCCTCTACGGCGTGTTCGAGAACCTGGACAATCTGGCCCATGACAAGGCCAACGAGCTGAGCCTGGAGTTTGCCAGCTCTGTCACGGACGTGCCCTATCACCCGGGCGCTGTCCAGTACTTCGCCGACAAGGGCATCACCGTCCCCGGCAAGTAAATCACATAAGCACGAACCTGATCCTGACCCGCATCTTTTCAGGTGCGGGTCAGACATACTTATCCCTCCGTTACTATTTCGCAAAGAAAGGAGAGCATCATGGCATTCGGCAAAAAGAAGCAGTCCGTCCCGGACAAGGAACTGGGCGCGGAAGAATTGATGAAAAAATATGACCGGGAATCCAATGTCCGCATCTGGGAGGGCGTGCCCAAACAGGTGATCCGGTACATCTGTGCGGCGTTCTCGGTATATTGCATCTATGTGACCCTGTTCAGCACCATGATGCCCGAAGAAAAGCTGAATCTGTTTCTCGGCTTGATTCTGATCATCGGTTATCTCAATTATCCCATCAGCAAGCACCATGTGCGTCCCAATTTTATCCCCTGGTATGATATCGTCATCATGGTCGTAGGCGCCATCCCGTTTTTCTATTTCGCCTCCCACGCCCATGCGATCATCGCATTGGCCACCCGCGTCACCCGCGATCCCAAAATGGTCGCCATGGCTGTTGTTGCGATCCTGTCCTTTATGGAGCTGTGCCGCCGCTGTGTGGGCATCCCTATCCTCTGCGTGGTCGGCGCGCTGCTGGTCTATGCTTTCAGCAATGTGCGTTTCGGCAAAGTCATCTATGACCTGTTTTATACCACCACGGGCATGATGAGCACGCCCATCAACGTCTGTGCCAAGTATATCGTGGTGTTCATCATCTTCGGCGCATTCCTGGAGCGGACGGGCATTTCCAACTTCTTTATCAATCTGGCCAATTCCATTGCCGGCGCGTCCTCCGGCGGTCCCGCCAAGGTGGCCGTCATCTCCTCCGCCCTCTGCGGTATGGTGTCCGGCTCCTCCGTGGGCAACACCGTGACCACCGGCTCTGTTACCATCCCCATGATGAAGCGCACCGGCTACAAGCCCGAGTTTTCCGGCGCCGTGGAAGCCGCGGCCTCCACCGGCGGACAGATCATGCCCCCCAACATGGGCGCCGCCGCCTTCCTGATGGCGGAATATATGGGCATCCCCTACGGCCAGGTGGCCCTGAAGGCCATCCTGCCCGCGGTGCTGTACTTCACCGGCATCTACATCGCCGTCCATCTGGAGGCGAAAAAGCTGGGGCTGAAGGGTATCCCCCGGGATGAGCTGCCCAGGCTGCGCCAGCTGCTGCCGCGGATCTATCTGCTGCTGCCTCTGGTGGTCCTGGTCTGGCTGGTGGCCACCAACAAGCGCACCATGCAGTTCTCCGCCGCCGTGGCCATCGGCATCACCATTCTGGTGGGCCTGTACAACAACCTGGTCACCATCGCCACCAAGAGCGAGGACAAGAGCGACAACCTGACCCTGGCCAAATTCATCGACGCGCTGGAAGCCGGCGCCAAGAGCACCATTACCGTGGCCGTGGCCTGCGCCATGGCGGGTCTGGTGGCGGGCTCCATCACCTCCACGGGTCTGGCCTCCAAGCTGATCACCGCGGTGGTCACTATTTCCCAGGGGCGGATCCTGATCGCCCTGCTGCTGACCATGCTCTGCTGCATCGTGCTGGGCATGGGCGTTCCCACCACTGCCAACTACTGCATCATGGCCTCTACCTGCGCGCCCATCCTGATCGCCATCGGCGTGCCCCAGGTGGCCGCCCACTTCTTCGTGTTCTACTTCGGTATCGTGGCAGACATTACCCCGCCTGTGGCTCTGGCCGCCTATGCCGGCTCCGCCATCGCCAAGGCCCCGCCCATGAAGACCGCCTTCAACGCCTCCAAGCTGGCCATCGGCGCCTTCGTCGTACCCTATATCTTCGCCATGAACCCGGCCATGCTGCTGATCGACACCACCGCCGTGCAGGTGGTGCTGGTGGTGGTCACTTCCATCATCGGCATCTTCGGCGTGGCAGCCGCCTTGAACGGCTATCTGTTCAAGCACATCAATCCTCTGATGCGCCTGGTGCTGGCCGCCGGCGGTCTGCTGATGCTGGATCCCTCCGTCACCACAGACCTGATCGGCATCGTGCTGCTGGCCGGCGCGGTCGTTTTCCAGTATCTGACCGGCAAGAAAGCCGCGGCCGCAGCCTGAGTTGGCCTTGCTGACAAGTCTCCAAACAAAAAGCTAAGCGCCATGAGCGGTTCGCTCATGGCGCTTAGCTGTTTATTCCTCAAGAGTCAGCATATATTTCCCGTTTGCGTTGATGAGGGTGGTGTTCCCGTATTGCAGGATCCGCTGCTGGCCCGGCTGATAGCGCTTGTGCACATGGCCGTAGACCAGATAGCGGGGCTGCCAGCGGTCCAGCAGCGTCAGGAAGGCCTCAAAGCCCCGGTGGCTCTGGTTTTCCTGATCCCCATAGCCCCGCACCGGCGCGTGGGTCAGCACGATGTCCACCCCACCGGCCTGCCGCAGCTTCCGGGACAGCCGCCGGATCCGCCGGGCCATCTTCCGCTCGGTGTACTGATAGGGTCCGCCGTTATACCAGGAGGAGCCGCCCAGCCCCAGGATCCGCAGGCCCCTGACCGTCACCAGCCTGTCGTCCACACACTCGCAGCCCTCCGGCTCGGCCCGGTCATAGGCGCCGTCGTGGTTTCCGTGTACATACAGCAGCGGACAGTTGGCCATGGTGACCAGAAAGCTCAGGTAAGCAGCGCTCAGGTCCCCGGCCGAAAGGATCATGTCCACGCCCGCCAGATGGCCGGGCTGATAGTAATCCCAGAGATATTTGTCTTCCTCATCCGAGACCAGCAGGATCTTCACCGCCGTACCCCCTTCCTCTGGCAAAAAACGCAAGCATCGTGGGTTTATTATAGGGGCAGTGTGGGGGATTTGCAAGTCTTTTCCCGAACGCTGTCGGCTGTGCTTCAGGCGCCGATGCTTTTCTTGATCTGCTGGATCGCGTTCTTTTCCAGCCGGGACACCTGGGCCTGGGAGATCCCCACTTCACGGGCCACCTCCATCTGGGTCCGCCCGTCGTAAAAGCGCAGAGCCAGGATCCGCTTTTCCCGCTTGCCGAGCCGGTGCAGCGCCTCCTCCAGGGCGATCTGCTCCAGCCAGTGCTCGTCGGTGTTGCGATTATCGCCGATCTGGTCCATTACCGTGGCGCTCTCGCCCGCGTCACTGTAGACCGGCTCGTACAGAGAGACCGGGTCGCATATGGCTTCCAAGGCGAAAACCACCTCCTGTCGGGGCAGCCCCAGGGTTTTGGCGATGGTCTCGATGTCCGGCTCCCGCCCAGTCTCCGCCGTCAGCTTCTCCTTCGCCTGCAGGACCTTATAGGCCGTGTCCCGCATGGACCGGGATACCCGCACCGCGCTGTGGTCCCGCAGAAAACGCCGCAGCTCCCCGGCGATCATGGGAACGCCGTAGGTGGAAAACTGCACGTTCTGGTTCAGGTCGAAGCAGTCCACCGCCTTGATGAGGCCGATGACTCCCACCTGGAACAGGTCGTCCATGCTCTCGCCGCGCCCGGCGAATTTCTGCACCACGCTCAGCACCAGCCGGAGATTTCCGGAGATCAATTCCTCCCTGGCAGACTTATCGCCGCGGCGGGCCTTCTCCAACAGCTGCCTGGTCTCCGTGCCCTTGAGCACCGGCAGGCTTGCCGTGTTCACCCCGCAGATCTCAACCTTTCCCTGCACACGAACACTCCCTTCCCGTTTTTTGAAAATGAAAGCGAGTGTTATTATTTCCCGCCGCGGGAAATTTGATTCTGTAAACTTTTCGTGGAAAAAGCCTTGACAAGCCCTGTCAAATCGTGTATATTATTTGAGCGCTCCGAAGACAGCAGGTGGCTCAGGCCGTAAATCCTGCCGAGGACATCAACAAATTTCTTGATTGTTTTTGTGCCTTTGCGTCTTGGGATGCAGGGGCTTTTCTTTTTGGGCGCGACTGATCAATCGTGTGGAGGTGAAAACACACATGCCAAACGCAAAGGTTCTTAGCGAAAAGCAGGCGATCGTAGACGCTCTGGCCGAACGGATCCAGAATGCAGCCGCCGGCGTTCTCGTGGACTACAAGGGCATCACCGTAGCCGAGGATACCGCACTGCGTACCGAGATGCGCAAGGACGAAGTCAACTACACCGTCGTCAAGAACACCCTGACCAGAAAGGCTCTGGACAAGCTGGGGATGAGCGAGCTCGACCACGTCCTCAACGGCACCACCTCTCTGGCCACCGCCGAGAAGGATCCCATCGCTCCCTTCCGTATTCTCAGCGATTACAGCAAGAAGCTGGGCGATCGCTTCAACATCAAGGCCGCCTTCATGGAGGGCAAGGTGCTGAACGAAGCCGAGATCGCGGAGATGGCAGAGCTGCCCAGCAAGGACGCTCTGTACGCCAAGGTTCTGGGAACCATGATCGCACCCATCACCGGCCTGGCCGTTTGCCTCGGTCAGATTCTGGAGCAGAAGGGCGGCTCTCTGGAAGCGCCCGCTGCCGAAGCTGCTGAATAAGCGGCACAACATTATTAATGGAGGATATTACAATGAGTGAAAAAATCGCTGCCATGATCGAAGAGATCAAGGGCCTGTCCGTTCTGGAGCTGTCCGAGCTCGTTCACGCCCTGGAAGACACTTTCGGTGTCTCCGCTGCCGCTGTCGCCGCCGGTCCCGCCGTCGCTGCCGGCCCCGTCGTGGAAGAGAAGACTGAGTTTGACGTTGTCATGACCAGCTTTGGCGCTGAGAAGATCAAGGTCATCAAGGAAGTCCGCGGTATCACCGGTCTGGGCCTGGCCGAGGCCAAGGGCCTGGTCGAAGGCGTGCCCGCCAAGATCAAGGAAGGCATCTCCAAGGAAGACGCCGAGGCTCTCAAGGCTCAGCTGGAGGCCGTTGGCGCCACTGTCGAGATCAAGTAATTTCGACCAAATTACACACAAAAAATCCGCTTCCCGATGGGAAGCGGATTTTTTGTTTTCTTTTTCCTCAGGCGGACGCGGTGGAGCCATAGCGAGCCAGGCGGTACACATCCCGCAGCAGCACAAAGGCGTTGCTGTCCGGCAGACTTTTGTCCCACCAGCGGCGCAGGACGATCTCGATCTTCTGTCCGGTGCTTCGCATAAAGGCGCCGGGGTTGGAGATGCGCACGGTATCCCCGCAGACGCCGTCCGCTGTGGTCAGGGTGAGGACGCAGGACCTCCCCCTGGGGCAGCGCACCTGCAGTCTGCCGTCCTCGAGCCGTACGCTGCAGCCCGCGCCCTCCCATTGGAGGCTGTACGCGGCAGTGTCCAGGTCCGCCTCATCAGGGGCATAGAGCAGAAAGCTCTCCTGGCCGGAGGGGTCGATATAGTAATCGTAGATGAAATCCCCGCGCTCATTCATCAGCTTGATGTATCGGGGCATCCGGCTCTGTTCTTCGCCGTCCGCTTCGATCTCCGTCAGGCCCGCTCGCGCCCCCTCTGTCTGCAGCAGGCGGATACGCACACGGCCGGTGCGGACGCCCTCCAACGGGATCTCATTGGCCTGGCCTGTAGGCTGCAGCGCCCCGGTGCGGAGGCTGCTGCCGTCGTCGAAGAGAAGCTCCGCGTCCAGCACATTGTCGGTGGGAGAGGGGTTGTCATAGAGCGTCAGCCGGGTGAGCGCCGTCTCCTCCGGCAGGCGGATCTCCACCTCGCGTTCCGTGTCCGCCGCCGCCGGGATCCACACGCCGTCCTCAGCCACGCCCACGGCGCTGATATCCGCCGAGTCACGGAGCTTAAAATCGTTCAGGACCCCTGGCTCCCCGGAGCTGACGGAGATCTCGCTGTGCAGGACCAGGTTCTCCGTATCCCGCAGCCAGTAGACCCGGTCGCCGCTGATGATGCGCTCTGCCCAGTCGCTGGCGCCCTGGGTGGCATGCAGACGCAGCTGCCAGTAAGTACTGCTGGAGAGCATGGACCGGGACAGGGTCTGCGCACTCACCGGCAGGCGGACGCGGCTTTCCCAATCGCAGTAGGGGATATCGCCGGGATCCTGGGTTGCCAGCATGTTTTCGGCGTAAAAATCGCCGAAGCTGAAATAGGCCGTGTTGTAGCAGAAGCTCTTGAGCACCAAGGGATGGTAATCTCCGTCCGCCTTCAGGATCTGACACAAAGCCTCTTCCATGAACAGAGAGGTGGAGATGTGGTCCGCATGGTTTTCATAGTCGCTGCAGAGGATCACGTCCGGTCTATAGCTGTCCAGCACCTCGGTCATATCCTCCAACAGATGCCGGCGTGTATAGCTCCTGTCCTCACGGAAGGCCGGATGCTCCGGCAGCCCATAGGTAACCCAACGCCGCCCATGGGAAATGACCTCTTCATCCTCCGGCGCGTTGTAGATGCTCTTTTCGCCGTCGTAAAACCAGCCGTCCCCGTAGCCCAGGAAGATCACCTGGTCCTCCGGCACGCCCAGCCGGGCCGCCACATTCAAGGCCTCCCGCATGCGGGTCTCGCCCTTGCCCAGGTAGTCCCCGTTGGTGACAAAGACCAGGAACACCCGGCTGCCGTAACGCACATATTCCTCGATCACGCCGCCGGCGATGTTGATCTCATCGTCCTCATGGGGCGCGATCACCATTACCCGCTGCCCCGCATAGAGGGCCGCTTTGCCCTCGTCCACCTGGGCGTAGGCGCCTTGTTTGGAAAAGCCCAGCAGAAAGCCCGCCGCTGCGGCGGCCAGAACCAGGACCAGGCACAGCAGGCTGAGCGCCAGACGCCGTACCAGGCGCAGGGAAAAAGGCCGCGGCAGGGCAAAGAGCAGAAAGCCCAGCCCAAAAAGGGCGAGAAAAGCCGCCATCGGCAGGTGCGTCCCGGCGGTGGCTGTGCATACGTCCACAGCCACCGACAGCACAGCCGACAGCAGCAAAGCAAAACAGGCTTTCAGCAGGGCTTGTTTTTTCATAGGTCCTTATCCTTTGGAAGATCTGCCAAGGCCGGGTTGTTGGCCTCGGCATATGCGCAGGCGATGGCGCCGGCCTTCAGCGCCGCGCGGGCTGTCCGTTCCAGGCCGAAGCCCTGCAGCTCCGCCCAGATCAAGGCGGCCATGGCCGCGTCTCCCGCGCCGGTGGTGTTCACCAATTGGGTCTCATAACAGGGCAGATGCAGCAGCGTATCGCCCGATCCGGCCAGCATCCCATCTCCGCTCAGGGTCACAAAGATCCGCCTCACGCCGGCGGCCAGCAGCGCCTTCGCCGCCCGCTCCGGGTCGGCTTCCCCGGTCAGGGCCTCCGCCTCCAGCGCGTTGGGCTTGAGCACCGTGAGTCGATCCAACAGGCCTGCCAGGCGGCCGGCCTTGGCGGTGGACACCGGGTCTGCGTACAGGGGCGCGGTGCAGCGCTGCGCCACATAGCGCAGGGTCTCCGCGGACAGATTGCAGTCGATGAGCACCGCATCCGCCCTGTTGATCTGCGCCATGAGAGGCGCCAAAGCACGGGGCGTGATACACTCGGTGATCTCCATATCCGCCACCGCCGTCTGCATCTCTCCCCGTTGATCGGTCACATACAAATAGGTGGAGCTGCGCTCCTCCGGCAGGACCAGGCTCATACTCATATCGATGCCCAGGCTCCTGCAGTTTTCCAGCAGGCCGGCGCCGTACACATCCCCGCCCACGGCGGTGATGAGGCTCACCTCCACCCCCAGCAGGCGCAGACCGTGGGCGATGTTCCGTCCCACGCCGCCGGGCCGCACCGTCACGGTCCCGGGGTTGGAATCCCGCGGGACCAGCTGTCCCGCGGGACTTCCGCAGATATCCATGTTGGCGCCGCCGATGACGGCGACCCGTTTTATTTTACGTTCCATATGTTCCTGGCGTATTCTTCGATGGCGCGGTCCGCCGCGAAGAAGCCGCTCTGGGCGGTGTTCATGATGGCCAGGCGGGCAAGCTCGTCGCTGTCGGCAATGCGCTCATACAGGCGGCGCTGGCAGTCGGCGTAAGCCCGGTAGTCGGCGATGAGCATATAGGGGTCGCCGCCGTAGAGCAGGCCGGAGACCAGGTCTGAATAACTCTTTCCGTCGGCAAAGCCCTGGCTGAAGCGGCCCAGGATGCGCTGGATCTCCCAGTCCGCATTCGCCGCAGCGTTCGGATCATAGCCGTTCTGGCGCATGCGGGCGATCTCGTCCGTGTGAAGGCCGAAGAGGAACATGTTCTCGTCGCCCAGCCGCTCGTACATCTCCACATTGGCGCCGTCCAGGGTCCCGATGGTCACAGCGCCGTTCATCATCAGCTTCATGCAGCCGGTGCCGGAAGCCTCTTTGCCGGCGGTGGAGATCTGCTCGGACACCTGAGCCGCGGGCACGATGGCCTCGGCGGCGGAGACGCGGTAGTTCTCCACAAAGCAGATCTGCAGCTTGTCCTTGCAGATGGGATCGCTGTTGATATCCGCCTGCATACTCAGCAGCAGCTCGATGATGCGCTTGGCGGTCTTGTAGCCCGCCGCGGCCTTGGCACCGAAGATGAAGGTCCGGGGCAGGAACTCCATGTTGGGGTTGTCGTGCAGCTGCATCTGGAGGCTTGCGATGCTCATGGCACACAGCAGCTGGCGCTTATACTCGTGCAGACGCTTGACCTGTACATCCACGACGGCGTCGGGGTTCAGGGCAAAATCGTCATTGCGCCGGGTGAATTGGGCAAAGCGCAGCTTGTTGTCGTACTTGATGGCGTTGACGCGGCGGCGCACCTCGCTGTCGGAGGCGAAGTCTGCCAGGCGAATCAGCTCCTCGGGCTTCGTCAGATACTCCGGGCCCCCCAGCAGCTCGCAGACCAGCGCATGCAGGCCGGGGTTGATCTGGGCAAGCCAGCGGCGGTGGTCGATGCCGTTGGTCACATAGGTAAAGCGCTCCGGCCGCAGGGAGCAGACATCCCGGAACAGGTCGTCCCTCAGGATCTGCCCATGGAGACGGGACACGCCGTTGACTTTATAGCAGGCGGCAAGGCACATGTTGGCCATGTGGACCTGGCCGTCCCGGATGATCAGATTGCGGCCGACCCGCTCGTCCCAGTTGAAATTGTAGACCAGATAGTCGCACCAGCGGCGGTTGATCTCGCACATGATCTCCCACAGGCGGGGCAGCAGCTGCTGCACCAGGTCCTGGGGCCATTTCTCCAGGGCCTCGCTCATGACGGTGTGGTTGGTATAGGCCACGCTCTGACGTACCAGATCCCAGGCCTCGTCCCAGCCCAGGTCATGCTCATCCATGAAGATGCGCATCAGCTCGGGGATGATGAGGGTGGGATGCGTATCGTTGATCTGGATGGTGTGATGCTGGGCAAAGCTGCGGATATCCCCCCAGACCCGGATATGCTTGCGCACGATATCCTGGGCGGTGGCGGAGACGAAGAAATACTGCTGCTTAAGGCGCAGGGTCTTGCCCTCGATATGGTCGTCCGCCGGGTAGAGCACCTTGGTGATGACCTCGGCCATGGTGCGCTGTTCCATGCTCTTGACATATTCGCCCTCGGAAAACAGATACATGTCCAGAGAGTTGGCGCTCTTGGCATCCCACAGGCGCAGGGTGTTGATCTCGTTGACGTCGTAGCCGGCGATCAGCATATCCCGGGGCACGGCAATGACGGCGGTGTAGCCGGTATGCTCGGCGTGATAGCGGCCGAAGCTGTCCCAGTGAGGGGAAATCTGTCCGCCGAAACGGACCTCCACCGCGTCCTCATAGCGGGGGACCAGCCAGCTCTCCGCCGCGGTGCGCCAGTTGTCCGCCACCTCGGTCTGCTTGCCGTCCTTGAAGCGCTGCTTGAAAATGCCCAGCTCATAGCAGATGGAATAGCCCGTGGCTTCCAGGCCAAGCGTGGCCATGCTGTCCATATAGCAGGCAGCCAGACGGCCCAGGCCGCCGTTGCCCAGCCCCGCGTCCGGCTCTTCCTCAAAGATATCCGCGGCGTTTCGGCCCAGATCCTCCAGGGCGCCGACCACGGCGTCGCCGATGCCGATGTTGAAGGCATTCTTCATCAGGCTCCTGCCCATGAGGAACTCCATGGACATATAGTGGATCTCTTTTTCCGCATGGCGGGGATCCTCCACCGCCAGAAAGCGGCTCATGATCTCCCGGATCACAATGGCCGTGGCCTGAAAGACCTGCTCGTCGGTAGCGGCCTGGCTGGTGGTCGAGAAATGGGCGCAGAGCTTGTCCTCAATGGCGCTGCGCATCTCGTCGCGGGATATTTCTCCGATCATAAAAACGTAGTACCTCCGTTATTTGAATGACTACACACAGAAAGTGCAGGGGCCCGGCGCAGGGAGCAAAACCGCTGCGCCGCGCCTCTGCATTTTCAGCTCCGACGGGCGGTCTGTCGGCCGCCCGTCGGCTGTGCTTGAAAAACGCTGCTTAGATCTTGGTGCCCTTGGGGACCACGGTGGGCAGCTTGGAATTGCCCGTCAGCTTCACGCCGGGGCCAAAGGAAGCGTACTTATCCGAAATCACACAGTCCAGCTCCACATCCTTGCCGATCACGCAGCCGCGCATGATGATGCAGTCACGCAGCTTGGCGCCGGCTTCCACCCGGGCGCCGGAAAACAGGATGCAGTTCTCCACTTCGCCGTCAATGATGCAGTTGTCGGCGATCAGACTGTTGCGGATCACGGCGTTCTCGCCGTAATAGGTGCTGACTTCCTCATGCTCCTTGGTGCGCACCGGCCGGTCCGCCGGGAAGAGCTGACGGCGGTTGGCCGTCTTGAGCATGTCCATGCTGACCTTGTAGTACTGCTCCACCGTCTTGATGGCGTTGGCATAGCCGGGATGGATGTAGACGCCCATCTTGCCGCCGTCCTGCAGGAACATGTTCACCGCATGGCGATGGAAGAGGAACAGATTCTCCGCCCGGCAGCGGTCCATGATGTCCACCAGCTGCTCCTTGCGGACGATGTAGCCCTCCAGGGAGGCGACGCCCTCGCTCTCGCCCTCGCGGTACAGGGCGATCCGTTCCACAAAGCCGTCCTGTCCCAGGATATAGCGATGGTGCACGCCCATGGGGGTGTGGTCGGCGCAGATGGCGGTGGCGTCGGCGCCGGTTTCCAGATGCTGACGGATGACCGCCTGCAGGTCGATGTTGGCCGCCATGTTGCCCAGCATCAGCACGACCCACTCTTCCTCGATGTCACGGATGTAGGTGGAGACTGCGTTCAGGGCTTCCACGGTGCCGTTATAATCGCCGGTGTGATACTCGGGCAGGCCGAAGGGGGGCAGCATCCGCAGACCGCCGGTCTTGCGGCTCATGTCCCAGGCCTTGCCGCTGCCGATGTGGTCCAGCAGGGACTGGTAGTCCCGCTGCATGATGACGCCCACGTTCAGGATGCCGGCGTTGCGCAGGGAGGACAGGGGGAAATCGATCAGCCGGTAACGGCCGCAGAAGGGCAGAGACGCCGCCGTGCGGGCCGCGGTCAGCTCGCGCAGCTCCGGCTGAGCATGGTAGGCAAAGATAATTCCATGAAAGTTTCTCATCGCTTATACCTCCTCGCCCGTATAGATCATGGCTGCGGCAGGTACCTGCGCGCCGCCGCGGATCCGGATATCCGGGCCGCAGGTGGCGACGCCCCATTCCGCAGTACCGTCCGGCTCGGCGCCCACATGGGCCCCGGCCTCCACCACGGTATTTTCCCCGATAATGGCATATTCCACCACAGCGCCCTTTTCGATCACGGCGCCGGGCATGACCACGCTGTAGATGACCTTGGCGTCCTCTTCCACGCGCACGGAGGGGGACAGCACAGAGTTCTCCACATGCCCTTCGATGTCACAGCCCTCCGTGACGATGGAGTGGATGACCTTCGCCTTCTCCCCGATGTACTGGGGCGGGCAGACCGGGCTGCGGGAATTGATGGGCCAGGTGGGATCATAGAGGTTGATGACCGTAGTGGACAGCATGTCCATGTTGGCGTCCCACAGGCTGGTGATGGTGCCCACGTCCCGCCAGTAGCCGTCGAAGCGGTAGGGCCACAGCCTCTCGCCCGCGTCGATCATCTTGGGGATGATGTTCTTGCCAAAGTCCTTGCTGGAATTGGGATCGTTTTCGTCGGCGATCAGATACTCCCGCAGCTTCTTCCAGTTGAATATGTAGATGCCCATGGAGGCCAGGTCGCTCTTGGGGTGTTGGGGCTTCTCCTCGAACTCGCCCACAAAGCCGTCTTCCCGCAGGTTCAGCATGCCGAAGCGGGTCGCCTCCTCCAGGGAGACGGTCAGCACCGCCAGGGTGCAGGCGGCGTCCTGCTTGATATGCTCCTCCAGCATCTTGGCATAGTCCATCTTGTAGATGTGGTCGCCGGAGAGGATCAGGACGTTTTCCGGATCATAGTTCTCGATAAAGGCGATGTTCTGGTAGATGGCGTTGGCCGTGCCGGTGAACCAGGAGCCTTTCTCCCCCGCGCCCAGGTAGGGCGGCAGGATGTACACGCCGCCGTCGGCCACGTCCAGATCCCAGGGCTGGCCGGTACCGATGTAGCTGTTGAGCTGCAGCGGCCGGTACTGGGTCAGGACACCCACGGTGTCGATTCCGGAATTCGCGCAGTTGGAGAGCGGAAAGTCGATGATGCGGTACTTTCCGCCGAAGGGTACGCTGGGCTTCGCCACATTCTGCGTCAGGGCATAGAGTCTGGAGCCCTGCCCGCCAGCCAGAAGCATGGCGATACAGCTCTTCTTCATATGCATCCTCCTATCTTTTTTGTTTTGTACGTTAACGGCAATCCTGCCGGTCTATCCGTTATACAGGTTCATGGCCTTGTCCGGCCCCTGCGTGATGTAGCACTCCACCGCCTTGGCCGCGCGCTGGGCGCATTTCGCCATCTCCTCCGCGTCCTGGTTTTTGAATGCGGACAGCACCCAGTCGATCATATCATAGTCTGGGTGGGGCGGCGCGCCGACGCCCAGGCGGATGCGCGGGAAGCCTTCCGTCCCCAGGCAGGCGATGATGTTCTTCAGCCCGTTGTGCCCGCCGGCGGAGCCCTTCTGCCGGATGCGCAGCTTGCCCACGGCCAGGGCCGTCTCGTCCGACACCACCAGTATATGTTCTGGCGGGATCTTGTAAAAGCGAGCCGCCTGGCTCACAGCCTCGCCGCTGAGATTCATATAGGTCTGGGGCTTCATCAGCAGCACCTTTTCCCCGCCCAGCTCGCAGCTGGCGGTCAGGGCGCGAAAGCGCAGCCGATCGATGCGCAGCTTCTTTTCTTTGGCCAGGGCGTCCGCCGCCATGAAGCCGGCGTTGTGCCGGGTGCCCTCATAACGGGGCCCGGGGTTGCCAAGAAAGACCACCAGCCAGCTCACGCCGTTCTGCTTGGAAAACAACATCGCTCAGTTCTCGAACATGTTGGCGATGGACACTTCCTCATAGATGCGCCGGATGGCTTCGGCGAACACGGAGGCCGTGGAGATATACTGGATCTTGTCGCAGGCGGGCTTGTCCGCCGGGTAGGGGATGGTGTTCAGGAACAGGAGCTCCTCGATGCAGCTTTCATTGATCCGGTCGATGGCCGGACCGGAGAGCACGCCGTGGGTGGCGCAGGCGTAGACCGCCTTGGCCCCGCCCACTTCCTTGATGGCCTTGGCGGCGCCGCAGAGAGAACCGGCGGTGTCTACGATGTCGTCCAGCAGGATGCAGGTCTTGCCCTCCACGTTGCCGATGATGTTCATGACCTCGGACTGGTTGGCGCGCTCACGGCGCTTGTCCACAATGGCCATGTTCACGCCCAGCTTCATGGAGAAATTCCGGGCGCGGGCGGTGCTGCCCACGTCGGGGGAGACCACCATCACGTCCTCATTGCCCTTGCCGAATTTGCGGGTAAAGTGCTTGACGAACAGGTTGGCGCCCATCAGGTTGTCTACCGGGATGTCGAAAAAGCCCTGGATCTGGGCGGCGTGCAGGTCCATGGTCAGCACGCGGTCGGCGCCGGCGGCGGTGATCAGATTGGCTACCAGCTTTGCGGAGATGGGATCGCGGCTCTTGGCCTTGCGGTCCTGCCGGGCGTAGCCGAAATAGGGGATAACGGCGGTGATGCGGCCGGCGGAAGCGCGGCGCATGGCGTCGATCATGATGAGCAGTTCCATCAGGTTGTCGTTGACATGGTTGCAGGTGGACTGGACGATGAACACGTCCTTGCCGCGCACAGGCTCGTATACGGAGATGGAGCATTCACCGTCCGCAAACTGGGAGACGGCGGCGTTGCCCAGGGGCATGTACAGTTCCGAGCAGATGTCCTGTGCCAGTGCGGGATTGGAGTTGCCGGCGAAAACCTTAATTTCCTTGCCGTGTGAAATCATATCTCTCTTATCCTCCATAGAATGGTCTTATCCGCTGCCCGTGCAGTCTCCGGCAGCGCCTTCGCACTCTTATACAGGTTAATTATAGCACACAGGGAAAAGGATTGGAAGCAAAACTATTGCTCCCCGGCGCCAAAATTGCAGATAAAAAACAGATTTACAAGTGCGTGAATTTTGTTTATAATAACATAGTTATAAATATTAACGTAAAACAAGGAATGAGACGAATATGCTGGAATTTGAAGAATACAAAGGAAAACTCAACGCCGCCAAACCCACCCTGGACGTGCTGCGGGGCGCGCTGAAGCTGGAAGCCGCCCAGAAAGAGATCGAGGAACTGGAGGCCGCCAGCGAGCGGGAAGGCTTCTGGAACGATGTGGAGAATTCCCAGAAGGTCCAGAAGCGGCTGAAGACCCTGAAAAGCAAGGTGGAGAATTATCAGAAGCTCTGTGCCGCATGGGACGATATGATGGTCATGTGCGAGATGGCCATCGAGGAAAACGACGACTCCATGCTGGAGGAGCTGCAGAGCGAGTTCGCGGACTTCTCCCAGAAGGTGGAGGCCACCCGGCTGAGCACCCTGCTCACCGGCGAGTATGACGGCAACAACGCCATTCTGACCTTTCACGCCGGCGCCGGCGGCACCGAGGCCCAGGACTGGGCCTCCATGCTCTACCGCATGTACAACATGTGGGCCGACCGCCACGGCTACAAGGTGAAGGTCATGGATTACCTGGACGGCGACGAGGCCGGACTCAAGAGCGCCACCATCATGATCGAGGGCGAAAACGCCTACGGCTTCCTCAAGAGCGAGCACGGCATCCACCGTCTGGTGCGCGTCTCCCCCTTCGACGCGGCGGGCAGGCGGCATACCTCCTTCGCCGCGGTGGAGGTCATGCCCGAGATCAGCGACGACAACGAGATCGAGCTGCGGGACGAGGACATCAAGATGGACGTGTTCCGTTCCTCCGGCGCCGGCGGCCAGAAGGTCAACAAGACCTCCTCGGCGGTGCGCCTGACCCACATCCCCACAGGCATCGTCGTTTCCAGCCAGGTGGAGCGCAGCCACTTCCAGAACCTGGAGAACTGCAAGAACATGCTGCGGGCGCGCCTGGCCGAGATCAAGGAGCGGGAGCACCTGGAAAAGATCAGCGACATCAAGGGCGTACAGATGAAGATCGAATGGGGCAGCCAGATCCGCTCCTATGTGTTCATGCCCTACCAGCTGGTGAAGGACCACCGCACCGAGTACGAAAACGGCAACATCCAGAATGTGATGGACGGAGACCTGGACGGCTTCATCAACGCTTTCCTGTCCATGCGGGCAGCCAACTGAAGACGCTCCTCCCCGCAAAGAGGAAAACCGGACGGCAGCCGCCGTCCGGTTTTCTCATCGGCCGCTGGGACCGGGATCCGCATCGCCGAAGATCATATCGTCAATGTCTTTTTCCATCGAGAACCCTCCCCTGTATGCACAACATACAACCATGATATGCGGGGAGGGCGCTTTTTATGCCTGTTTATATCTGTGCGCTTTTCAAAACGACCGTCACAAGCTCCGGACGGTTGAACAGACGCGGCACCGGCACGGAGTTGCCCAGGCCGCGGGAGACCACCATTTTAAAGCGCTCACCGGCATAGACGCCCGCCTCATATTCCGCGCCGAAGCTGTGGCTGTTGTTCAGCAGGCCGCCGATCCCCGGCAGGCGTATGACGCCCCCGTGGGCGTGGCCGCTGAGGATCAGATCCACCGGCAGCTCCGGGTACTTTTTCACCCAGAAATTGCGGTGGCCCAGCCACAGCACAAATGCCTCCGGGTACTCCCGCCGGATGCGGTCGGCCAGGACTTTGGGGCTTAGCGGCTCTGGCCAGGCCTGGGGATCCTCCACCCCGGCGATCACCAGCTGCGCGCCCTCCTTCTCCACGAGCTCCCAGCGGTTTTCCAGGCTGTGGGCACCGCAGCGCCGCAGCAGCTGCCGCATCGGCCATATGCTCCCCCTGATCCATTCGTGATTCCCGCTGACATAATAGATCGGCGCCAGGCCCTGGAGCTGCCGCAGCAGACCCTCCACAGCTTCCAGCTCTGTCCGCGCCCCGGCGAGGTCTCCGGTCAGGGCGATCAGATCCGGCCGCTGCCCGGCAACGGCCCGCGCCAGTCGTCGGTTCTCCCTGCCGAACACACAGCCGTGCAGGTCCGAAAGCTGCACGATCCGAAAGCCGTCGAAGGCGGCGGGCAGCCGGACAAAAGGCAGGATATAGGTGGTGGTTTCCAGCCGGTACCGGCTGTCCAGGACCGCCAAAAGGCCCGCCGCCGTCAGCCCCGCGGCCGTTTTCCCCATATGCTGCGCCATCGCCTCACCTTCTTTCTTCTCCAGAATACCCTGCCGGGCGTGGAAAAGCAATCGAAAACCTCCCAATTGTATGAATATTTTACAAACAATCGGCGTTTCGGGGAGAATAGTTCTTGAATCACACGAGCCTTTGCGTTATAATATTGCGGCAATTTATGAAAAAAGGACGAAAAACTATGAGCGCTTCAACCGAAAAGAAAAATCGCCAGGCCGCCCGCACGGCAGGGACCGACAAGAAGACCCTGGCCGCCCAGGAGGCCGCCCGGAAGAAAGCCCAGAGCAAGCGCCGCTGGACCATCGGCATTATCTTAGTGGTCCTGCTGGTCGCCGCTATCATCTTTATGAACTGGGCCACCAATTCCGGCTTTTTTGACAAGCGGACCACCGCCCTCACCATCGGAGACCGGAATTATTCCGTAGCCGAGGTCAATTACAATTACGCCGGACAGTATCTGAACCTCGCCAACCAGTACGGCAGCTATGCCTCTATCATTGGGCTGGATACCAGCAGCGGCCGGGCCGGGCTGGACAGCCAGGACTGCCCCATGATGGAGGGCGCCACCTGGAAGGAGTATTTCCTCCAGGCCGCCGAGGACAGCCTGACGCAGACCAAGGCCCTGACCGACTATGCCGCCGCCAACGGCATCGCCCTCACTGACGAGGAGATCGCTGACGTGGACGCCGGCTTTGAGGGGCTGGACGATTACGCCAGGACCCTGGGCTACGGCAGCGCCAACAGTCTGCTGGCGGTCAACTACGGCGCGGGCGTTACCGTTGATCTTGCCCGCCAGGCGCAGTTGGACACTGCCCTGGCCGGCAAGGTCTACAACACCGTGCAGGACAGCTTCACCTACAGCGCCCAGGAGCTGGAGGACTACTACCAGAGCCTGGAGGGCGCTCGCGACGTGTTCGACTACGCCTATTATTATGTGCCCGCGGAACTCGAAGAGACCACGGGTGAGGACGGCGAGCCCAGCGCCGCGCCCACCGAGCAGACCCTGGCCGTGGCCCGCGCCACCGCCGACGCCATGGTCGCCGCCTATCAGGACGGGGAGGAAGAAGACGCTGTTGAGCGCTTCAATGCGGCCATCGACTCCCAGTTGTCGGGCGAGAAGTCCACGGAGCGCAGCAAGGTCTCCGGCAGCTCTCTCAGCAGCACCTATGCAGAGTGGCTCATGGCCGACCGCAAGGCGGGCGACGTCACCGTGGCGGATGACGCCAACGGCAGCTATGTGGTGCTCTTCCTGGGCCGGGACGACAACCACTATCCTCTTGCCCAGGTGCGGCACATCCTGATCAAGGCCGAAGCGGACGAGGACGGCGCTTACAGCGACGAGGCCAAGGCGGCTGCCAAGGCCCGGGCCGAGGAGATCCTGGCCGAGTGGAAGGCCGGCGATCAGACCGAGGACAGCTTTGCCGCCCTGGCGGAAGCTTACTCCATGGACGAAGGCTCCAACACCAAGGGCGGTCTGTATGACGCCGTGGCCAAGGGCCAGATGGTGGAAGAATTCGACGCCTTTTGCTTTGACAACCACAAACCGGGTGACACCGCCATCGTCTATGGCGAGGGTGCCGACTATGCCGGTTACCACGTAATGTATTACGTGGGCGAGGGCGAGCTGTACAGCGATCATATCGCCCGCGGCGAGCTCAGCAGCGAGGCGATCACTGCCTGGCTCGATGAACTGACAGCCGGCTATGAAGCGGTACACGCCTCCGGTTACAAGCGGGTAGGCTGAGCTGCACAAAGCAAAACGAAAAAGTTTCCCGATTTTCGGGAAACTTTTTTATTTCCCTGCCGTCATAGGATCGAGGACAATTTTTTAATTGGAGGATGCTCCCATGAAAAAGCTGCTTGCACTGATCCTTGCGATCCTGATGACCCTTTCTCTGTGTGCCTGCGGCAGCGCCAGGAACGCGGCCCCCATGGCCGCCTCTTCTTCCGCTGCCGGCGCCGCGGAGAGCTATTATGCCGCAGACTATGAGACCCCTATGGCCGCCATGGAGGAGGCAGCCTACGAATACGACGGGGACTACGGCTTCTCCGCCGCCGCCAAAACGGGCAGCGGCAGCGAAGCGAACAGCTCCGACGTTCCCGAGGTGGATCCGGAGAAGATCATCTACTCCTCCGATGTGACCGTGGAGACCACCGACTTTGAGGACAGCATCGCCAAAGTGGAAGCCCTGGTCAAGGCCTACGGCGGCTGGATCGAGTCCAGCAGCGTCAACGGCGCCAACTATTACGACAGCTCCCGGGGTTATTCCCGCAACCGCAGCGCCAGCTATTCTCTGCGCATCCCCAGCAATCGCTTCAGCGAGCTGATGGGAAACCTCTCCGATCTGGGCAACATTCCCTACAGCCACACCTACACCGAGAACGTCACTGCCCAGTACTACGACGTGCAGGCCCGGCTGACCGCCTATGAGGCCCAGGAGACCCGACTGCTGGAGATGATGGAGCTGGCGGAGACGGTGGAGGACGTGATCGCCCTGGAGTCCCGGCTCAGCGAGCTGCGCTATCAGATCGAGAGCCTGCAGTCCACCCTGAACAACTGGGACCGCCGGGTCAGCTACAGCAGCATCTACCTGGAGATCAACGAGGTCAAAGCCTACACCCCCGAGCCGGAGCGGCGCATCAGCTACGGCGAGGAACTGCTGGGCGCCCTGCAGGACGGGCTGGAGGCCGTGGGCGACTTCTTCAAGGAGGCCCTGGTGATCCTGGTCGCCTGCCTGCCCATGCTGATCGTGCTGGGCCTGCTGATCTTCCTGATCGTATGGCTCATCCGTAAGGCCCACACCCGCCGGAAGGCCCGCAAGGAGGCCAAGCGCGCCGCCATGGCCGCCGCTGCCGCGGCGCCCGTCCCGGCCCCGGCGGAGGAAGCGAAAAACGAATAAGCCAAGCGTCAAAAAGGCTCTGCCGCGGTTCGCGGCAGAGCCTTCAAGCTGTCGACACTTTGCCGACAGCTTGAAGGCGCAAAAAAGGATACTTCCAAAAAAGTTCCTTTTTTGCGTAGATTGTACGCGAAAGGGGGCTGCCCGCCCCCCTTCACAATCCCCCCTGCTTGTCCAAGCCAGCCTGTAAAAGGGGGGTGTCTGCAGTCTAAAGGCTCTGCCGCGGTTCGCGGCAGAGCCTTTTGGCTTTGTTCTCTTTTATTCTGCTTCCTGCTGGGCCTTGATCTTTTCCTTCCAGCACTTGTGGCACATGGCCTGGTAGCTGTCGTTGCCGCCCAGGAACACCTGGTCGCCGTGGGTGATGATCCGGCCCTGGCCGTCGATGCGGGCGTTGACGGTGGCCTTGCGGCCGCAGGCGCAGACGGTCTTGATCTCCGTCAGGGAGTCCGCCAGCTCCATCAGCCGCTGCGCGCCGGGGAAGAAGTGGGTCAGAAAGTCCGTGCGCAGGCCGAAGCACAGCACCGGCAGATCTTCCTCGTCCACCAGATCCCGCAGCTGGTCGATCTGCTCCGGGGCGAAGAACTGGGCCTCGTCGGCAATGATCACATCGTGCCGCCCCACTTTGCGGTATTCCTCCGCCACGTTCTGCTCCGGCGTGATGACCTGGGCCGCGCAGGAAAGCCCGATGCGGCTGCGGATCACACCCGCCCCGTCCCGGGTGTCCACGCTGGGCTTGATGAGCCAGACGCTCATGCCCAGCTCCTCGTAATTGAACTTGGTGATCAGCGCCTGGGCGGATTTGGAGGAGCCCATGGCCCCATATTTGAAATACAGTTTTGCCATCGTTTTACTCCTTATCTTCCCGGCTCAGATGGGCGCGCACCCGCTCCACCACCATCTGCATGGCCACCTGGTTGTGTCCGCCCTGGGGGATAATGATGTCGGCGTTGCGCTTGCTGGGTTCCACGAACTCCTCGTGCATGGGCTTGACCGTGGTCAGGTACTGGTCGATGACGCTGTCCAGACTGCGGCCCCGGTCCCGCACGTCCCGCACGATGCGGCGCAGAATGCGCACGTCCGCGTCCGTGTCCACATAAAGCTTGATGTCCATCTCCCGGCAGAGCTCCCGGTTCTCGTAGATGAGGATGCCCTCCACGATGATGACCCGGGTGGGGCAGACGGTCACCGTCTCCTCGGTGCGGTCGTGGATGCTGTAGTCATAGACCGGGCACTCGATGGGGTGCCCCAGCTTCAGCCGCCGCAGGTCGCGGATCAGCCGTTCGGTCTCAAAGGCGTTGGGATGGTCGTAGTTGAGCTTGGCGCGCTCCTCGTAGCTCATGTCGTGATGGGCCTTGTAATAGTTGTCGTGGTGGATCACCGACACATCGGCGCCGAATTCCTTCATCAGCTTCCGGGTTATCGTGGTTTTGCCGCTGCCGGTGCCGCCGGCGATCCCGATCACCATAACGTCGCTCATAGTTCCGCCCCCTGCTTCTATCTTTTTCCTTATCATAGCATATCCGCTCCGCCGTTTCAATTTGACTTTGCACTTTTTCTTCCGTATAATGGAGGCAATCGAAGACAAAGGAGGACACATCCATGATCCCCACCCCTCATATCAACGCAAAGAAAGAAGATTTCGCCAAGACTGTGCTGATGCCCGGTGATCCCCTGCGGGCCAAATTCATCGCCGAGACCTTTCTGACCGACCCGGTCCTGGTCAACAACGTTCGCGGCGTCCAGGGCCACACCGGCACCTGGAAGGGCGTCCCCGTGACGGTGATGGCTTCCGGCATGGGCATCCCCTCCATCGGCATCTACAGCTGGGAGCTGTTCAACTTTTACGATGTGGACAACATCATCCGCATCGGCTCCGCCGGCGCCCTGCAGGACGATCTGAAGCTGCGGGACCTGGTAGCCGGACAGGCCGCCTGCACCAACTCCAACTATGTCAAGAGCTTCGGTCTGGGCGAAACGGCCACCTACGCCCCCATCGCGGACTACACCCTGCTGTCCACCGCCGTGCGCGTGGCGAAAGAGCACGGGCTGGACATGCGCGTGGGCAACATCCTCTCCTCTGATCCATTCTACGCCGCCGAGGGCTGCGGCAAAAACGACCAGTGGAAGCGCATGGGCGTGCTGGCCGTGGAGATGGAGGCCGCCGGTCTCTATGCCAACGCCGCCTACGCCGGCAAGCGGGCCCTGTGCATCTGCACCATCTCCGACCACATCTACCGCCCGGAGGACAACCTCCCCGCCGAGGAGCGCCAGAATTCCTTCAAGGACATGATGGAAGTTGCGCTGGATACAGCGGTAGAGATGAGCAGGCTTTAAGCCATACAAGCGCGAAGCGCAAAAGCGGTAAAATCCGAGCTTTTTACAGTTTCTTATTGCTTTGCCCCCTTGATCCATGATATAATAAACAAGCTATGGGCCTTGCGCCCTGGTGAATAACTTTGTACCCAAAATAATTTTATGGAGGAAAAAACATGAAAAAGATTCTCGCACTTGTTCTTGCCCTGTGCATGGTCTTTGCCCTGGCCGCTTGCGGAAGCAGCAACACCGCTCCCGCCGCCGCTGCCAAGACCAAGGTCGGCATGGTGACCGACGTCGGCGGCGTCAACGACCAGTCCTTCAACCAGTTTGCCTGGGCCGGTCTGCAGGCTCTGGCCGCTGAGGACAGCAGCTTTGAGGTCAATTATCTGGAGTCCAAGACCGACGCTGACTATCAGACCAACATCAACACCTTCATCGATGAGGGCTATGACCTGATCATCTGTGTGGGCTACATGCTGGCTGACGCCACCCGCGAGGCCGCACAGGCCAACCCCGATCAGAAGTTCGCCATCGTTGACGACGCCACCAATGCCGATCTGCCCAACGTGGCCTGCCTGACCTTCGCCCAGGAGCAGTGCTCCTACCTGGTGGGTCTGGTCGCCGGCTACATGACCGAGTCCAAGACTGTCGGCTACATCCAGGGCATGGTTTCTGACACCATGAACCTGTTCGGTGTCGGCTACATCACCGGCGTGCTCGAGGCTTGCCCCGATGCCACCGTCCTGCAGTACAATGCCAACGCGTTTGGTGACATCGCCGGCGGCAACACCGCTGCCAAGGATATGATCACCAAGGGCGCGGACGTGATCTACCACGCTGCCGGCGGCACCGGCCTGGGCATGATCAACGCCTGCGATGAGGAAGGCATCTGGGCCATCGGTGTTGACTCCGACCAGGCTGCCGTTCTGGGCATGGACTGCATTCTCTGCTCCGCTCTGAAGGACGCCGGCGCCGGCTGTGTTGCCATCGCCAAGGACGTGAAGGCGGGCACCTTCTCCGGCGGCGAGCACCACTACACTCTGGCTGACGGCGCCATCAACATCGCCACCACCGGCGATCACATCCCCGCCGACGTGCTGGAGAAGGTGGAGGCTGCCAAGCAGGCCATCATCGAAGGCAAGATGACCGTTCCCACCAGCACCGCCGACTGCCCCCAGTTCGAGCTCGGCTGATCCGAACGATTCCTCTAAGCATTTCCTGGCAGGCACCGGTTTTCCGGTGCCTGCTTTTTCCATGCAAAAATTCTGAATACCCGGCAAAGAAAATGTAGAAATATAGCCGGAACTATGGTAAGATATTTTATACAGCATTTGCATTCGCGCGGCTGCCTCTGTCGCCGGGCGAAACGGAAATAAACCAACAACAGGGGGCGATCTATTTTGGCAAAAGAATATGTGGACCTGAATACCCCCGTCATTGAAATGCGCAATATCGTCAAGAAATTCGGCGATTTTGTCGCCAACGACGGAATCAACCTCACCGTCCACAAAGGCGAGATCCATGCGATCCTGGGTGAAAACGGCGCCGGCAAATCCACGCTGATGAACCAGCTCTACGGCCTGCTCAAGCCCACCTCCGGCGACATTCTGGTCAACGGCAAGAAAATCGAGATGAACAATCCCCGCGACGCCATCGCAGCCGGCATCGGCATGGTCCACCAGCACTTCATGCTGGTCCAGCCCTTTACCGTGACGGAAAACATCGTCCTGGGCACCGAGCCCACCAAGGGTCCCAAGCTGGATATGGCCACCGCCCGCAGGAACGTGGTGGAGATCTCCGAGCGTTACGGCCTTTCCATCGACCCGGACGCCAGGATCGAGGATATCTCCGTGGGCATGCAGCAGCGTGTGGAGATCCTGAAGGCCCTCTATCGCGGCGCGGACATCCTGATCCTGGACGAGCCTACTTCCTCCCTGACCCCCCAGGAGATCACCGAGCTGATCGCCATCATGCACAACCTGGTCAAGGACGGCAAGAGCATCATCATCATCACCCACAAGCTCAAGGAGATCAAGGAGTCCGCCGACTTCTGCACCATCATCCGCCTGGGCAAGTACATCGGCACCGTGGATGTGGATGAAGTGGACGAAAACGGTCTGGCCAGCATGATGGTGGGCCGCAACGTCACCTTCAAGGTGGACAAGCCCGAGCAGGAGCCCGGCGAGGTGGTGCTGGACGTGAAGGACCTGCACTGCAAGGACTACCGGGATATCGAGATCGTCAAGGGCCTGAACCTGCAGGTGCGCCGGGGCGAGATCGTGGGCATTGCCGGCATCGACGGCAACGGCCAGACCGAGCTGGTGGAGGTCATCACCGGTCTGCGCAAGGGCGTCTCCGGTCAGGTGCTGGTCAACGGTGTGGACGTGTTCAACAAGTCCCCCGCCTTTGGCTTTGACCACGGCGTGTCCTCTATCCCTGCCGACCGCCAGAAGCACGGTCTGGTGCTGGACTTCTCCATCGAGGACAATCTGATCCTGCAAAACTACGGCGAAGAGCCTTACTCCAAAAAGAGCGTGCTGCAGCGGGATCCCATCTTCGCCCACGCCACGGAGTCCATTGAGCAGTACGATATCCGCCCCAAGCAGAGCGAGAAGCGCCCGGCGGGCACCCTCTCCGGCGGCAACCAGCAGAAGGTCATCATCGCCCGCGAGGTGCAGAACGACAAAGACCTGCTCATCGCCGTCAACCCCACCCGCGGTCTGGACGTGGGCGCCATCGAGTACGTGCACAAGTACATCGTGGACCAGCGCAACAAGGGGAAGGCCGTTCTGCTGGTCTCCTTTGAGCTGGATGAGATCATGAGTCTCTCCGATATTATCGACGTGATTTTCGACGGGCAGATCGTGGCCGCCATCCCCGGCAAGGAGGCCAACGAGAACGATCTGGGCCTGCTGATGGCGGGAGGTGAGAAGGCATGACAAAGAAGAAAAACTTTCTGGATGTGATTTCGGAAAACCGTTTTATCCACATCCTGCTGTCCATCCTGCTGGGCTTTTTGGTGGGCGCCATTTTCCTGATCGCCATGGGTCTGTCCGTGGGTGAGGCTTACGGGCGGCTGCTCTCCAGCGTGACCAACCTGAAGGGCTTCTCCTATGTGGTGGTCTACGCCATCCCCTATATCGTGGTGGGCCTGTCGGTGGCCTTCTCCTTCAAAACCGGCGTCTTCAATATCGGCGCCGAGGGTCAGTACGTGGTGGGCTCCATGGCCGCCTGCTGTACCAGCATCCTCTGCGGCGGTCTTCCGAAGCCCGTGCTGATCATCCTGTGCTTCCTGGCCGCCATGATCGCCGGCGCCGTCTGGGGCATCATCGTGGGCTTTTTGAAAACCAAGTGGGGCATCAACGAAGTGTTGAGCATGATCATGTTCAACTGGATCGCCTTCTATCTGTCCAACTTCATTGCGGGCCTGCCCGCCATTAAAAACGAAGGTACTGCCGAGGCCACCAAGAACATCGCCGCCAACGCCAGCACCCTCTTCTCCAAGGATTTCATCAACTCCCTGGGCCTCTGCCCCACTGCCAACTGGGGCATCTTCGTGGCCATGGCTGTTACGGTCCTGGTCTGGTTCATCATTGAAAAGACCACCCTGGGCTATGAGCTCAAGGCCGTGGGCTACAACAAGTTCGCCGCGGAGTACGGCGGCATCCACGTGAACCGCTCCATTCTCACCGCACTGGCCATCTCCGGCGCCCTGGCGGGGCTGGGCGGCGCCCTGCAGCTGATGGGCATGGGCGGACGCATCAGTATCTTCACCAGCCAGGAGGGCTACGGCTTCGCCGGCATCGTGGTGGCCCTGATCGGCTGCTCCAATCCCTTCGGGGTGTTCGTGGCCGGTCTCTTCTACGGCGCACTGATGTACGGCGGCAGCAAGCTGAACCTGGTGGGCGTTCCCACCCAGCTCATTAACGTCATCGTGGGCACGGTGGTATTCTTCATCGCCATCTCCGTGATCTTTGAAAACCTCAAGCGCCTCAAATCCCGCTCCAGGCGCAAAGCGGAGGCTCCCAAACCAAAGAAAGCGGATGAACGGAAGGAGGAGAAGTCATGAACAACTTTGTCAACAGTCTCGGCATCATTCTGTTTGCCACTCTTGCCTATTCCACGCCGCTGCTCTATGCGGCCCTGGGCTCCTGCTTCTCCGAAGTCTCCGGTGTGGTCAACATCGGCATTGAAGGCATGATGACCGCCGGCGCCTTTGCCGGTACGGTGATTGCCTACTTCACCGGCAACCCCTGGCTCGGCTTCCTCTGCGGCGGCCTGGCCGGCGCCCTCTTCGGCGCGCTGCACGCCATCGCCACCGTGAACCTGGGTGCGGACCAGACCATCGCCGGCACCGCCATCAACATGCTGGGCCCCGGTATCGCCATCATGCTGGCAAAGGTGATGTTCAACTCCACCGACACCATTCCCCTGACCCAGGCCCAGAAGATCCCCAAGCTGTTCTCCGGCGCCTTCGACACCTCCACTGTGTTCGGCCGCTTTATGGACAACGTCTTTGCCAACTATGCGTCCACTTATCTGGTATTCATCGCGGCGGTCCTGGTCTGGTTTATCTTCTACAAGACCCGCTTCGGCCTGCGTCTGCGGGCCTGCGGCGAGCATCCCCAGGCCTGTGAGACCCTGGGCATCGACGTGATCAAGATGCGTTTCCTGTGCGTGTGCATCTCCGGCTTCCTGGCCGGTCTGGGCGGCGCCTGCGTCACCATGACCATCTCCACGCAGTTCCGTCCCATCTCCATCGTGGGCCAGGGCTTCATCGCCATCGCCGCCGTCATCTTCGGTAAGTTCCGGCCCCACGGCGCTCTGATCGGCTGCCTGCTGTTTGGCTTCTGCTCCGGTCTGAAAGTGGTCCTGGGCGGCTCCTCGGGCATCGACATGCAGCTCATTTCCATGATCCCCTATGTGGTCACGGTCATCGTGCTGGTGCTGTTCGTGGGCAAGTCCCGCGTGCCCTCCGCCAACGGCAAGCCCTATATCAAGGCAAAGTGATCCCGCAGTTTTATAAAACACCCGGGGATATGGCTTCCATATCCCCGGCTTCATTCTGATTTTTCGGAGGTTTCAATGAACAAGCATCTGGACATTTCCTATGAAGTGGGCTCCGCCCAGGCTATGGGCCTGCCCATCGTGGCTCTGGAGAGCACCATCATCTCCCACGGCATGCCCTATCCCAAAAACGTGGAGACCGCGCTGATGGTGGAGCAGACCATCCGCGACGCGGGCGCCATCCCCGCCACCATCGCTGTCATCGGCGGCCGGCTGAAGGCCGGATTGACCCAGGAGGAGATCGAATACCTGGGCAAGATGGGCCGCAGCGTGACCAAGGCCAGCCGCCGGGATCTGCCCGCGCTGGTTGCCTGGGAGGCGGACGGCGCCACCACCGTGGCCACCACCATGATCATCGCCCACATGGCCGGGATCCAGGTTTTCGCCACCGGCGGCATCGGCGGCGTACACCGGGGCGCGGAGACCACCATGGACATCTCCGCCGACCTGGAGGAGCTGGCCCAGACCCCGGTGATGGTGGTCTGCGCCGGGGCCAAGTCCATCCTGGACCTGGGGCTGACCCTGGAATATCTGGAGACCAAGGGCGTGCCGGTCATCGGCTACGGCACCGACGAGCTGCCCGCCTTCTACACCCGGCAGAGCGGCTTCGGCGTGGACTATCGGGTGGACAGCCCCGCGGAGCTGGCCGGGCTGTTCCGGGCCCAGCGGGAACTGGGCTACAAGGGCGGCATGCTGGTCACCAACCCCATCCCCGAGCAGTATGCCATGGACAAGGCCGTCATCGACGCGGCCATCGAACAGGCCCTGGCCGAGAGCCGGGCGCAGGGGATCAAGGGCAAGGAGACCACGCCCTTCCTGCTGGCCCGGGTGGTGGAGCTCACCGGCGGGGAGAGCCTGGAATCCAACATCCAGCTGGTGCTGAACAACGCCCGTGTGGCGGCGCAGACCGCTATCCAACTGAATATCTGAGCGTTTTATCTTCGCCCTCTGCACAGCTGTGCGGAGGGCGTCTTTTTTCTGTTGAAAAGGACAGGCTTTGGCAGTATAATAGAATGAATAATTATCTGCAGGAGTGTGCCATGGAGCAGCCAAGATGCAAGGTCTCAGTGGCCTGTACCGCCTTCAATCACGGCGCTTATATCCGCGACGCCCTGGAGGGCTTCGTCAGCCAGAAAACCGACTTTCCCTTTGAGGTGCTGGTCAACGACGACGCCTCCACCGACGACACCGCCGCTGTGATCCGGGAATACGCGGAGAAGTACCCGGCGATCATCCGCCCCTTCTGCCAGGAGCAGAACCTTTATTCCCAGGGCGTCAACATCTACGATAAGGTGCTGTACCCGGCCGCCCGGGGGCAATACATCGCCCTCTGCGAGGGGGATGATTATTGGTCCGACCCGGAGAAGCTCCAGCGCCAGGCGGATTTTTTGGATGCGCATTCGGACTACTCCGCCTGTGTCCACAACACCCTGCTGCATTACACCGACGATTCCCGGCCCGACGCGCCGCTGTTCACCGGGCGCGAAGAACAGGACGTGGCCTTTGAGACCGTGGTCCGGGGCATGGCCGGGGCCTTCCACACCAGCTCCATCATGGCCCGGCGGGAATTTTTGCTCTCTCCCCCGGACTTCCGCGCGGTGGCCTTTCGCCGCGGCTTCACCGATTACCCTGTGGGCATCTGGCTGACCATGCAGGGAAAGGTCCGCTATCTGGACCGCTGCATGTCCGTCTACCGGGTGGGCAGCAATCCCTCCGCCTGGAGCAGCGGCGTGGACAGGAACTATGCCAAGTTCAAGGAATTCGTCACCGGGGAGCTCGAGATGCTGCGCACCCTGCTGCCCCAGGTCTCCGGGAACCGGGCCGACGCGGTGCGGCAGGTGATCCTGGAGCGGGAGTATGAGCTGTTGGAGCTCCAGGGCAGGGTGGGCGAGCAGATCCGCCCCCCTTACGATGCGATCTATCGGGCGCAGAGCGCCTCCTATAAAGCCAAGCATTTTCTCAAGCGCAGGCTCCCCGGTCTGCACCAGCTGTACCGCCGGCGGCGGGGCTACGGAGACTGATCCGGGGTATTTGCCGAACCGTAATATTGTTTTTTGCCAGGAGTCAGCTTACGGATGGACAACAAAACCAAAGTCGTTTCCAATCTCATATGGCGTTTTTTTGAGCGCTGCGGCGCCCAGCTGGTGTCCTTCGCGGTGTCCATCGTGCTGGCCCGGATCCTGGAGCCCAGCCTCTACGCACCCATCAGCAAGGTGACGGTGATCACCGCCATTTTGATGGTGTTCGTGGACAGCGGCATGGCCAACGCCCTGATCCAGAAAAAGGACCCGGACGATCTGGACTTCTCCTCGGTGTTCTTTTTCAACGTCTGCTTCTGTCTGCTGCTGTACATCCTGCTGTTTCTCTTCGCGCCGCTGATCGCCGCCTTTTACAAGTCGCCGGAGCTGACGCCCATCGTACGCGTTCTGGGGCTGACCGTGGTGGTGGCGGGCGTGAAGAACGTGCAGCAGGCTTACGTATCCAAGACCCTGCAGTTCAAGCGCTTCTTCTTCGCCACGCTGGGCGGCACTCTGTTTTCCGCTGTGCTGGGCATCACCATGGCCCTGCGGGGCTTCGGCGTCTGGGCGCTGGTGGCCCAGCAGCTGTCCAATGTGACGGTCAACACCGTGATCCTCTGGTTCACGGTGGGCTGGCGACCCAAACGCATGTTCTCCTTCCCGCGGCTGAGGGGCCTGCTCAGCTACGGCTGGAAGCTGCTGAGCGCCTCTCTGCTGGATACGGTCTATCTCCAGCTCTATCCGCTGATCATCGGCGTCCGCTATGCGGACGCGGACCTGGCCTTCTTCGAGCGGGGCCGCAACTGGCCCAATCTGGTGGTGGAGAACATCAACTACTCCATCGACAGCGTGCTGCTGCCGGTGATGAGCGGCCAGCAGGACCATCGGCATCAGGTGCGGGAGATGACCCGCCGGGCCATCAAGACCAGCTCCTACATCATGATGCCGCTGATGGCGGGTCTGGCTGTCTGTGCCGAGCCGCTGGTGCGGCTGCTGATGACGGAGAAATGGGTGCCCGCGGTGCCTTTTCTGCAGGTCTTCTGCGCCATTTACGCCCTCTATCCCCTGCACACCGCCAATCTCAACGCCATCAAGGCCATGGGCCGCAGCGACGTGTTTTTGAAGCTGGAGGTCATCAAGAAGGTGCTGGAGACCCTGATCCTGCTCTTCACCATGCGCTTCGGCGTGTTTGCCATGGCGCTGGGCCAGCTGTGCTCCGGTGTGGCCGCCCAGCTGATCAACGCCTGGCCCAACCGGAAGCTGCTGGATTACGCCTACCTGCAGCAGCTGAAGGATATCGGTCCGGCGGTGCTGCTGAGCCTGGGCATGGCTGCGGTCGTCTTCCTGATCCGGCTGCTGGGTCTGGGGGACTTCCTGACCCTGCTGCTGCAGATCCCCCTGGGCGCGCTGGTCTATGTGGCCCTTTCGGCGCTTCTGAAGCTGGACAGCTTCCAATACATTCTCTCCATCGTCCGGCGCTTCCTGCCCGGACAGTCCAAGGAGGTGCGGGAATGACAAGCTTTTACACGGAAGAAGAACTGGCCGCCCTGGGCCTGAAAGCCTACGGCCGGGATGTGCGCATCAGCCGCAAGGCCTGCCTTTACGGCGCGGAGCATATCTCCCTGGGGGACCATGTGCGCATCGACGATTTCTGCCTGCTCTCGGGGAACGTCAGCCTGGGCAGTTTCATCCACCTGGCCGCCGGCGTGCTGCTTTTTGCCGGGGACGCCGGGATCACCATCGGCGACTACAGCACCCTGTCCTCCCGCTGCGCGGTCTACGCCCTGACGGACGATTATTCCGGTGCGGCCATGACCAACCCCACCGTGCCGGAGGCCTACACCCATGTGACCCAGCAGCCGGTCTCCGTCGGCCGCCACGTGATCGTGGGTACCGGCTGCACCATCCTCCCCGGCGTCACCGTGGGGGAGGGCTGCGCCGTGGGCGCCATGTCCCTGCTGAGCGGGGACTGTGAGCCCTGGGGCATTTATTACGGCATCCCCGCCCGGCGCCAGAAGGAGCGCAGCCGGGAACTGCTGACCCTGTGCGAAAAACTGGAATCGGAAAGGAGCGAGAGCTGAATGCCGGAACGCATCAACGTGACCCGATCCTCTCTGCCGCCCTTTGAGGAATACTGCGCGGAGATCCGGGAGATCTGGGACAGCCACTGGCTGACCAATATGGGCGTCAAGCACCAGGCCTTGGAGGAAGCGCTTTCCCGCTACCTGGGCTGTGAATATCTGGCGCTGTTCACCAACGGCCATCTGGCCCTGGAAACCATTCTGGCGGCTTTTGATCTCCACGGGGAGATCATTACTACGCCCTTCACCTTTGCCTCCACTACCCACGCCATCGTCCGCTGCGGCTGCAGGCCTGTGTTTTGCGACATTGAGCCGGACAACTACACCCTGGATCCCAACAAGCTGGAGGCGCTGATCACGGACAAGACCGTTGCCATCCTGCCGGTGCACGTCTACGGCAACCTCTGCGATGTGGAGGCCATCGGCGCCGTCGCCAAACGGCACGGCCTGCCGGTGATCTACGACGCGGCCCACAGCTTCGGCGTGTTCAAGGACGGCGTCAGTTCCGCCAATTTTGGAGACGCGGCCATGTTCAGCTTTCACGCCACCAAGGTCTTCCACAGCATCGAGGGCGGCGCGGTCTGCTGCCGGGACGCAGAGACCCGCCAGCGCCTGTGCGATCTGAAAAACTTCGGCATCCACGGGCCTGAGGACGTGCCCTTTGTGGGCGGCAACGCCAAGATGAACGAGTTCGCCGCCGCCATGGGCATCTGCAATCTGCGCCATCTGGAAGCGGAGATCGCCAAGCGCAGGCTTGTGGCGGAGCGCTATGACGCGCAGCTGTCCGGCGTCCCGGGGCTGAAGCTCAACCGGGCGCAGCGGGGCGTACAGGCCAACTACGCCTACTACCCCGTTGTCTTCGACGGCTACAAGTACAGCCGGGACGAAGTCTACGACCGGCTGGCGGCAGAGGACATCATCGCCCGAAAATATTTTTATCCCCTGACCAACAGCTTCGCCTGTTATGCAGGCAAGCCCGGTTTCGATCCGGCCGATACGCCGGTGGCGGCCTACATGGCCGACCGGGTGCTGACCCTTCCCCTGTACGCGGACCTGTCCCTTGCGGATGTGGACCGCATCTGCAAGATCATCCTGGAGTAATCGTATGAGACCCATCTTAAAAAACAAGCTGTATCTGTATCTGACCGAATTCTTCGCCGGCATGTCCGTCATGGCGGTGGAGCTGGGCGCCAGCCGTCTGCTGGCCCCCTATTTCAGCTCCTCCCAGATCGTATGGACCATCATCATCGGCACCATCATGATCGCCATGGCTCTGGGCAACATCTATGGCGGCCGCAAGGCGGACAAGGACCCGGACCCGGACAAGCTCTACCGGCGCATCACCGTTGCCGCCATTTGGATCGCCCTGATCCCGGTGGCGGGCAAGTATGTGATCCTGGGGATCTCCGCCCTGCTGGTGTTCTCCGTCAACAGCAATTTCCTGATCTGGGCCGCCTTTGCCGCCTGCATGGTGATCTTTGTATTTCCGCTGTTCCTGCTGGGCACCGTCACCCCCTCCCTGGCCAAGTACACCATGGAGAACCTGGAGGACAACGCCCGGATCGTAGGCACCCTGGGGGCCGCCAACACCATCGGCAGCATCATCGGCACCTTCGTACCCACCTTCGTCACCATCCCCGCCGTGGGCACCTCCGTCACCTTTCTGATCTTCGCCGGCATCCTGCTGGCCCTGGCGCTGATCTATTTCATCAGCGGCAAGGTCAAAAGCGGCGGCGCCGTCGCCGGCGTGCTGATCTTTCTGGCCAGCTGCGTGCTGGGGCACAGCTCCAACTTCGCCTTTTGGAAGAACGATCTGGTCTACGAGGGCGAGTCCATTTACAACTACCTGCAGGTGGAAGACACCGACGACAGCATCATCCTCTCCACCAACGTGCTCTTCGGCGTCCAGTCCATCCGCATGAAACAGGAGGGGCTCACCGGCATGTACTATGACTATGCCATGGCCGCCCCCTTCATGGCCGGGGTGGAGGACCGCCAGGCGGCGGGAGAGCCGCTGGACGTGCTGATCCTGGGCATGGGCACCGGCACCTTCGGCAGCCAGTGCGCCCGCTATTACCCGGAGCTGTCCATTGAGGGCGTGGAGATCGATCAGAAGATCACCGATCTGGCCCGGGAATACTTTGCCCTGCCGGAGAGCATGCCTGTCACCACTTATGACGGACGGGCCTATCTCAACGCGGTAGACAAGCAGTACGATGTGATCATGGTGGACGCCTATCAGGACATCACCATCCCGTTCCAGATGTCCTCCATCGAGTTCTTCACCCTGGTGCGTGACCATCTGCGGCCCGACGGGGTCATGGTGGTCAACATGAACATGCGCGGCCAGAAGGAGGGGAACATCAACCAGTATCTGGCCGACACCATCTCCCGGGTCTTCTCCGCCGTCTATACGGCGGACGTGTCCCGCAGCACCAACCGGGAGCTGTTCGCCTCCAACAATCCGGAGATGCTCGCCGTCATGGAGCGAAACGCCTCACTCTGCGGCGACGCGGAGCTGCGCGCCATGCTGGGCCGGATCTCCGACGGGCTCAGCCCCTACGAGGCCGGGGACTATCTGATGACCGATGACCGGGCGCCGGTGGAGCTGCTGGGCATGCAGGTCATAGACGATCTCATTCACGACGAGGTGGAATACTACAAGGGCATCTATGCGGAACATGGCATCCAGGGCGTGATCAACGGCCTGTGATCCGCAAAAGCTCCGCGCCGCTGCTGTATATGGGTTTAAAAAAGGGACAGCGGACACGTGAAACATGTGTCCGCTGTCCCTTTTTCGCGGATTCCCTATTGACAAAAAGAGTTAGGGGTATTAAACTGTCAGGTGGTTAGAGAAGCCTAATTTTTGTAAGCTCACTCTAACCTGAAGAGCTGTAAAGGAGGCTGCTGTATGATGCCGCTTCTGCTGTCCACCCCCGGTGAGGAAAACATCATCCGCAAGGTCGGCGGAAATCCCGAGACCAAAAAGCATCTGGAGGACATGGGTTTTGTCGTCGGCGGCACGGTCACCGTGGTTTCCACCATCGGCGGGAACCTGATCGTCAAGGTCAAGGAATCCCGCGTTGCCATCAGCCGGGAAATGGCCGGAAAAATCATGATTTAAGGAGAAATGACAGATGAAAACTCTCAGAGAAGTTCCCATCGGCGATACCGTCAGGGTCGTCAAGCTCCACGGTGAGGGCGCGGTCAAGCGCCGGATCATGGACATGGGCATCACCAAGGGCGTCGAGGTCTATGTGCGCAAGGTGGCGCCGCTGGGCGATCCTGTGGAGGTCAATGTCCGCGGCTATGAGCTTTCGCTGCGCAAGGCAGACGCGGAAATGATCGAAGTGGAGTGATCCGAGGCGCATTCTTTTTTTGTTTGATCGTTAGAGAGATTTAACCAAAGGAGTAATAAAAATGGCTAATCCGATTCGCATCGCCCTGGCGGGCAACCCGAACTGCGGCAAGACCACGCTGTTCAACGCCCTGACGGGCACCAACCAGTACGTGGGCAACTGGCCCGGCGTCACTGTGGAGAAGAAGGAGGGCAAGCTGCAGAAGCATGACGACGTGATCGTCACCGACCTGCCCGGCATCTACTCCCTCTCCCCCTACACCCTGGAAGAAGTGGTGGCCCGCAATTATCTGATCGAAGAGCGTCCCGACGTGATCCTGAACATCGTGGACGGCACCAACCTGGAGCGCAACCTCTACCTGACCACCCAGCTGACCGAGTTGGGCATTCCCGTGGTCATCGCCCTGAACATGATGGATCTGGTCAAGCGCAGCGGGGACAAGATCAACACCGAAGAGCTTTCCCGCCAGCTGGGCTGCAGGATCGTGGAAATCTCCGCCCTCAAGCGCGACGGCATCAACGAGGCGGCCGAGGCCGCCGTCGCCGCGGCCAAGGGGACCAAGACCACCCCTCAGCACAGCTTCTCCGGCGTGGTGGAGCATGCGCTGGCCCATATCGAGGAGGTCACCGTACACAACCTGCCCGAAGAGCAGCAGCGCTGGTACGCCATCAAGCTCTTTGAGCGGGATGAAAAGGTCATCGAAAAGCTGAATCTGGATCCCGGCATCCGCGAGCACATCGAGAAGGATATCGCCGCCGCCGAGACGGAGCTGGACGACGACGCGGAGAGCATCATCACCAACGAGCGCTACATCTACATAGGCCAGCTGATGAAAGCCTGCTGCAAGAAGGCCGGTCAGGGCCTGCTGACCCGCTCTGACAAGATCGACCGGGTCGTCACCAACCGGATCCTGGCCCTGCCCATTTTCGCCGTGGTGATGTGGCTGGTCTACTGGATCGCCATGGGCCCCTTCGGCTCCTTCCTGACCGACTGGACCAACGATGTGCTGGGCGGCGCCTGGCTGACCGACGGCTCCCGGGCCATCCTGGAGGGCTGGGGCGTCACGGGTTGGCTCACCGGCCTGATCTCCGACGGCATCCTGGCCGGCGTGGGCGCCGTGCTGGGCTTCGTGCCCCAGATGCTGGTCCTGTTCCTGATGCTCTGCCTGCTGGAGGACTGCGGCTACATGGCCCGCATTGCCTTCATCATGGACCGGATCTTCCGCCGCTTCGGCCTGTCCGGTAAATCCTTTATCCCCATGCTGGTGGGTACTGGCTGCGGCGTCCCCGGCGTCATGGCCTCCCGTACCATCGAGAATGAGCGTGACCGCCGCATGACCATCATGACCACCTGCTTTATCCCCTGCGGCGCCAAGATGCCCATCATCGGCCTGATCGCCGGCGCTCTCTTCGGCGGCAGCGGGATCGTGGCCGTCTCCGCGTACTTCATCGGTGTGGCCGCCATCATTCTCTCCGGCATCATGCTCAAGAAGACCAAGATGTTCGCCGGTGACCCGGCGCCCTTCGTCATGGAGCTGCCCGCCTACCACGTGCCCTCCCTGGGCAATGTGCTCCGGGGCACCTGGGAGCGCGGCTGGTCCTTCATCAAGCGCGCCGGCACTGTCATCGTGCTCAGCTCCATCATCATCTGGTTCCTGTCCAGCTTCGGCACCGTCAACGGCCGCTTCGGTATGGTGGACGATCTGTTCGAGGATGAGGACCTGGTCAACGAGGAATATGTGGCCGTGGTCGCCGACCGGATGGGCATTCCCGAGGACGAAGTCGTCCCCATGGACGATTCCGTGCTGGCCGGCGTGGGCAACGCCGTGTCTCCCGTGTTCAAGCCCCTGGGCTTCGGCTCCTGGAAGCCCACCGTGGCCACCGTCACCGGCCTTGTGGCCAAGGAGGAAGTGGTCGGCACCTTCGGTGTGCTGTACAACTATGATGCTGCGGCTGAGCAGGCCGTAGACGAGGAGACCGGCGAGCTGCTGTTCGACGAGGACGGCGAGCCTGTCATGGAGGAGCTGGACGAGGAAGGCTCCCAGGTTTGGGCCAACGTAGAGGACGACTTCAATAAGTTCTCCGGCGGCCACGGCAAGCTGGCGGCGTTCTCCTTCATGCTCTTCAACCTGCTCTGCGCCCCCTGCTTTGCGGCCATGGGCGCCATCAAGCGGGAGATGAACAACCGCAAGTGGACCTGGTTCGCCATCGGCTACATGTGCCTGTTTGCCTATGTGGTGGCTCTGATGGTCTATCAGATCGGCGGCCTGTTCGTAGGGAACGTCAGTGTCATCGGTCTGATCGTGGCCCTGGCCCTGCTGGTGCTGATCATCTACCAGCTGTTCCGCCCCTACAAGGAAGCCCAGGTCCTGACCGTACAGTAATTTCGTCAAGTTGACCCCTGAGGAGGGATTCTTATGCTGACTTGGTTGGCTGTCAATTGGATCAACATCGTTGTGTTTGCCGCGGTGATCCTGGTTGTGGGTCTGGTGCTCCGGTCCATGATCCGGGATAAAAAGGCCGGCAAGTCCTCCTGCGGCGGAAGCTGCGGCAGCTGTGCCGGATGCGCCGGGTGCAGCGCCTGCCGGAGCCCCGGGATAAAGGAAGGAGGCCGCCCATGATCCGGACCACCGTAAAAGTGGACGGCATGATGTGTGGCATGTGCGAAGCCCACATCAACGACGCCGTGCGCAGGGCCTTCTCTGTGAAAAAGGTCGCGTCCTCCCATCGGAAAGGGGAGACCGTGATCCTCAGTGAGGAGGCGCCGGACGCGCGGAAGCTGCGCCAGATCATCGGCGCCGCCGGCTATCAGGTGCTGGACATCACCAGCGTCCCCTATATAAAGACTTCTCTCTTTTCCCGCTGATGAAAGCGAGGACCCAGGCGCGCCCTTTGACGTGCCTGGGTCCCTTTCTGTTTGCGCAGCCTATCCGAACAGCAGTGCCCGCAGCGCCGCCAACAGCAGAAAATGCGCCGGGTAGAAGCCATAGAAAAACCAGCGGTTTGCCTGCCGCCCCTTTTCCCCGTTATAGCAGTACACCAGGGGCAGCGCCAGCAGATACCACCATTCCCGCCGGGAGCTCCACAGCAGCGCCGGCAGCATGACACACCAGCGCAGCGCCCGGCCGCCCGGCGTCTCGCCGCCCCGGCGATCCCGCAGCCAGGTGGCCGCGTACAGCAGCTCCAGCGCCAGCACCCCCTGCGCGCGGTAATCCGTATGCAGCAGCCGGGCCAGCAGCGGAGCCGCCGCAAAGACTGCCGCGATCCCGACGCCCCGCAGTATGCGGCTGCCGGGAGCGCGGCGCAGGGCGTCGATCCCCATCAGCGCGGCAAAGCCGATGGCCAGGGTGAAAAACACATTCTGATGGCTGAATTCCAGGGGCGTTTTGCACAGCGCCAGATCAAAGGGGATCTCCGACAGCAAGGCAAACAGACTCAGCCGCAGCAGATACTTCCCCCGGCTGCGGGTATGCTGAAAGCCCTCCATCAGCAAAAACAGGTACAGCGGGAAGGCCGGGCGGCCCAGGCTGCGCAGCGTCCAATAGACGGAACGCAGCGTCTCGCTGTCCCAGGGCAGCGGATGGCTCTTGCCATAGAGGATCAGCGCCGGCAGCAGCACGTAGCCGATATGGTCGATCAGCATGGAGACCAGCGCCGTCCCTTTCAGGGTCGCCGCCGTTATACCTGTATGCCTGTTCTGCCGTTCTTCCATGCCGTCTTCCCTTTCCGCTTTTCGCTCTTTATTGTAGTATAAACGGCTTCCCCTTGCAAGCCGGGAAAAAACCATTATAATAGAGGCAAGAACACATCGACTGGAGGCCGCTATGGAATTTGTTGAACTGATCTCCGCAGCCCGGAGCTATCTCACCCGCTTTGATGAGACCCATTATCCCGCCTGCTTCCAGGCCTTTGCGGCGGACTGCGCCCCGCTGTTCGCTGCTGTGGAGGACATGGACCCGGAGGCCGCTGCCGCCGGACTGATCGACGCGCTGGAAAAAAGCCGGGCCCAGCTGCCCCGCCGGGCGAAAAAGCGCGCCTTTGAGGAGGAGCGACGCGTTCTGGCACTGTTCCTCGCCCCCGCCGCCTCCCTCCGGGGCGGTGCTGCCATGGCGTTTGCTGATACTCTTTGCCGCCAATGGAACGACCGCTATCCCAAGAGTCCCTTCTTCACCGGGACTTACGAGGCCATCATGAAGGGCTTCGCCCCCACGATCATGGGCATTCCCGTGCAGAGCTTCCGCTCCTAAAACATCGCTGAAGACAGCAGCAGTGGACCTTCCACACGGAAGGCCCACTGCTGTTTTTTATCCTCTGTCAACAAAAACCTTCTTGACAAGTTGCTTGTTCAGAGATTATAATGTAGTTAAGTATCTTGTTGGGACATTGTTGGGGTGAGGCGCTTGGCTAAGGAGAGAAGCTATCTCTGCATCGATCTGAAATCCTACTATGCCTCCGTGGAATGCGTGGAGCGGGGGCTGGATCCGCTGAGTACCAATCTGGTGGTGGCGGACCCGGAGCGGACGGACAGGACGATCTGTCTCGCCGTGTCCCCCAGTCTGAAGGCGCTGGGGGTGCCCGGCCGCCCGCGGCTGTTCACGGTGATCGAAAAGGTCGCCGAAATCAACGCCCGCCGCCGGGCGCAGGCGCCGGGCCGCCGCTTCACCGGCCGCTCATACAGCGCCCCGGCCCTGCGCGCCGACCCCTCCCTGGAGCTGGACTATATCGTCGCGCCGCCCCAGATGACCCACTACATGGCCTGCTCGGCGCGCATCTACGCCACGCTTTTAAAGTACGTGGCCAAGGAGCATATCCACGTCTACTCCATCGACGAGGCCTTTCTGGACATCACCGATTACATGGGCTTCTGGCGCACAGACCCCAAGGGCTTTGCGCGCATGCTCATGGCGGACATCCTGGAAACCACCGGCATCACCGCCACCTGCGGCATCGGGCCGAATCTCTACCTGGCCAAGGTGGCGCTGGACATCATTTCCAAACACGCGGCGGATTATATCGGCATCCTCACCGAGGAGAGCTATCGGGAGCTCCTGTGGGATCACCAGCCGCTGACGGATTTCTGGATGATCAACCGGGGTACCGTGGGGCGGCTGGAGCATCTGGGTCTGCGCAGCATGCGGGACGTGGCCCAGGCCCAGGAGGCCCCGCTGTATCGGGCCTTCGGCATCAACGCCCAGCTGCTCATCGACCACGCTTGGGGGCGGGAGAGCACCACCATGGCCGACATCAAGGCTTACGTCCCCCGGGAGCAGTCTCTCTCCTCCGGGCAGACGCTCCACACCGGCTATGACATTCCGGGGGCCCGGCTGCTGGTGTTGGAGATGGCGGAGCTGCTGAGTCTGGACTTGGCGGACAGAGGCCTGTCCGCCGCCTCCGTCAGCATCACCCTGGCCTACGGCTTCTCCGCGGACCACAAGCCCGCCCACGGCACCATCGCCCTGGGCGCGCCCACCAGCTCCACCCGGGTGATCCTGGAGCATACGGCGGCCCTGTACGATCGGATCGCCGTTCACGATCTGCCGGTCTTCCATGTGGGCGTCTGCTTCAACCGGGTACAGGACGAGCTGAGCTGGCAGTATGACATTTTTTCCTCCCCCCAGCAGCAGGAGAAAGAAAAGCGTCTGCAGAAGACCATCGTGGGTATCAAGAAAAAATACGGCAGAAACGGCATCTTCAAGGGGATGAACCTGCTGGAAGGCGCCAAGACCATTGAACGCAACAGCCAGGTAGGAGGGCACAGAGCAGGATGAACAACGGACAGCGGGCGAAGATCTTCGCTCCCTATGCGGCGCTGACGGGCTTCGGAGATTTCATCTCCGGCGCGGAAGGGCAGAACGTCCCCCGGGTGCTTCTGGGCGAGGACGCTCAGGCGGCGCTGGACCGGCAGCTGCGGGCGCTCTGCCCGGGGAAGCGGATCTGCGTGACCTATTATCTCAACGGACAATATGTGGAGGCGCGGGGCGTCCTGAAGCGGATCGACCTGGATGCGCGCCGCCTCCTGACCGGCGGGCTGAAGATCCCGCTGGACGACATTTTGAGCATCGAAGAAAGCGAGGGAACACTATGAGCATTGGCCGTGTACTGTCCGCCCGGCGAAAGGCGTTGGGCCTGTCCCAGAATGCGCTGGTGGCGCGGCTGGAGCAGGAGGATATCCACGTCACCAAGCAGGCCGTCTCCAAGTGGGAGACCGACCGGGTGACGCCCAATGCGGAGCAGTTTCTGGTGCTGTGCAAGGTCCTACGGATCCAGGACGTGCTGGGGGAGTTCCTGGATCTGCCCGGGGACGTCTTCAGCGGCTTGAACCGGCTGGGCCGGGAGCGGGTGCGGGAATACGCCGCGCTCCTGCGCAAAAGCGCGCAGTTCTGCCAGCCGGTGCGGGAGGAGCCGCCCCGGCCCCTTCGGATGCTGCCCCTGTACGAGCTGGCCGTCTCCGCCGGCACCGGACAGTTTCTGGACGGAGAAAACTACGAGATGGTGGAGTGCGGCGTCGAGGTGCCCGAAGGCTCCAACTTCGGCGTCCGGGTGGCGGGGGACAGTATGGAGCCCCGCTTCCACAACGGCCAGACCATCTGGGTGCGCCAACAGCGCACGCTCATGTCCGGGGAGATCGGCATCTTCCTCTACGACGGGGAGGCCTATCTGAAGGAGCTGGTCCTGGCCGACGGCGCCGCCCGGCTTCACTCCCTCAACCCCAAATACCGCGACATCGTCGTATCCTCCACTCTGCCTCTGCGGGTGCTGGGCAAGGTGCTGAGCTGAAACGCAATAAGGCCTGCGTGCATCTGCACGCAGGCCTTATACATTTACGGCGTTTGTCCGGGTTCAGCGCCTGGTGCGCAGCTCCCGGGCGGCGATCATAAAGCTGATGCCGGCGGCGATGGCCAGGGCGTAGAGCGCGGTCTGTCTGCCGTAGCTGCGGGCCAGCTCCAGCTCGCCCCGCACGGCGCTGCTCATGGCGTAATAGAGGAAGCTCCCGGGTACCAGGGGCAGGATCGCCGGGATCACAAACAGGATCGCCGGAGTCTTCAGCCGTCTGGCCAGCAGCTCCGCATACAGCACCGCGAAAGCCGCGCCCAGCAGGCAGGCCAGAAAACCGCTCTGCAGCCAGGCGTCCACCGCCAGATAGATCCCCCAGGCCAGCATGCCGCCCAGGGAGGCCGGGGGCAGATAGCGCCTGCGCAGGCCGAACAGCAGGGAAAAGCCCAGAGAGCCGGTGAACGCCGTCACCAGCTGGATGATGATATCGTGCATGCGATCCCTCCTCAGTGCAGGACGTTGACTATCGTCAGCGCCACCATAAAACCGCCCGCCAGGGCTGCCGCCCAGATCAGGCTCTCCGCCAGACGCACCACGCCGGATATGGTATCCCCCAGCAGCATGTTGCGTATGGCGTTGGTCATGGCAAGCCCCGGGATCAGCAGCATGATATCGCCGATCAGGATCTTGTCCATGTGTAAAGCCGGGAGCAAAGCCGCGGCAAGGCCCACGCCCAGGCCGATCAGCAGGGAGATCAAAAGGTTGTAGGCTGCGGCATTGAGCCGGGTATGGCCCAGCCGATCCTGCAGAAAACAGATCGCCGCGCCAAACACGGCGGCGGCCAGCCCGTCCCACAGCGTCCCGCCGAAAAACAGGGCAAAGCTGCCGCCCGCCAGAATACTGCCGCCCAGCACGGCGGCAAAGGGCTTGTGCCCGGCGGCGATCCGATCCAGCCGCTGCCGGAGCTCGGCCAGGGGCAGCGGCCCGGCGCAGCAAGTCCGGCTCAGCTCATTGAGCTTTTCCACCCGGTAAAAATCCGTCTGCCCGTTGGCGCGGATGCGCCGGGTCTCGGTCAGGGCCTCCTGGCCGGGAAATTCCATGGTCATGCTGATGATGGAGGTGATCACGAACACGTCCATCCGCTGGGCGCCGTAGGCGGTCCCCATGCGGCTCAGCGTGTCCTCCACGCGGCTGATCTCCGCCCCCGCGTCCAGCAGCAGCTCGCCCATCTCCAGCAGGCTGTCCAGCAGCACGCTCTGCTCTTCTTTTGAAAGTGTCATCTCTTTGATGCTCCTCTTATCCCATATCGATACGAAGCCCCGCCGCCTGCGCACATACGGCGGATCTTGTTTTTCTCTGACAGGACACCCTTTATATCACAGTCGCCGCCCCATTGCAAGCCTTTTCAAAAGAGTATTTGACAAAGTGTTGCCGCTGTGGCAAAATGTGCACCGCGAGGGAAGGGAGGGATATTATGGCGCTGACGCCGAAAATGTTTTTGATCGTCTGCCCGCTGCTGTTTCTGGCCGGCTTTGTGGACTCCATCGCCGGGGGCGGGGGTCTGATCTCCCTGCCCGCCTATATCTTCGCGGGGCTGCCCATGCACCTGGCCATCGGCACCAACAAGCTGTCCTCCGCCTGCGGCACCTCCCTGGCCACCGCCCGCTTCATCCGCAAGGGCCTGGTCAATTTCAAGCTGGTGCTCCCCGGCATCGCGGCGGCTATGGTCGGTTCCGCCCTGGGCTCCAATCTCTCCCTGCTGGCCAGCGAGCAGCTGATCCGCGGCATTCTCTTCATCGCCCTGCCGGCGGCGGCCTTCTTCGTACTCAACCGGCGGCTCTTTCCCGAGACCGGCAGCGACGGGATCGTCGTGGACCGGCGCACGCTGACGGTCTGCATTCTGGCCGCCCTGCTCATCGGGGTCTACGACGGCTTTTACGGGCCCGGCACCGGAACCTTTCTCATCATCGCCTTTACGGTTTTCGCCAGGCTCAGCGTTGGCGCCGCCAACGCCCAGGCCAAGGTCATCAACCTGACCACCAACATCACCTCGCTGGCGGTCTTTCTCCTCAACGGGACGGTGCTGATCCCCCTGGGACTGGCGGCCGCCGCCTGCAACATGCTGGGCAATTACATCGGCTCCGGCCTGGTGCTGAGCAAGGGGGCGAGGATCGTACGGCCTATCATCCTGGTGGTGCTGGCCCTTCTGCTCATCAAGATCCTGACGGAATGAACTTCAAATCCGGCAAAACGGACAGCAGCCGCCCGATCGGGCGGCTGCTGTCCGTTTCTGCCCGGTGTATACGCTGTTCAGGCCTCCGCGATGATGCGGCGGATGACCTTCTCACAGCGTTTCCTGTCATAGACCACAGGCACCGGGTAGACGGGATTCGCCTCCGCCAGCGCCCATTCGATCATCTGGGGGATATCTTTTTCCTGGATGAAATCAAAGCCGGTGGGGATGTCCATGCGCCGGTTCATGGCGCGGATCTCGTCGATGAAAGCCCTGGCCTTCTCCGCGTCGGTCCCGTTAAACTTCACGCCGGTCAGCTCCGCCAGATGGGCCAGCTTTTCGTGCACCGCCGCGCCGTAGTCCTCCAGCACGATGGGCAGGATCACCGCGTTGGCCAGGCCGTGGGGCGTGTTGTACAGGCCGCCCAGGGTATGGGCGATGGCGTGCACATTGCCCACGCCCGCCCGGGTAAAGGCGAAGCCCGCCTTGTAGGCGGCGATGAGCATCTGGGTCCGGGCCTCCATGTCGCTGCCGTCGTTGTATGCCCGCTCCAGGTAGCGGAAGATCTCACACACGGCCTCCTCGGCCAGGCGGATGCTCTCATTGGTGTTGTAGGTCCAGCACACATAGGCTTCCACCGCATGGGTCAGCGCGTCCATGCCGGTGGTGGAGGTGATCTTCCTGGGCAGCTCCCGGGTCATCTCCGGGTCCAGCACCGCGTACTTGGGCACCAGGTGCAGGTCCATCAGGGCGTACTTGTGATGGGTGTCGCTGTCGGTGATAACAGCGGCGATGGTGGTCTCCGAACCGGTACCGGCGGTAGTAGGCACCGCGATATAGGGCGGGATCTTTTTGCCCACCTTCAGCAGCCCGGCCATCTGGCCCACGGAGGTCCGGGGCCGCACCACCCGCGCCGCGGCGGCCTTGGCCGCGTCCATGGGCGAGCCGCCGCCGATGGCGATAAAGCCCTCGCAGCCGCTGTCCAGATACAGCTTCTGGATCTTGTTGACCGTGTTCACGGAGGGGTTGGCCTCCACCTGGTCAAAGTGCGTATATTGGATGTCTGCCTTGTCCAGCTCCGTCAGGATCCTGGGCGCCAGGCGCTTGCCCACGGTGGGACCCGTGACCACCATGACTTTGCCGACCTTCTCCTTTTTCAACAGCTCCGGGATCTTCTGTACGCTGCCCACGCCGGAGACCGGGATCGGCCGCCGCCAGTACAGGGCCCGCGCCCCCACATTGAATACCGCCTGAAAGCTGCGGTAATACGCCTTTTTGATCGCGCCCATGTTCAGGTTCCTCCTCTGATGTTCCGTAAGATCGAGCGGCCGCCGGAGATGACGCAGCACAACACCCGCGCTTCGCCGGGCGGTCATCTGCCTTTTTGTTTATCATACTTCAAAAAAGCGTCGCTTGCAAGCCATCGTCAAGCTCTTGTCATGACCGGGCGCCTGACAGCCCGCCCGTGCGGAAAAAGAAAGTCTTTCCAAGCGGCGCGTTTTGGTATATGATAGAGGCGAACCCGAACACATACGACCCGGCCCTCGATACGCTACAGCGAGGTCCCGGCAGATCTGTTTTCAGCAGCAGGAGGTACTTATGATTTTTCCGGAAAAATGGGCGATCCCTTATGCCCGGGCGGAGGGCTTTTTCCGCAGCCAGCCCGATGTTGAGGAGGTCGCTCCCGGCCGTTTTCACTTCGGCGCCTGTGAGGTGGAGGTGACGGAAATGCCGGATGAGGTCATCGGCGCGGCTCAGGTCATCGGCGGCTTCGTCGTTCTGCCATGCAGCAAGGTGATCTTCTCGGGTGACGGGCCCGACGTAAAGGAGATCCGTCACCGCTTCATGATTTACTATCTGGCCAAGGGGAAAATCAAATCATGAAGGTCAAATGCGACTACTGCGGCAACTATATCAAGGATACGGACGCCGTCTGCCCCAGCTGCGGCGCCCCCAATGATCACATGCAGCGCAGCGCCTCCGGTGTGCCGAAAACCATCGCGGAGCTGCAGAACTTCTGCGCGGCGAAGAAGCTGCCGCTGGCGAAGATGCGCTTCTTCCTGGGCCAGGATTACCGGGAGCCCAAGGCCTTCGGCATCTATCAGGATGACGAGGGCATGTTCGTGGTGTACAAAAACAAGGCCGACGGCAGCCGGGCCATCCGCTACCGGGGCGAAGATGAAGCCTATGCGGTCAATGAAATCTACCAGAAGCTGCGCAGCGAGGTCGATCTCCAGCGACAGCGGGTCAACCGCAGCACTGCGTCCAGCCGCAGCAGGAACAGCGGCGGCAAGAGCCTGGTCTGGATCATTTTTGTCATCCTTCTGGTTATAAACCTTCTCCTGTCCGTGGGAAGCCACATCCGAAGCCGCAACAATCACAACGGCTACTATCAGTACAACGGCAGCTATTACTACAACCAGAACGACACCTGGTACACCTATGACGACGATTATGACTGGATCCCCGCCGTAGTTGACACGGAGCTGGAGGAAAACTACTCCGATTACTACAGCTCCTCCGACTACTCCTCCAGCTACGACGTCGAGGATTTCAGCGACAGCAGCTACTATGTGGCTCCCAGCTACGACAGCGACTGGGACGACGATGACGACTGGGACTGGGGCGACAGTGACTGGGACAGCGGCAGCACCGACTGGGACAGTGACTGGTGAGCCGCCGCAAGCGCTCCATAAAAAATCTCCCGTACCGTGACCGAAAAGGGTCGCGGTACGGGAGATTTTTGGTCTGTGCTGCGGCGTTCAGGCTCCGGCTGCCGCTTTCTCGGCCGCCTCGATCACATGCTTGCACAGCACCGCCGTGGTGACGGCGCCTACGCCGCTGGGCACCGGACTGATGGCCCGGACCCGCGGCTCCACCGCATCGAACTGCACGTCGCCGCAGATGCCGCCGCCGGGCGCAGCATTGACGCCCACGTCGATGATCACCTGGTCGGGATTGGTAAAGCTCCCGTCCACCACGCCAGCCTTGCCGGCGGCCACCACCAGGATCTCCGCCCGGCGGCAAACTGCGGGCATATCCACGGTTTTGGTGTGACACATGGTGACGGTGGCGTTGCGGCTCTGGAGCATCATGGACACCGGCTTGCCGATGACCAGGCTACGACCAATGACCGCCACGTTTTTCCCCGCCGGGTCGATCCCATAGTGGTCCAGGATCTCCAGACAGGACTGGGCCGTGCAGGGGGCATAGCCCCTGCCCCGGCCGGTGAACACCGTGTTGAGGGACGCGGCCGTCATGCTGTCCACATCCTTCTCCGGCGCAAGAGCCTCGCAGGCCGCCTGCTCGTCCAGATGCTTCGGCAGGGGCCGGAACATCAGGCAGCCGTGGATGGCGGCGTCCTGATTAATGATCCGGAGCTGAGCCAGCAGATCTTCCTGGCTGCATTCGGCAGGCAGAACCACAGAGACCACCCGGATCCCGATCTTCTCGCAGCGCTTGATCGCGCCTCGCTCATAGGCCAGATCGTCCGGCCGCTGGCCCACGCGCAGGATGGCCAGACAGGGCGTGACGCCCGCCGCCTTCAACTTTTCGGCCCGGGTGATCAGGTCCTCGGTAATGGCTGCCGCCGCCGGCGCGCCTTTTAAGATCTCAGCCATTGTTCTTCCTCCGCAGACTTTCCATCACCGAGTCCGCGATCTTCCGGGCCCGGGGCATATACTCGCTGAGCAGGGCCTCCGCCTTCCGCTCCAGCAGAAGGGCCTCGCCGTCGCCGGGAAGAGAACGGGTGTTGATAAACACATTCATGGCCGCCGCTTCCAGGGCGGCTTTCGCGGCGATGGCGCCGCAGCCCACGTCGGAGAGCATCAGCACGCTGCATTTTTCCTGCATCTCTTCCAGCAGGGCGACGGCCTTGGCGCAGCTCTCCATCATCTCATAAGGCGCCTTGCAGGCGTTGATGGTGACAAAGCGCAGGGTGTCCTCGTAATCCGGGCTGTCCTTGGGCAGGGAATAGGCCTTGGCCAGGGGCGCAAAGGCCCTGGCGTCCTCGTCGATCAACTCCAGCAGCCGCCGGCGCAGCAGGTCCGCCTCGGTGATCATCCGACGCAAATCGTCCTCATAGGCCGCGTATTTCTTTTTCCCTACGGTCAGATTACCCGCCATCTCACACAGAGCCGCCCCCAGAGCGCCCATCAGGGCCGCCGCCCCGCCGCCGCCGGGCACCGGGTCTTTGGAGGCCAGCTTTTCCGCAAAATCGGCGCAGCTGTGCAGCATCCATTTCTCGCTCATTCTTGCTCCTTTCGGCAGCCACAATGCGCGGCTGTGAGGGGATCGGGTCGCTCTTCAGAACAGGCCTGTGATCTTTCCGTTTTCGTCCACGTCGATCTTCTCGGCGGCGGGCACCTTGGGCAGGCCGGGCATGGTCATAATGTCGCCGGTCAAGGCCACGATGAAGCCCGCGCCGGAGGCGACCTTCAAATTCCGCACCGTGACGGTGAAGCCCGAGGGCGCGCCCAGCAGGCCGGCGTCGTCGGAGAAGGAGTACTGGGTCTTGGCCATGCAGATGGGCATGCCCGCGAAGCCCAGCTCCGTCAGCTGCTGGGCCTGCTTTTTGGCATTGGGCGTCAGCGCCACGCCGTCGGCATGGTAGATGCGCTTGCAGATGGTCTCCAGCTTGTCCTCGATAGACATATCCAGGGGGTAGGTGAAGGAGAAGTCGTTGGGCTGCTCGCAGAGCTTCACCACTTCCCCGGCCAGGGCCTTGCCGCCCTCGCCGCCCTTGGCCCAGACCTCCGAGAGGGCCACGTTCACGCCCAGCTCATTGCAGCGCTTTTCCACCAGCCGGAGCTCCGCCTCAGTGTCCGTGGGGAAGGCGTTGACAGCCACCACACAGGGCAGGCCGAACACGTTCTTCACATTGCCCACATGCTGCAGCAGATTGGGCAGGCCCTTTTCCAGCGCCTCCAGATTCTCGTTGCTCAGCTCCGCCTTGGGCACGCCGCCGTGGTACTTGAGGGCGCGCACCGTGGCCACGATGACAACCGCGGAGGGATGGAGGCCTGCCATTCGACACTTGATGTCCACAAACTTTTCCGCGCCCAGGTCGGCGGCGAAGCCCGCCTCGGTGACCACATAGTCCGCCAGCTTCAAAGCTGTGCGGGTGGCGGTGACGGAGTTGCAGCCGTGGGCGATGTTGGCGAAGGGTCCGCCGTGGATGAAGGCGGGAGTGCCCTCCAGAGTCTGCACCAGATTGGGCTTGATGGCGTCCTTCAACAGGGCCGCCATGGCGCCCTGGGCCTTCAGATCGGCCGCGGTGACAGGCTTGCCGTCGTAGGTGTAGGCCACGATGATCCGGGCCAGGCGTTCCTTCAGATCCTTCAGGTCGGCGGCCAGACACAGCACGGCCATGATCTCGGAGGCGACCGTGATCTCAAAGCCGTCCTCACGGGGGACGCCCTGCACCTTTCCGCCCAGGCCGTCCACAATGTGGCGCAGCTGCCGGTCGTTCATGTCCACGGCCCGCTTCCAGGTGATGGCTTTGGGGTCGATGCCCAGGCTGTTGCCCTGCTGGATGTGGTTGTCCAGCATCGCTGCCAGCAGATTGTTGGCAGCGCCGATGGCGTGAAAGTCCCCGGTGAAGTGGAGGTTGATGTCCTCCATGGGCACCACCTGGGCATAGCCGCCGCCGGCAGCGCCGCCCTTGACGCCGAACACAGGCCCCAGGGAAGGCTCCCGCAGGGCGACCACGGCGTTCTTGCCGAGCTTCCGAAGGCCGTCGGTGAGGCCCACAGAGGTCGTGGTTTTTCCCTCGCCGGCCGGAGTCGGCGTGATGGCGGTGACCAGGATCAGCTTGCCCTTCTCGGGCAGCTCCTTCAGAGCATGGATATCCAGCTTGGCCTTGTAGCGGCCGTAGTTCTCCACCGCGTCCTCGGGAATGCCGAGGGAGGCGGCAATGTCATTGATGGGAAGCAGCTTTGCCTCCTGCGCAATTTCAATGTCAGATTTGAAGCCCATGATTCTCCTCCTGAAATGGTTCTATATAAGCGCCCGTTCTTCTCTTTCCCGCGCCGCTGCGGCGATCGTGCCGCTCAGTCATCCAGCGGCGGGATCTCCACCTGCCGGTTGTAGCTGTATTCCGGGGTGGGGAAGGCGCCGGAAATCGTCTCCGCATGGAATTGGTTCAGGCCCTTGACCATCTCCTCACGAATATGCGCGAAGGTCTTGACAAACTTGGCCTTGTGCCCGCCGTACATGTCCAGCATGTCGTGCGTCAGCAGCACCTGGCAATCCACATCCGGCCCCGCGCCGATCCCGAGGATGGGGATGCTCACAGCTTCCGCCACGGCCTTGCCCACCACGCTGGGCACACATTCCAACACAATGGAAAACGCGCCTGCCGCTTCAATGGCCCTGGCATCCTGAATCAGCTTTTTCGCTGTCTCGGGCGTACCGCCCTGCATCCGGAACCCGCCGAAGGAGGCGGCAGACTGGGGCGTAAGGCCGATATGCCCCATGACAGGAATCCCCACTTTGGTCATGCGGCGGATCGTCTCGGCCATCTCCACGCCGCCTTCCAGCTTGACACAGTCACAATTGGTCTCGGCCAGAATCCTGCAGGCGCTGCGGATCGCCTGTTCCGGGCTCTCCTGATAGGAGCCGAAGGGCATATCGCCCACAATGAAGGAGTCCGGAGCCCCCTTGACCACCGGGCGGATATGATGGATCATATCATCCAGTGTGACGCCGACCGTGGTGTCATAGCCCAGCATGATCATGCCCAGGGAATCGCCCACCAGGATGATTTCAACTTCACTCTCATTGACAATAGAAGCGGTCGTGTAATCATAGGCTGTAGCATAGGCAAATTTGCGGCCTTCTTCTTTGTACTTCCTGAAATCCGGAACTGTCATTTTTTTCTTAGCCATAATGTTTCTCCTTTTCGTTCTGCGCTTTCGACTTTTGTTCTATCATACGATATTTCTTCTCATCCGTAAATACCATTCCTTCGTGGATTTTAACATTTTAACCTGTCCTGCGCAAGATTCAATCTCCGTGAAAAAACAAATCGATCCGGACAGCGGGCAAAATTGACAAGCGCCGCTCCTTGCGGTATACTGTGCTCCGCATACAGGAAAAACGGCTGCAAAAACAAAGCGCCCCTCAGCTGCAGCCCGGAGAAAGGACCCAGTCTTATGGATATCGTACAGCTTTGTGAGATCGGGATGCTGATCGCCTTCGGCTTCTCCTGGCCCTTCAACATCTCCAAATCCCTGCGCTCCCGCACCGCGAAGGGCAAGAGCGTCACCTTTGAATTCATCGTCGTATTCGGCTACCTGGTGGGCGTGCTGGGCAAGCTGATCACCTACAGCCGCACCGGCGTCTGGGCCTACTCCATCTGGTTCTACTTTGCCGACATCGCCATGGTTTCCATCGATATCGTGCTGTACTTCCGCAACCGGAAACTGGACCGTCTGCGCGAAAGCACGGCGGCATAAGGCGCCCGGTTCGAGACCTTCCCATAAAAGACACAGGGCCGTCGGACTGCGGATAAACGCAGTCCGGCGGCTCGTATTTTTGCTTGCGGCCCCGTCATTCCGCCGGGCCGCTCCAGTCAAAATCTTTATCCGGTTTCAGATACTTTTTGGGGATCTTCGCAACATAAGGGCTGAAGGGGCAATCGTCGCCGTGGAGCATGGTACACCGCGCCTCCAGCACCTGACCCAGCAGCAGATAGGCCTCCTGCGCGGTAAAGCCGTAGTCCTCGCACATCCAGCGGATCAGTTCCCGCACCGCGCCGCAGAAGGAATCCTTCATCCGGATCTCGTTGGCGATGGTCATGAGGTATTCGTCATTCTCCGCCCGGAGCCACTCTTTTGCCGCGTAGCCCTTGCGAAGGCTGAGCTTCAATGTGACCTCCGCCGCGCACTCAATGGCGCCGCCGTGGGGGATCTCCCCGTCGCCCATGATGGCGTGGCAGTCGCCCACATGCAGCAGGGCGCCCTCCACCTCCACCGGCAGATATAAGGTCGCCCCGGCGCAGATTTCCTGCACGTCCATATTGCCGCCGTTGCGGTAGGCGTATTTGTTGGTCTGGGCCTCGCCCGCGGGGGCGGTGCCGATGGTCCCGATCATGGGCTTGAGGGGGATGGTGAGCGCCGGGCTCCACAGGATGCCCTCTTTCGTGATCTCCACCGTATGGGTCACGGTCCCCCAATCCTTCCCCTCGGGCAGGATCTGCCCCACCAGCGGCGTCCGCCAGCCCGCAAAGCCGGTGTAGCCCAGCTTTTCCGGGACCACGTCCAGGATCTCCACCACCAGCGTGTCGCCCGGCATGGCGCCCTCAACGCCTACGACCGTGCAGAGGTTCGGGCCCTTGCTCTTTGAGGGTCCCCAGCGGTCCTCGATGGAATTGAGCCATGTGCCGCTCTGCAGCTGGGTCTGGATTCGGACGGTCTCCCCGGATTTGACCGTGGCGGCGGGGGCGTGGGCTTTATCCAAGGTGTTGTATACCTGATCTCGCTTCACAAGCTGCATGCTTCGCTCCTCCCGTCTGCCTGCAGGCACGCTTCAAAAAAAGATGATACAGGCCGCGCAGACCTGTATCATCTTTCTGTTTATGTTTGTTTATCCCAGCTTGTTGCCCATCATTCTTCTGGTGCGCAGAGAGTCGATGTACATGGCTATGAAGATGATGACGCCGCGGACGAAAGGCGTAACAAAAATGGAGATGCCCGCGTTTGCCATGCCGGCCGCCAAAAACAGAAGGATCAACGAACCGATCACCGCGCCCGGGAAGATGCTGCCGCGGCCGCCCAGCAGGCTGATGCCGCCAAGGCAGGCGCCCGCAATGGCCAGGAACTCATAGCTGTTCAGGCCGGTGGTCACGATCGCGTTCTCGACGACGATCCAGAAGAAGGAGCCGGCGATGCCGCAGAGCAGGCCTTCCAGCAGAAGGGCCTGGGTCTTGACCTTGTCGGAATTGATGCCGATCCTCTTGGCCACGTTCTCGTCGCAGCCGACCAGCAGCAGCCTGCGCCCGAAGGCGGTATACTTCAGCACCAGGTGAAGGATCACCGCGAATACAATCACCACGATGACCGTGACCTGCAGACCGCCCAGCGCAGCGATACGCGCCTGACGGATCGCTTTTACATGGTCGCCCAAGGTAATGGTGTTGTCGTTTGTGATGATGCGCCCGTAGGCACGCAGGACCAGCATCATACCGAAGGTGACCAGCATGCCGTTCATCTTGAGCTTGACGATCAGCAGGGAGTTGATCCAGCCCAGGAACACGCCGATGGCGATGCCCACAAGAAGGGCCACGGCGAAGGGCACGCCGTACCAGTGCATCAGCATACCGGAGGAGACGCCTGCCGCGTAACCGATGGCAGCGCAGGACAGGTCGATGATCCCCACCAGGAGGCTGAAGGTGACGGCACAGGTGATCAGGATCAGAGGAGTACCGTTGTTGATCGTGGCATAAATGCTTTTCAGGGTCAGGAAGTTGTTCCCGGTGATGCCAAAGACGATCAAAATGGCCAGCAGCACCAGGTAGGAAGATAAGCTAAAAACATCAAATTTCTTTTTCTGCATTTTTCTCCTCCTGACTGACAATGCCCTTCATCAGGCTCTCCTTGGAAAAGTCCGCTTTCGCGACCTCGCCCACCAGTCTGCCCTCATAGATCACGATGATCCTGTCGCACAGGCTCATGATCTCTTCCAACTCGGACGAGATGACCACAAAGGAGGTGCCCTTCTCGGCCTTCTCAAAGATCAATTCCTTGATGTCGTTTTTGGCACCCACGTCCACGCCCTTGGTGGGCTCGTCCATGAACAGGATCTCCGGATCCTTCAGGAACCATTTGGCAATGATGACCTTCTGCTGGTTGCCGCCGGAGAGCTTGGAGACCTTCACGTTCTCATCCGGGGTCTTGACGCCCACCTGCTCGATCAGCTTGCGGGATTCCACATGCTCCTTGGCGGTGTTCAGGATACCGGTCCCTTTTGCCGAAAACTGATTCAGGTTGGAACTGGTGATGTTCTGGCAGATGGGCATATTCAGGAACAGTCCGTCATAGTGTCTGCCCTCGGTCAGATAACCGACATGCTTGTAAAAATCCTTCTGGGTGACCTCTTTGAGTTCGCCGTCCTGCTTGAAGTAAAGCCTGCCGTCCATCATCTTGTCGATACCCAGGATGGTGTTGAACAGCTCGCTTCTGCCCGAACCCAGCAGGCCCCAGACGCCCAGGATCTCGCCCTTGTTGAGCGTAAAGCTGAAATCTCTCGGCAGCTTTTCGCCGGAGATGTGCTCCGCCTTGAAGATCACATCATTCAGAGCGCCTTCACGGTTGTGGACACGGCCCTCGACCTGGTAGCCCAGCATCATCTCGACCAGCTGCTCTTTGTTGATGTCTCCGATCTCCGCCTGGCCGACCACCTGGCCGTCACGCAGGACCACCACATTGTCGCACAACTCGAAAATCTCATCCAGGAAGTGGGAGATATAGAAGATGATATAGCCCTGCTCCCGCAGTCTGTGGATCACCTGGAACAGCATGGCGACCTCATGGTCGGAGAGGGAGGATGTGGGCTCGTCAAACAGCAGGATCCGGCCGCCCTGGCACAGTGCGCGGGCGATCTGGATGATCTGCTTGTCGCCGACGGTGAGGGTGTATACCGGCGCATCGACATCAATGCGGCTGTCCAGCGTGTCCAGATAGATCTGCGCTTCCTTCTTCATGGCCTTGAAGTCAAGAGAGAGGCCCTTCTTCTTTCGCCACTTGTTCAGATCCGCCGCCAGGACGTTTTCATACACGTTCATCGTGTCGAAGGCCTGAACCTCCTGCTGGATAAAGGCGATGCCCAGATCCGTGGAGGCCTTGGGGTCTGCGATCACGACCTTTTTGCCGTTGATGATGATCTCGCCGCCCTCATCCGGCTGATGGATGCCGCCGAGGATGTTCATCAGGGTGGACTTGCCGGCGCCGTTGACGCCCACGATGCCGCAGACCTTGCCGGGCTGCGCAGAGAACGAAACGTCGTTCAGGGCTTTGACACCCGGGAAGGTTTTGCTGATGTGTCTCAGCTCCAAAGAAAGATTGTTGTCCATCGCTTACACCCCTTTCTTTGCGGCCTGCTGCTGCCGGAAAGAGGCGATGCCCATGGCGCCGATAATGATAGCGCCCTTGATCAGCGTCGTATAATAGTCCGACACATTGAGCAGATTCATCACGTTGGTCAGACCGCAGACCAGGAATGCGCCGAGAACAGCATCCCGGACTCTGCCGCTGCCGCCGCTGGTGGAAACGCCGCCGATAACGGCCGCGCTGATGATGTCCAGGATCTGGGACTGCGGGCCCATGTTCGCTCTGGCGGTACCGATAGACGCGGTGTTGATGACGCCCGCGATGCCGGCGCAGATACCGCTGATCACATAGGTGAGCATGATGATGTTCTCACTGTCGATACCGGAGACCTTGGTGGTCCTGGCATTGTTGCCGATGTAATAGAGCTTTCTGCCGAATTTCGTGCGGGTCAGAATAAAATCCATAACGAGCATGACGAGCAGAAGGATGATGATGACGGCCGTCTTGTTGAAGAAGGCCGAGAAAGAATCCGGCAGACGGGGAAGGCCGCGCACACCGCTGAGGAACGTGGCAAGACCCGTGCCGATCGTCATCATGGACAGGGTCACCACCATGGGTACCATCTTCAGCTTCGCGATGGCAAAGCCGTTGATGAGACCGAGAAAGGCCGCAGTCAGAATGATGACGAAGGTGCCGACGACCAGGTTGCCGCCCAGCGTGGTCATGTAATACACGCCTACCACGGCGGAGGCCGCCATGACAGCGGGGTTGGAAATGTCCATACCGCCGATGACCAGCACATAGGTGGCGCCGCAGGCCATAACGGCGATGGGAGCGATCATCTGCAAAAGGTTGGTAAGATTGCGAACGGTGGCAAAATTAGGAACCGCCAACGAAAGTATGATAAACACGACGGCGATAACGCCGAGCATGATCAATAGCGTTTTATTGTTGCTTCCGAAGCGTTTTAGTTTCTCTGACAATCGTGTTCCCTCCATTCTTGGAAGCTGAGTAAGTCTGAAAGAAAAAAGAAAAATCAGGATCGGGGGCGAGGCAGTTGCCTCGCCCCCCAGGAAAATGCTAAGTGTTGATAGCGGTTCGAAGAGTGCCGGCTGGATTAATAGTCAGCGTAGTCGTTGCCCCACAGAGGAATGGTGGCCAGGATCTCTTCGATGTCAGCGTAGGTAGCGCGGGTACCGAGAACCAGCTGTACCGGCTCAACTTCCTTGCCCTCGAGCAGATCGAAGGCGCCGGCAGCAGCGGCCACAGCGAAGTTGTAGCAGCCCTGGTCAACACCGGTGTCCATGTAGCCCTCACGCAGATGCTGGATGCCGAGAGGATACAGGTCGGAAGCGGAGAAGTACACGTGGCCTTCCTCACCGTGCTTGTGCCACATGCCGGCATCTTCCATAGCCTTCTGGATGCCGCTGCTCAGGAAGTCAGAGGAAGAATACATGCAGTTGGCATCGGGGTTGGCAGCGAGGACGGGGGCCAGGTTCTGGCCGCAGACGTCGGGCTCCCAGTGGCCGCACTCGGCCTCAACAATGGGAACGTTCTCAAAGCCGTATTCCTTGATCGCCTTCTGGAGGCCGCGCTCACGGTTGTGGGCGTTCTCGTCGGTCTTGTCGCCGTAGCAGTCGATGATCTTCACGGGCTCAACGCCGTCGGCCTTCATGATCTCGAACAGGTCCACCATGCCATAGTAGGCCTGATCCTCGGAAGCGAAGTTAACGGTCAGATCGGGGATCTCATCGCCGACTGCATCGTGGGAAACCTCGCGGCAGTAGGAGACGTAGATGAGGCCGGCGTCGTGCACTTCCTTGACAGAGGACAGGATGGCCTGAGAGTCAAGGCAGGGGCAGAAGATGACTTCGCAGCCCTGTGCGATCAGGTCGCGGATATCGGTGGCCTGCTTGGTCACGTCGTTATCAGCGTTGAGGGTGACGAGCTCCACCTCGTAGCCGCGCTGGGAGGCTTCGTAGTCCAGACGATACTGGAGGTAGTCAGCCCAGGCGTGGAAAGCCGCAGCCTGGAGGCTCTGCATGGACAGGCCCATCTTGACGTGCTTCAGCTCGCCGGCGGGCTCAGCCGCGGTGGCATCAGCGATGTCCTGCTTGGGGGATCCAGCGCTGCCCTGCTGGGAAACGCTCTGGTTGCTTCCGCCGGAAGCAGCCTGCTGGCCACACGCAGCAAGTGCGAATACCATGACCAGCGCCAGGATGATTGCTAGTACCTTTTTCATTGGGTTCCTCCTTAATTTCTTTTTTCTTTAAAACTTATCCTTCCTCTTTGGACAAGTTGTTAAAGCACAGTGAATCAGCCGTTGGTCTTGTCCTCGTAGAGCTCGATGATGGCATCGTCCCAAATGACGAAAGCAAGACGGATGTTGGGGTCGTTGTTGACATGCGCGGGCCCGAAGATGACCTGCTGGGCCTGATCGGCATAGAACTCGATGTTGTCTACGTTGTAGGCCACATGGGGCTGCTTGGAGAGGATCTCGGGGAAGATGGTCCCCTCGTCGAATTTCAGGTACTCGATCTTGAAGTCATACGCGTCAACGCTCTCATTGACCCAGAACTTGCCCCAGTCGTTGTAGACCATATTGGGCTTTTTGTTCAGTACGGGAATTCCTACATGCATGTATTCGGCTGCCATGTTTTTTTACCCCTTTCTTTACAATCAGTTGATCGCGTCCGTGTAGAACTCGAACGCTTCTTTTCCGGTGAAGCCCTCGTGCACGACCTTGCGGATGGACTTG